>Ga0137353_1000042_pt1 | contig 26303 bp, 34 predicted proteins | sample EasRivERMLT760_2_FD_104759 | JGI IMG/M metagenome (GOLD analysis project Ga0137353, IMG submission 104759) | Soil microbial communities from meander-bound floodplain in the East River, Colorado, USA - East River MetaG ERMLT760_2 | ecosystem: Environmental > Terrestrial > Soil > Floodplain ...
AGCAGGATAGGGCATACGTCCAGTGATTCCACCCTGCTGTGGAAGGTCATTTCCAATCATAGGAGGTTGACCGAAAATGTTCTGCTGTCTCAAATACTCAAGAAAGTTAGGCATTTTCGTGTCCTTTAACCGTTATAGTAAGTGCCATAGTCCCACGGATTACCATAACTATTTTGACCAGAATATTCAGGGCCAAAATTATATCCTGCCCAAGGGTCATTAGCCCATCCACCAAAATTACCATTCCACTGGTCATATCCTCCACCACCAGTATCCCATCCCCCACCCTGCCATCCTAGTCCAAGATTGGGGTTCAAGTAAGGGTCATTATACTGGTCATAGGGATTACTATAGGGATTACCATAATTGGGACTACTCAATGAATCAGGAGGATAATATACACCTGTCTGAGGGTCAGTATATCCTGTAACTCTACCAGAAGTCTGAGGCTGATAGTTACCTGGAGTTCCAGTAGGCATACTAGGTTGATAGCCCTGGAATGAAGTTCCCTGCATATTATTGGGAGTATTATATCCCATCGGTGTAGAACCTGATGGACCCATACTAGTAGGAGCATTAGTCTTAGGCTGACCCAACATGTCCATAGCAGAACCAGCCATACCTAGAGCCTGTTTCCACCACGGTTCACTAGATTGCTGTCCACCATACGCATCAATCTGTTTACCAAGTAATCCAAGACCAGTCTGATTCCTCAACTGTTCAAGATTGATTCTATTCTGATAAGCCTGTAAAGCCTGATTTCCAAATGTAGATGCAAGACCTGGAGTAGTTCCATATAGACTAGTTTGGCCCCTAAGAGCCTCCAACTGAGTATTTCTCAAAGCCTGCAAAGACTGTTCAGATAGTTGTTGTGCCTGAAGGTCTGCATTTTGATTAGCCATTCCAGCTTGTAACATTCTACCAGCATCTTGACTGGCTAGGCCGCCCATTGTGCTACCAATACCAGTCAATCCTGCTAATCCAGCAAGTCTACCTTGTCTAACATCTTGTGCAAGTTGAGCATTTACGCCAGTCATAGCGTCAGCCATCTGACCTGGCATTTCTCTCTGAGCCTTACTAGTAGCAGCGATATAATTAGGTGCGCCACCACTTCCACCAAGCGCGCGAGCACGATTAAGCTCCATCATGGTATTACCATATGCAGAGCGTATCGGAGCTACACCACGCGCTCGGAGTTCTTGGATATCAGTAGGCGAATATCCACCAGTTCGAGAGAATTCACTGTATCCTGGTGCAGCTTCACGCATATACCCATATGCTTCTTGCTGTTCCTTGGGATTGTCAGCTGCTACTCTCTCGAATCCAAATTTAGTTGGACCCTGCTGAGAAACTTGATTGCCAAAGTTCTGATATCCACCCATTATATTGCTATAATCGGCAAGATTCATATCTTTGCCAGTCATGTAGGTATTCCACATTTCCTGACTCTGTGGAATATACTCCTTCTCAAGAGGAGTCTGCTGGCTCATCAGATTGTTATACCAAGACCCCGCAGCATTTCCTACATTAGATAGGTCTTTGTTACGGTCAGCGTTCTTATCACCCATGTGGCACCTTTATTGAAAAGGCTGAACTGCGAGGATAGAATCCATGTTTAATTAGTCCCTTAGCGAAAGTATCGTCACCTTCGACATATGCTACTAGTTCATTTAATCCGAATCTCTTTCCAACATATAGAGAAGCGTTCTTTGCTTCAAGTAACGCCTTAACAATCTTAATCTGTCCCATGTCTTTATCAGCGAATAATAGTATTTCAGCGGTCGGTCGAAGCCCCGCTACCAATACTATCTTGTTTTCATCATCTTCTACTACAAATGCACAATAATGGTCATGTGCGAAGTCGGGCAAAGGATAATCAGGATAGAATTTCTGCTGAATTTCCCTGATTTTCTCTAAATCTTCAGGTTTTAATGCCCTAGCCTTATTTATCATGAATCTTCTGCTCCATATCTCAAATTCTGAGCTATTCTTCTGGCCCATCCTTTACCATGATAAGGCCAGTTTTTTAGTCTACTCATGAACTCTAGTCTTTCTGCATTAATTCGCATAATCATGTCAGTTTCACTTGCTATACTAGCAGCTCCCTGACTAATTGGACCCCAATGACCATCATCTGCAACGCCTAATGCTCGTTGAAAATGACGAATTGCAGTTTGAATACCTGAGTTTACTGCGAAATCAAATAGTTGGAATGCTACTCCATCCGGTAAATCTTTAGCATCAATAGCAATCCAAAAATCCCAATAATAGATACGTTTAGCTTCATCTCTAGTCAGATTTTGGATATCTAAATGGGGATATGCCCGTTTGGATATACCCCATTTAGTTTCCCCACCGGGGTCATTAGGGTCATTAGAATAGTTACCCTCATGCCCCATTAGACGGTCAAAAACACTATCCCAAGACAATTTCATCACCATCAATAGTGAGTGTCAAGATGTTATTAGTTCCTGCGAGTGCCTGAATAATCTCTGCTGCATCAATTACATAGTAACAGAAATGGTCAAGCACAGCACCAGCCGCGATGCTATACGCATCGAATAGTCTAGTAGCGGCTGCATCAGCACCAATAGACATAGTGAATGTTACAGCTGCACCAGAGGGATTCTCAATGTGAACATGGCGAACGATAGTCTTAGTAAGTGCTGGAACTGTATATTTGGTTGCAGCAGCATTACTAACCTGAGCCGGTCCCGCAAGTCTTGTAGGAATTCTAGCCATTGTTATCTCCTAATTAAATATCTGCCATGTCCCATCAGGTAATCTTAGATGAACTCCACCAACCTGAACTATATGTGCCCAAGTCCCATCAGGACGTTTGATTCTTACGTTACTAAAAATAGTCGGAATCTGCGTTGAATTTGGGAAACTTGTTGTTCTCATCGCTGATTCAGTTTGCATATCCTGTAATACTATCGAACCTACCAAGGGACTAGGTAGGAGGATAGAATCTAAGGATATGATAATTATTGGCTGGAGTTCATTAGCCATTATTCATACCTCATCATTAGTGCCGCAGCAGTAAATCCTCCTCGTCCTGCACTACCGAAATTTGTAGAACCTAGAGTAAAATAAGTATGTGCAGCACCATAAACATTAAAATTAATAGTCGCGAGGGTTCCAATAGTCGCATTTTCATATACAAGAGCATTATATCCAGGATTACAAAATACGCCTTTATTATGATATATTGGATATATAGCTACTTGAAGTCCAGTTACTCCAAATGGAGCTACTGCTGCACCCATAGCACCTAGGGAAGCTTCCCAAGTAGCTGTATACGGACCAATAGCTTGATTCCAAGCCTGTTGTCCCCAAATAGAACTCCCACGAAAAATTAGTAATGCTCCTTCACCTGCTACAACTCCCGCTGCATCAACTGTGCGTTCAATTCCAAATAGCATAGATGTAGCAGCAGAAGCACCAATTACTCCCACAATCAATCTATTAGTGTCACCAGACCAATAGTGTGGAATAGCACCTGCTGTAGCCGTGCATTGAACTTGCTGTCTTGTAGATGTTACACCAAGTAATGCACCCGCACCATCACTTCCATTACCCAGGGTAATCCAAACTGAACCATTAGCAGCAGCCGCACCAGAACCATATTCAATCTTAAGAAAAATAGGAGCAGTTGCTTGAAGCGCATCATCCATGCGCCAAATTTCATATCCCCTAACAGTATTTCCTGCTCCGGGTGTTAGAACTGTAACCCAATTTATTTGTCCTGTATCTGCTGTTTGAATCCATCCCATTGAAGCAAATTTAGCTGCATAGGCTAATCCCCAAGCTCTAAATTGAGCATCACTAGTAATAGTATTAGTCATACTTGTATTGGCTGCATAACTCATGTTATTATCCTTTTAAGGAACAATCCAAAAATCACCGGGATATGCGCTTAGAGGTTCTGTTGGTTGTTCATATATTGCAACAGCTCTACCCGGAGAACCATCAGCTCCATCCTGTCCATCTATTCCATCATATCCAGGGATTCCATCTATTCCATTAATTCCACTTGGTCCTCGCGGACCTACTGCACCTGCTGTTACTGTAGCACCAACATAAGATTGATGAGTCGCGCCTTCAAAATAAGTAGTTACACTAACATTAGCTGGTCCAGAAACTCTAGCTGCATATAGTTTCCATACAAGCCTCTTAGTAGGGTCTAATGCAAGTCGAGAAAGTTGATACAAATCCCAATTAACTTCATCAACTGATGTATCAGTAGTAGGGTCGGAATAAGATGAACCAATTAGAGTTTCATTTGTTCCATCTGCATCGCAGTAATACATTTCGATAAGTAATCTAGCAAACCCTCCTACTGTCGTAACAGCAGTATGAATATGCCTAAACATTCCACCAGTTTCAAGCCAATATGCCCCCGGAATTCCTGGCTCACTAACAAAACTAGCTAATAGATTATCACCTACTCCTGCACATACTTGAACAATAGTAGATTCAGCATTAGGAGAAGGACTAAGTAGAGCCTTAAAATATCCTGCTATATCAGAAGCATCAGTAGGGTCAAACCAAAATACAAGTCCACCATTTCCGCCTGTTAAACCTTGTATACCTTGTGGACCTTGTATACCCCATTCTCCTATTTCACCTTCAGAACCATCTAATCCCGGAGGACCAGGAAATCCAGACTGTCCAATTTGACCCTGATTTCCTTGTGGTCCTATGCTTCCTGGCTCTCCATTTTGCCCGTCTTCACCATCTAAACCGGGCATACCTGGAATACCATTTATACCAGATATACCATCTATACCTATTCTTCCTGGTGGTCCCTGTGGGCCTTCTTCTCCATCTTCACCACCATCCATTATAAATGGTATAGCAGTAGAAATGACTCTACGACCATTGGCATCATTAAATTGAATTCCAGCGCCAGCTATAGTTTGCAAAGAATTAGGAAGTCCAACCTCCTTATTCTTTGTAAGATATGTGGCACCTAGTAATCCTACTCCACCACCCCCACCGCCTCCACCACCACTAACTGCTTGATTAACTGCATCAATATTACCTCGCAAATAGTCAATTAATTGATTAATTACCTGAAATAGAGCAAAATTCTCCTGTTGTAAACCCGAAGTTAACAGTTGAGATTTTAGTCTATCAAGTGCGTCAGGCATTATGCCGGATACTCCATCGCAACAGGCTTCACAAACATCAAAATACGCTGAATTGTGAAAGTTTCATCAATTTCAGTCGTTTTTCCGACCAATCTAATCCTCTGAGATTGAAGATTTGCTAATCGAGTAGGTTCAAATCGTGTAGTTGCCTGCATAGCAATAGGAACTAAATTTTGGACCTGAATATCATCCAAATCAGCTAAAGAAAGTTGCAAATTGCCACTTCCTACCACACGTAAGCGAACGCTTACAATATGATGTTCATATTCGCCGCCCTGATTCTTCTTAGCCACCGACATACCCCGTCTTGAATGTAGGGTCTGGTTTCTTTACGTCAACTGTATCGTCTGCAATACCAGTATATATTGTATCATCAGTTTTACCTGGAACTAATGTATAAATTCCAGATAAATTTTCAACTGCTAATAGTGGAACATCTCCATTAAAGTTCATTCCTCCATCACCAGTTATAATTGGAAGGTCTGGTGGATTATAAGGAGGTTCGCTCCAATTTCCCGGAGCACTAATACCGGGGGGATAAAATGTTCCGTTATTCCATCCGGTAGAATCTCCTAGTATTACGAATACATCATAAATTACACCATTAGAATTTAGTGTGGAACCAACAAAAAGTTGGTCAATTCCACCACCAACGATAGCACTAGTGCTATCAGATAATGCACCAATAGCTGTGCTATGATTACCAACATGAGAAGGGTCTCTTGAATAACTAGTTCCACTTCTAGAAACTACAAAAGCAAAAAGTGGATATCTACCAGAAGCATGGGGTAGATTAATTACTTTGAATCCCGTGCCATCACCAATATATCCCGTAAGTTGAACCATGAGATATCCTTCAGGGTCCAACATTCTCCAAGCACTATAAACCTGTTGTGTTCGGAGATTCAAACCAATAGAATCTGCTAAAGCTGAAAATAATCCTGCTGAAAAACTACCAAAATTAGCATATGCAGTTCCACCCCCTAATTTTGCTCCAGTAGTTCCAACTTGTCCCGGACCCTTATATTTATAAAGTTCAGTTGAAGTATTATTTTCTAAATAATCAGGAGTTATTATCATTGCTTCGGGAGTAAAATCACTTAAATAAAGTGGAACTGAATAAGAAGCATAAGTCCAGGGTGCATCAAATACACCTGTAGCATTAAACCTCATTCCGGGGTCACAAAATGCAATATACTGAAAAGTAACTCCATTAGCATTACTAGAAATTTGTGAACCAGTAACAGTAAATTTATGTTGTCCAGTGTCATCACACCAAACTCTAACAATTAAATTACATACTCCCCGCATTTGAAGTCCAATATGCGGAGAAACATGAGGTCCAATGTAATAAACTCCGGAAGATGAACCAGTTAGAGGACGAATCCAAATAAAACTAACTGGAGCCGGAAGGTCAATATCTTGAGTTGTTCCATTTCCTACATAAGTTCCACCTATAGCATAAGTAGGAGCAGATACAGGTCCAAGATTAGGATATCCCCATTGAGTATTGGCAAATCTAGCATTATGAAAGTTAGAAACATTAGACAAATCTATTGGTAAAGTTGGGTCGTCCTCTCTACCCCATATTCCAACATATTCAACTAATCCTGCAAGAGCATAAACAAATGTATTAGTAACATTATTAGCCTTTTCAAACAAAACACTAAAGGGATTAGCTATAAAGGGTAAAGTTAATCCTGAAGGATTATAATAACCATATTTCCAATTTGGACTAGTATTGACAGTAACATCTGTCCAAACAGTTGCGCCACCCGCAAGTTTATATCCAACTCTAGCTGTAGCAGAACCAGAAAGTTGAGTTGCCATAACGCCAGAAGCAATAGAAGCAACTCCTAAAACAGCTCCCGGAGGAAATCTTTCTGTATCTGTTACATCAGTTAATCCTTCTATTGTATCTAGTGGAGTAGTAGAATTTGGAGTAGAATTAGATGCAAATTGGGGGTCGAAAAATTGATTAGCAAATCCTATATCTCCTGACCATGTTCCCATATTTCCAGAAATTACATGGGCAGAACGAACATGAGTTCCTAGTAACCAATCAATACTATCAAGAGATTCTACTCCCCCAAATTCAGGAACATCTGCTCCCATCCAGTCATCAAAATCTAATATAACATCTGCATCTGCGGCACCGTCTGCAAATGCACTATAAGTATGAGTAGATAGAAAATCAATACCTCCACCACTATTATTAGTAGCGTCTATTGCTAGAACATGATTAATGAACACTCTAATTCTACCTGAATCCCCGGCAAGGGGAGGCAAATTTAGAATGACATCAATTAGATACCATTTATTTAGAACTAAAGGAGTAGTAGTTCCAAGAGTTGAATATATACCAGTAGCAGGAAGATTTTCCGCAATAACTTCACCAGCAGTAGTAATACCTATAGTTCCACCATTAACACTATTAATAGTGGTATGAAATCTCCAGAATCGTTGAGTTCCAGCAGTAGGTAAACTTCTAACTCTAATGTAAAAGCGTTCCCAAGAATTTTTAGGAGTTAATCCTGGTCTAAACGCATCTACAAGGCGTAACATCTGGCCTGAAGTATTATTTCCACAAATAGTTATTCCCATTCCATCCATAGTGCGAGAAGCCTCTCGGCTCCCAAAATTAGTATAACCATCTCCCAACTCATGAGATGTATTAGTATGTTCTTGTCCAGCAATCCATCTGCGCTGAGGCATAGGAGTTGCTGGTGGAACTCCCCCCGTAACCTCATTGGGAGAATATACAACAACTCCATACCACTGAAAAGTGCAATACTGTCCAGCGGGATGAAATGCTGGAGGATAACCGGCTGCTGGAGCTACAATAACACTATCAACATTTGTCGGAAGAACAGAGGGGTCAGGAAAGTATCCATATATATTATATGGTCCTGCATTAAGAATTCCTTTTGTTCCCGTAATTGGACCACCACCCGCAGGAGGCCATGTAATACCTAAAAGAGCTGCCGCATATTCAGGATTTTTCTTGAATCCACTACCGCCTCCTGTAGCAGCGACAGCAGCATTATACTCCGCTAAATCAGCGAACCAAAGAATATAGTGAACGTCTGAAATAATCATTAGAATACGCTACTTCCTGTAAACTTGGGAGTTACCTCAACCAAGCTACCGACAATAGGCGTAAATGGAACAGCAGCGGGTGGAAATCGCTCTGCCCACATCAGTAGTCCATCAGAATCTCGTGTAATGAAATAACCGTATATTGTTCCCGGAGCATTTATAGCTCCCGTAAATGTCCATGATTGCTTAGTATGAATACCGTATGATGGGGCATTAGCTGTAAATGACCATCCTGCAAATGTTATTGGTTTATTCGCATAACCCCCGCCAGCAATTTCATTAAAATCAGCTGCTACACTTAATGGACCGGGGGTAGCATTATTCCCAAATATCCTGATAGTCATATTCAGGTTAAGAATAAGCTGTAAAAATCTAACTTCCGCTGCATCAGGAACTACAAGTGACATGGCTACACCTGTGCCAATCCAAATATGAGTTCACTTACATTCACAAGTGCTAAAGTATTTACATAAATTGGATTTACATCATTCATTTTGAATGTCCAAGGACACCATCGAATATTTTTAGGGTCAAAGCCATTAGCATAGTTACCAAACATCACAGTCCGGTCTGTCATCACGATATATAAGAGTTGATTTACTGAATCATTTACCATCTGAATAATACGATTCTTAGTTTTGAATTCATTTTCTAACCAACGAGTTTGAATTTTCCAAGTAAGTTCGGGAAGAATATATCTGCCATTGAATAGTGTAACACCTTTATAAGCAGATACAATAAGATAGTCAATATTAGCTGACCCCGCATCCACTACTGTTGCGATGCCATGAACTCCACAGCCCATAGCATTATCTACACCAGAATAAGGCCAGAAAGCAGGTTCCTGACCATTATCTACGAATGAACCTGTCTTATTACGCTTGAAGAAGTAGAGAATATCTCTCAGTTCTGCCGCATTAGTAAGAGGATTTCCATCAGGAGGAAATAGTAGAACTCCATCAATCTGATTGATAGCCTCGGGTTCACCTACTGCACTTGCATATCCAAGTGATATGTTATTATAACTACAATAGATTACAAGTCGGTTATGATACGTGCAAAGTCCAACTCCCGCCGGAATTTCCGCGAAGTTATCAATAAGATGAGAAGCATCAAGAAGTAAATCTTGGTCATAAAATGATTGGTTAGCCAGAGTCGTGCCCGTATTATTGGGAACTGTTGCACCGGGAATGAAAAATAGCTGGTATCCGTTAACATCACCATTATAAGTTTGAATAACTTTAGAGGCGACAACATGACGCTTGGTAACATGCGCGAGTCCTGATACAGCTATACCACTAAAATCTACTTCAAGATTACCTACAGTAGTATGTGCTACCAATCCTCCGGGGGCGGAAAGATAGCCCGTATCAGTCTCGAAGACATAACCAAAGATATGCACACCAGCATCAGTATAGCCAGCAGCACCATTCGCGGGAACAATAGCAGTAGTTGGACCAGCACCCGCCGCTTTACGCGCAGCAGTTCCATCACCTTTATAGACATAGAGGAATTCACTTTGAAGTCCCCTTTCACGATTCATTCCAGCTACTAATTCAGTGGTAAAGGGAGTTATATAGGCTCGTCCTGCATATGGAACAAACCCAAAATCAGTCATAGTAGCAATAGTAAGAATAGGTCCAAATACTGTAAGGGCATCAACTACATGATAAATCTTTCCCCCAGTAGTCAGAACAAGTAGAGTTTGTTTATCCGAAGTAGGATAATTATAGATTCTCAAGATATCTTGAGTTGGAGTTGCTAGAGTCTGATGTAGACCAATTCCATCTCTAGTTCCAAATCCACTATCTCCAATAAACTTTAGATTCCAACACTCAGAAAAATGGTCCATTGGGGTATCTTCTGCATCACCCCGATTATATAGACCATTAAATTTATCAAATCTTATTGGGTCATGTTCTCTCATGTCATGAACCCACGCCGCTTATAAGCAGCTCTGAATGGACGCCGACGAGTCATAATAGTCTGTTTACCCTTAACACCAATACCTGTAGCTCTATCTAATGCCAAAATAGCATAGATATTAAGAGAATTAGCACTAGCAAGGTTACGCTCAATAAATTCTGCACACAAGGCTGCGGAACGATATTCAAGAAATGTAGAAGCATTAATGCAGTTAATGAGAGAATTTTCATCTACCAGAGGAGTAAAGATATCTTTGATATAGTCAATTTTAATGTCATTATTTCGATTAGAAGGAAGAAATCGAATGTCATTATCTTCCCAAACGAAAATACTAAACATTCCAACTGGAGTTCCCTCAAGATTATGAGGAAGATAATCTCGTCTTGTCATAGGAATGAAAGGGTCAATACCTCGCTCTCGTTCCCATAACTGTTGAGGTTCAATCAAATTATCAGGTAGTTCAGGAAGGGGAGCAGCATTAAAAGCTATCTCTGTTAGCCCCGCGTTTACCTGAATAATTGTAGAAGAAAGCTGAGTTGCAGGGATATTATTCAACTCAAAATGTTCCTGCAACTCTTGAAGTGCTATTTGTAAATAAGGTAGAACCGCTGCATAGGTATAGACAGTCCTATTCGTGTCATTCATCAATGACGCGGCTTTAGCTAGAACTGTCGATGCCACGAGGTCTACGGTTGCCATGTTTTCACCAGAAGAAATGTCCCATTAATACTCCGAATGCGAAGGGTAGAATGGGCTTCTTTGCAAATTTCCAAACTATCTCACTGATAGTGTCTCCCGGCTTATCATTCCAAGCAGACCAAAATTCATACACGAATATTAGCACTACTCCGGTTATTAGTATCCATTTCATATTACAACACATTGGGGATATTGGCCCCAAACTTATGAAGCAAATACAGAAGCACCGCAACAAACACAATAATCTGAATCCCTATCTTGAAGGGTTCAGTCATAGGAATCTTGGTAGTAATCAACCATACCAAAAATCCCAATAGAGCAAGTCCTAGGACGAGAATAATCAAGTCCATATAACCTCCTTATGTGGCGAATGTGAGGCCCAACTCCTTAGCCTTAGCAGGGTCATTAATAGCCTTGCAGGTTGGGCAAACTGGAAACATAGGATTAAGTAGTCCACCACAAGCCTTACAGCGAACAGTTTCCACCATTCTAAAATCTTTCATCCAGTCTTTTTCAAGATTCATTTCTCTAGCTGCAATTCGCATAGTATCACTGATTGCAAGAGGATTACCACTAGAACGTGCCCACAAAGAATCAGCCAACTTAATCAATGCTGAATACCAATTACGCTGACGAACTAGAGCAGCATCCAATTCATGCTTATAATTCTTGCGAATAGCTGTCAAGTCATGTTCACCCGGAACAAGAAATAGTCCTGGCATAGCATCAGCCATATTACAACCCAAAATACCGTTGCAATAGTCCTTAATAACTGAATCTGCAATCTGAATACTTGAAACAGGAATTTCAAGTAGTGGCTGTTCCTCATCAATTTCTCTCCACCAGCTACTTGGACCAATTACAACAACAGATGGATTATCAAAACTACCAGCAGGAATTAGAAACACTCCTGGCTGAATTGTAGGTTTAGTTTCGATGATTTCTAATGGATAAATACTTACGAGTGTAGTTTTATCCAAAGGATTCACCGGACCACGAATTGTTCGACGCCTAAATGCCTGATGACCTGGAAATTCGCCAACTACTGACATGATTAGCTCTCTTTCTGTGTGGTTTCATACGATTGAGGCACCACAATAGCCTCTCCTGTTATAGTTCGTCCGAGAATATTCGATTCATCACCAAATAACTCCTCCGTAAGCTTTTCAATACGCTTTTCACGAACTTCTGTAGGATTTTTAGCTTCTTCATCCACATATTTTGCTAAACTCTGCTTGCCCATAGCAGCATACAGAGTGTCGATGACAAATTTACTGCCCCAAAGAGTAGGAGGAACATACTCTTCGTTCCTACCCTTGAATACCCAAAGGGGTTCATACGATAGTTTAATACCTGCAAGCTCTCTAAGGTTCTGTTCAGGAACAATTACAAGTCGTTCAAGAACAAATCTCTCTTTAATCCACTGTTTATACTTAGGAAGTAGCTTCATAACGGGAAATGGAAGTTCTAATCCAGAATCAGTATTAGTGGTAAGTCTATTTTCAAACTGGTCCTCCGACCATACAACCCTAAACATGGCCTGACCAGTTGCAGTATCCAGGCCAAATAGGTCTATTAACTGCTGATTGATAGATTCAATTGGTTCTGCTAATTCCATAATAATCTCCGGGGAGAGGATACTAGTTGGAGCCTAACTAATACCCTCTCCCCTTCTCCGCCATGCAGACCTACGCCGGAACGACTACCTTCGGGTCAACAACAGTTGCAACAAAGGTTCGCCAAATATCACCAGCAGAACCCTTCTTAAATCCAAGTGCAATGGTAGCATCAACATCAGCAACATGATTATCAAGAACCATGTTGAGTGAGCCACCATCAAGATTGATTCTCCAACCACCTTCTACCGCAAACTTAGCATAGAAGATGTTATTCTGAATCAGATAGTTATTACCAGCAACAATGATATCCCCTGCATTACCGCGCTGGAATCTATTGCCTTTGATAACACCATAATTAGTCTGGGCTACACCACCATCGGCAGTATTACGAATGGCAGTTCCAGTCCCAAGTGCTTCAAAGTCACAATCTTCAATCCAAATTCGTTTACATTCACCAACATTAATACCACAACCCGCTGCACCACCAGTAGAGAAATAACAACCAATAACGGAACCGTGTGAACCATCAGGAATAGTTGTAGTTTCCATACGACGGAAACGAATACAATCCAAAGCAGCAGGAGGAGCAAACTGAACATTCTGCACAGTCCAACCCTGTTCAATGATATCCAACAGGGATTTACCAGCAACAACAGTAGTAGGAGCCAACCAAGAAGCTCCACCACCCGTAGGAACACCACCATTAGTAGCCTGACGAGGCTTATTAGCAGCACCTACAATAGTTACATCATAGACACCAACAGGTGTCATAGCCTGTTCTTTCAAAACACCTGACAAAAGCACAATATCTCTACTCTTGAGATGCGGTGCCAAATCAGTAAATGTTTCAAAAGTAAATGAACCTGATGGACCACCGCCTTGTGGAAACAGATAGAAAATTCTCTGAGTTCCTACATCATGGTCGCCCAACATAATCCTTCGGTTATCCGTCCGAAGGTCACGCCAAAATCCTGCAACACTCATTGTTTTCTCCAGTCCCCAAGGACCAGCGTTATACGCCAGAGAAACTATTGTTAACCAACAGGAGGAGGATACTGAGCAGCAACACCCTTCAACCTAACAGTTAGAGCGTCAATCTGACCCTTAACAGTTTCGGTTTCTTCAGGAGTCAATCCGCCTGTAACCAACTGAGCCATCAATGTCGCAATATCTTCTGCGATTTCATTAGTAGCCAAATTAGCTTCCTGCAACGCCAATAGAAGTTCGTCAACCTTTACCATTATTTTTCTCCCCTGCTCATAGATTTCCTCTAGTTTCTTCATAATTTTAGAAGTAAAGAGCAAATCTATGATAGACATGATTATTGCGCGTGATGAGTATGCGCGCCCCACTTTTTGTTTAGCCTACAGGCCAATACTTAGCAGAAATTGGGTCATAGACCAACAGCATAACTTCACCGGCGACGGAAGCCTTAGCTGTATTGACATTACCCGTAGCATCAACACCATTAACCCCCGCGAACTTAAATGCAAGCATATGCACACAAGTCATCGGAGGAGTAATAGTCTTGACAACAGTATCACCCGTCAGAAGGGTAAGAAATCCTGACGGTGCAATCACATTTGCCGATGCCAGAGTCTTAGGCAGGGTAAAGTGACTATTTACGGTGCTGAAATCCTGGAAATTAAGGGTATCGGCTGCCATGTTAATTCTCCTTTTACCTTAATTCCAGTTAATAACCTGTGGGAACTGCCAAAGCATCAATATAGGCACAGGCAGCAGGATTTGTAACAAATGTCTGCATACCCACAACCATATAGAAGATTTCGGCAGTAGCCACACCACCAGAAGGACCACGAATTTCAAAGATATGCCGTCCATCAGTCTTATAGAAACCAATGGGCAGAATCTCTGCACGGCCCCACACTTCATCAACGATGAAGTCAATACGCTTCTTGTCCCAGTTAAAGGAATCACGCAGACTAGCACCAGCCATCTGCATACCATCACCGAAATACATATTCAGTGATTCTTCCTTCGCAACCTTCTGAATAATAGAAATAAGCTGTCCGATTTCCTCGTAAGCCTGCTTCTGACAAGGATGCAACCATGCAGTAGGCTTAAACGAATTGTCAATTCCAACACGATTACCAATCTTGTTCATCGCAAGACGTGGCAACGGAAGTGACAATGCAGCGTTCAAACCATTAACACGATTCGCCCTAATCTCAGGAGTTGCACTACGCGAAAATCCCAACCATGTGCCAGTAGAAGCATTAGAATGATGATACGGCACACCATACAATGCAGGGAGAGAAGTAGGAGTAGCAATACCATTAACAACCAACTTATCGGTGGCAATAGCACCAACGATAGCCGGAGTTACGTCGATACTCTTATTCTCAACATCCCACTTGGTAATGACACCACTACCACGCAGGGTTGCAAGAGTGGTATCAAACACCTGAACAGTCTGTCCATAACGCACCAAACGTGCGCCAAAGCCATCAGTTCCAAGTGTATAGGTATCAACGCCACCAGCAGTAGAAACTACGCTGACAACGCCAACAACACCATCACCACTCTGCATCATCTGAGCATCAAGCTGACGACGCAATTCGTCAAGTGCTGATGCAGTAAGGCGACGCACACCATTAGTGACAGCCTTACGTTCATCATTCGTGGACCATTCTGCCAACTTAGTGTATTCGATATTCTCACTAACGAATACACTAGTCAGGACAGCCCTATCGAATGTTGGTCCACCACCGCGTCCCAAGTCTCCACCATCAGCATTAAAATACTGAAAGCTTCCACCAGGACGGAGTTCCAACGGAACACGCATCTGTCTATTAGAGATTTTCTCTACGTCACGCTTCTTAATGTTGGCGTAGAACTTATCATCTCTTTCAAACAGAACGCGAATCTTTGGAATGACACGTTCCAATTCAAGACCCGCAACCTGTGATTCAACAACGGCCATGATTTTTCCTTTAACTAATCTTGCATCAAAAAGTCAATAGTTCGCATCCCTTTCGGAATGTCACTCGCTTTAGAAATCTTGCCACCTTTATTACCTTCGATGGAACGTGGCCGTCCTACGGGAACTGGACTCTTATTAGGAGTCTCCTCCTCATCGCTACGCTTACCTAGTCCCTTGAGCGCGTCAATTCTGGCCTTTTTAATTACTGCTGGCAACAGTGTTTTTGCTCGGGACAAATAAGCGGATTTAATACGGTCGATAGATGCCTTACTAAAATTCTCCTTGAAAGCGGATTCCCACAGTTTATCCTTCAATGCTACAAACCGGGTATCCTTTCCCAAAACTGACTCTAGCATTTCCATAGCTTCTCTGCTCGCATTTTTGCGAACATAATCAGTCATAGATTTCTTAGGGTCAATATTGGCTTCAATGGTATTCTTAAGAGTATTATTAATACGAGTATTCAAATCTCCCACAGCAGTTTCAAATTGCTGTCTAACAAACTGCTGTTCCTTCTGTTCAAGTTCCTTATCCTTACCATCTTCCTGCACTGGCTTTGAAAGATTAGTAGGAGGCTGAAAATCGCTAGTTCCAAATACAAACTGATTAACAAGCTGTGCTGCTGATTGTAGAGCCTCATTACCAGACCTTCGAGCCTCGCGCACCATCGCTACGATAGTATGCTTTGTGACGTTACCAAGCACATGATAATATGCTTGCTCATCCACACGCGCGAGGGTAGGAAGATAATCATCAACTAGTTTAGCAAAACCCTTAGGATTCTGTTCCTTAACAGCCTTAAGAATAAGTTGAGTATTTCCACCCATTACATCAACTTCCATCCTATCGAGAGTCTGCTTGGCTTCTACAGCAGCCTTAGCATCATCAATCGTAGGAAGAAGCTCTGTAAACTGCTGTTCTCTATAATATGCCTTCTCAAGATAAGGAAAATCCTTGAATAGAGCTGGATACTTAGCAAGTATCTCTTTTCTACGAACAGGAGTTACAAGCTCTAACTGTTCTTCTGTTGGACCTTCTAATTCTTGTTCGATTTCAAGTAGTTCGTCTACTTCTCCATCTTCGTCTTCTTCGCCCTCAGCACCATGAATACCCGTTGTGCCATCTTCTTCAGGTTTAGGAGGTTTAGGCTTATCTTCCAATTCGATTTTGTCGGTATCATCCTCTCCACCCAAAAAATCAATTACATCCTCATGATTCATATCACCATCAGTTACCGGAGGAGTAGAAATAGTTACATTAGGATTGGGTAGGGACATTAGATTCTCCTTGAATGGGTGCTTCTGGTTGAAGTTCTTTAGGATTGGGCTTTTCAGGCGGAGCAGCACCTTTCTCCTCACCTGTAGCCTGTTGCATCATCATATTCTGCTGCATTAGTTGATAATGAAGTTTACCATGTAATAGAACATTCCTATATCCTGGTTCATTATCCATCTTAGCCTGTTGACCCGCAGGACTAACTGCCCACTTACGAACAATCTCAAACTCTATAGCATGATTCTCAAATATAGGGTCAACATCTACCGAAGGAATCTCAGGATTCAATGGGTCCATAGGATTAGGCAGAGGTTCAGAACCCAACAAGAGTTTAATCTCATCATACTGATGGTTTCTATCATCCTCTCCAGGAACAAAGAAATCGGTAAGTCCAATAGCTTCACGAATGATAGGAAGATTCTCAGGTGAACCAATCACAGCAAGAATCTCAGGATTAGCAGCCGTCAAAAGCTGCATAATGATATCCTTCTGCTGTGACCACGTTAGAGGAAGATTCTCATTAGCTTCTAGTTCTACTCTACCAATCTTACCTTCAAGTTCTGCTTTACGAATGAAAGTATTGACAAAGTTACCTTCTGAATCTCTCTCTACGTTACGCTCATCCGCTTTTACTTCTTGGATGTAAGCGGGAATGACTTTACCAAAGATTTCTTTCCACCAGATTGTAAAAATCTTCCAGGTATTCTGGAGTCTCTGTAATGCTTGCGCACGAGACATGCTATACTGTGATGCAGTTTCACTTCCTTGTAGTGAGCCACCAAACAAGGATGGGAGAGCGCCTGATACAAGTTGCGCGAGTCCCTGAATTTGAGTTGCAAATGGTTGAACCTCTGGTGAAAGATTTGCAGTTTTAATTTCATGAAATCCATCACTTAAAGTTTTACCAGATTTAGGAATAGCCTCATAGATACCCCCTGGAACTGATTCCATCTGACGATAAGCATTGAAATTCAATACTCCAGGGTCAGCAAATGTTTGACCAATTCCATGCTCAATAGTCTGAAGTGTTAGTGAGATTAAGTCGTTGGTAATTTCCTGGACGCTAACCAACAACAACCCCAGAGGGTCATGATGAAGATAATCAGAAAGAGGATTATAAGTAAGAGTCCAAGTATCATCCAACTGCTCATTATAAGCCTCGCCAAACTCATCATTAACGAGACAAACCTTAGCTCCGTTAGGAAATTCCTTCTTAAGTTTATTTACATCATCTTCATCCTGTAGGACATTAAAAGCCGCAGGACGAAGCCACGCATTACGAATAGTCACATTATTAGTTGGATATGAACCCTGATACTGTGGGCTAAGTCGGCCCCACTGTTCATAGGGGTCTTTAGGTCCAACAGAAGTTTCAATCCTCTGTTTCTCTCCCTTAGATAACTTACCATGCAAATGCTGAAACTTCTCAATAGCATTAGCATAGTGAGTTTCATAGCTAAAAATAAGATAAGGGCAATCTTCCTGTTTCCTCGCATAAATTGGAACCTTCACATACAAGCCCCCAAAACAATCTATCATAATCCGAGTTTTGGGTTGATGTGTAGTTCCTACAATTCTAGTAACGAAGAAACTCTCCTGACTTACTGTTGGCTGAATGACCTGCCCACAAGCAGGACACAACTCTATCTCATAATCTTCGGGGTCTCGATTAAGAACAGTAGTAAACTCATCTTCTTGCTGTCGTTGCGTAACATCTTCTTGAAGTTCTTCAAGTTCATTATTAAGTTGCTTATCCTCAATCATGTATCCACATTGAGGACAATTAGTAGTTTGATGTTGTTCTTCTATTTCTTCCTTCTCATCCTCTGCATAAGTTCCAAAACTTTCATCAGCTTTAGGATAAGTATAACCTGCTACCATTCCTTCTGTGCAATAGATAAAGAGAGCATGAAGCCATGCCAACTGAGCATTATTATGTCGATAAATTAACTGAGCAATTTTATCGCCGGCCTTAGCTGTTGCCAAGTCAAGAGTATTATCAGCATCATCGGGATAACACTTAACAGGAGGCACAACAACAGAGAGAGCCGCGATGATTGATTCCAGATATGCTCGAAAGACGTTAATGGGCTTGTCATAGTAAGACTGTTGGGTATCTTCTGATTGAGTATCATCCCAGATACGCCAATCATGTGCAACTTCACTATACCAAGTTTTCTGGAAACCCTCCCAAAATAACTTTAGTCTACGCCAAGTTCTAATTTGACGTTCTCTAATTTCACGGTCCTCTCCATCGAAGTGACTAACCACTTCTTTTAAGAGGCGTTGGATTTCCTCGTCGTATTTTTTAGCCATTTGAATTTCTAATTAATAAAAGAGTCCGCCACGAAATCTATTACCACCACCCCCATACATAGCACCAAATCCACCACTAGGTCTATTCATTCCTTGTGGCATATTAGGAATACCTGGAAGGGGTCCTCCATAAGTATACGGAAGTTGTCCTTCTGGAATTGGAGTAGATGGTGCGCTAATACCAGCACTTCCACTCTGAGGCATCTGACCCCCAGTAAATCCACCCCTCTCTAGGTAAGGATTAGTAGGATTCTGCCAAGTAGTAGCGCCAGAACCTCCCCCCGGAGGCATCAAAGGAGTATTCATACCACCAAAATTACCGTCTCTTGGACCCATCATAGGAGGAGGAGTAAAGTTAGAAGATGGACCCCCACCACCATATTCTCCACCAGGAGTAAATCTAATAGGCTGATTCTGTCCATATGGGTCAGCAGGAGGAGTCATCCTACCACCTGACACTGAACCATATGTGCGGTATGGGTCCATAGCTGATGGAAGAATACCCATATTACTAGTTCTACCTACATTAATACCTCCACCCATTGATGGAGCTGAATTAATTTTCCCCCGCCCGCGTTCCTGATTATTCCTAAAATTACCCCTACTCATACGCTGAGACTGTTCAGGCTGTGTAGGTTTAGGAATTTTAGTTTCAGGCATTCCCCTGAATGAACCCATATTACTCATACCAACATTAAGTCCAGCCATTGTTATACTCCGTGTTCCTTCTTAACCTTTTTAGATGGCCCCGCGTCTAGTCCACGCTTATTAGCTGTAGCGTAGAATACTTCTTTACCCTTCTTACTGCCATATCGTTTCTTCATGGACGACATGACTTTTTCGCCAGAACCACCGTAATATTTAGATAGAGGCATGATTACCTCAACTGAATATCTCTACCCTTAGGTCTATAAGGATACTTGAGACTAGCAACTTCAGCTTCTCTTTCCGCAGGACGCTGGCTCACCGGAATATTACGTTCTCTATAAGCCTGCCACAAACTTCGTGGTTTCTGCTTAGTGTGAGTATACTCATGAACTAGAAGGTCAATCATATCATCAGGATTTTGTGCTCTATCCATATTGATAGCAACAGTATTATTGGGATAAGTTAGTCCACCTGTATCCTTGCCCATGAAATACTGTTCAAAAGCATTATAGGGACGAGTCTTATTAGGCTTAGCCTCGGGCATACGAGCCATAACACCCGCAGCCGTTTTATCGAATAATTCTCGCTGCTTCTCAGCAGAAGGATTAGCGAGTTTCTTCTCTTTGGGCGGTGGCAAGGTCTAAGTCCTTCTCAAGTTCTTCCGTAGGAATAGGAGCACTTCGTAGGATTCTAGCTTTCTCTCTATCTTCTGCTTCTAGCATTTGTCTACGAACATTCCAAGGAACACTAACTGGTCGCGTAGGTTCCATTGGAACTGATACTGGTTCGGGCTGAGGCTTTTCTAGAATCCTATCAAGAAGTCTTTTATTTTCAATCCTAGAAATTTCAAGCTGCGCCCTAAGAGTTTCACACGATAGACAAACTCGCGCATACTCAAGTTCCTCTTTACAGTGAGGACAATGGGGATTGAATAGCTTGTGAAAATAGTTACTCATTTAATCCTCAAGTTGATAGGAGCGCCGGGTGTTACGACGAAAGCGAAACTTAAAGGGGCAGACTTAACACTCTCCCCCGCAAGATTACTAGCTGTAAGTGTAAGATTATGTGGACCAGGTGTAAATGCTGGAAAAAGAACATCACACTGATAAGGTGAAACAGTTCCAGCACAAGTTACAGAAACTAGAGTAGTCCCTACTATCGCAGAGTCAGGATAATATTTATAAGTATATCCTTGAGCTTCTGTCAATGTTGGGGCAGGCTGGTCCCACCCTATTTTGTTAGCTCCAGTTACAGGAGGCTGTGCATATATAGTTGATGCAACGAACAACAGAATAGCTGCAAAAAGAATTCTTTTCATATAACCCCACTAACCATGTTCCAAATGAGAAAGGTCCACACAATGATGATAGCTAATACAGCCCCCGCGCCTAGTTTCTCACCTATGTCCATGATGGAATCTACTTACTACTTGCATCTTGGGGACAGCATCAACAGAACGCATATTCCTATAATAGGCTGTCCAATCTCTATTTCCGCTGAGAATCTCCGTTAACATTTCCTGTCTCTGAATTTTCTCAAATTCCTGAACTGATTCTATAAAATAACGTTCTGCTGAATCACAAGCATATCGCAAGTCATCGTAAGGGTCATCACCCTCAAATGTCGCCACATCCTCAGCAGGTTTGTTATCTTTAGGCTTATCATAACTACAAGCCCTAATAGCATCAACCATTAAGGGACAGCAATTAGGATGTCCGTCATGATTACCAGATTCCTCGCATCTAAATATCTGCAACTTAGGAATATTCTTCTCCTCCTCGGGAGGGTCAAACATTCTAAGATATGCCTTATAATCTTCTAATCCTTTATTCCTCAAAACCCACTGAGCGTATTCCTCACTATAGGTCGGCAAATCAGATGGTGGAACAATCGGCTTTTGCCTCCATCTCAGATATTCATGTAGGAGCATCTTTCCTGAGATTCTACTACCAGGAGAATTGTTACTCAGTTCTATTGACCTCCCTAATGCAACCTCAATCTGCTGTTGGATAGTATGTTCTTGCCCTCTATCCTGACTTGCCGACCTACAAAACTTAATAACTTTAGGATTCTCACGTTCTACAAATGATTTAATGATTGGTGCCCATTCCTCAATCTTAGTTTTCAACCAGTAAAGTTCACGATATAGATACAGTTTCTTAGTTGGTGAAATAGCATAGAACCCAATATATGTCATCGCCGCGAATCCCCAGTCACCGATAACCATTTTAGGCCACCAGTCGGGAATTGCAAAGGGTGGGACAACATGTAGCGCGTTTTCTGGCTCATCAGGATAATGCCTATCTCGGAATTCATCAAAGACTTGTCCTTGATAAGCATCCCAATCTCCAAATTTCCTGGCCTTACGTTCTGCTTCCGATGGTATGCCATCCAGACGAGCAGAGTATTCAGGGTCAGCATGAGGATTATCGCTGACAGTAGAATGAACATAAAACCGTTTGACATTTCCCTTACCTATGATTATCTTTCCACCATCAGGATAAGGAGTTACAAATCGTTTCTTTGCAAAAGTATGTCCAATTCCACCCGGCATTCCAGCGGCCCTAATGATAGCAGGTAGTTCAGGGACTTTTGTCCTAACGCGCGTGAAACCGATATAAAGATATATGTATTCCGTAAAAGACGTAAGTTCGTCGGGTGTGAATAAATTGATTTCCATTGAGTCGTATTTGTGAACATCTGATTCTTCCTCACAATGACCTAAGAAAATCATCGCACCTTCATTTGAACCACCAGTTCCACCGATTTGGTCGGGTCTAGGAAAGGTCCAAACCATGTCAGTCTTATTGAAAGTCGCCCCGAATTTGGGATATATTTCTCTACTTCTTGGGACGATTTCATTCCGTAATTCGGGAAAAGTCCGACGCATGAATACTTGTTTAAAGGTCGGATGTTCATGCCATCTGTGTATAAGTCCATAGACTAACAACACATCAGACTTTCCACTCGCGTTTCCTCCTCCATAGAATGCTTCAAATATAGAATTAGGAAGACTTAGAAATATCTCCTGTTTCCTATTTGGTCGCCAGAATCCTCGGTCGAAACTCATTTAGTTACCATTACGAGCATTAATATCAGTTAGAACTCTCTTAGCTTCATTATTCTTAACATCAGTCTGAATACGATTAATCTTCGCGGCTACTGTGCTCAATCCACCTGCACCCAATAGTGCAAGGAGAGTCTGATAAGTAGCCTCGTCAATATAACCCGCAGCATGAAGCCCCGCGAGAATTGCAATAATCGCGGCAATGATGTAAGTCTTGTAAGTCTTTAGCATTTCTTGCATCTCCTTTATAGATAACGCAGTATCGAATACTTCTTTCCACCACTTAATATCATTTAATAGTTTAGGATTATCCTTCGCCTTTCTTAGTAAACTATATAATTTCTGTATACGATACAGATTAATTAGATTACCCAGTCCCATTAGCATGGCCTGAGAGTAATGATACAGTTAGCAGCAGTAGAGCGAATGAATCCTCCAGCTACTTCTTTCTGTCCATCTACTAGTGTAATGTTCACATCAGCTGTCATCACATCAGTATTGGACTGTTCTAGTGCCGCGCCTGCTGTGTCTACAAATAGGAGACAACGACGCGCGGGTAGTGCATAGATTGTATTCTGCACAAGAGTATGAGGTCCACCGATTGATAGGAGTTCCATATTTACTCCGAGTTCTTAACTCGTTCTTCTTCCCTTGTTCTACCCGCAGCTACACCTTCAGCGAAATCTGCACGCTTAGAAGATTCCATCAACTGACTCAATCTACCATTAACTGCAATCGTCAAGTCCTTCACATGATTAGAAGTTTGACTAGTTTTGAAAGCAGCATACATTGAAGATAGTGTAGCTGTAACGAAAGCCAATAGTAATCCTACAATAGTAATTGCATCCTCTCTGGTGCTATATAGAATAACTATAACACTTCCAATAACTACAGCAACAGCAAGAATAGTGCCTGCTATAATTAGAAGGTTGTGATGGTCATCTATCTTTTCCTCATATATTTCGGTCATTCTTTTACCTGAACTATATCGAAGACTTTTTCACTTCGCATCTGGGGGCTATAGAAAATGAAGGTAGGTCCAGTATTACCAGTTGGATTCTTAGACTGTTCAGGTTCCATAGTCTTGATGACAGCAGCCATATCCTTAGCTACACCCGCAATATCCTTAGCCTTCGCATTCTCAATCTTCTCTTTCGTAAGAGAATTGAGAGCTATGATTAGTTTATTTCGAGCCTTCTTAGCTACGCGGAGTTTAGCTTCATTAATATGAGCTAGATTAGGACGGTCATCATATGTAGCTGTAGAAGTGGAACCGTGAGTGTAGGCTGAAACTGAGGAAGGACTAACACCGAATCTGTCTGCTAAATCTAGGGCTGATGCCCGTCCATTGATAGTGGCTTCTTCACCTATAATTTTTCGTAAACCTTCTGGGACTTCTACGTTATCTTCGCCTCGTCCTTTATTAATTGGAACGATAGCGACACCTATCCCATTAACTCCACCTAGAGGAAGTGGAGGACATGGAGTTACATCACTTAGTGCCTTATCGAAATCCTTATCAGATACGATTCCCATACTCATATTTTACTCCGTTTATATGAGCGAATCGAATCGAATTATGAGATAACGATAGTATGAACTCCACCCGCGATAGTGTCAGTAATCGTAGTGACACCATGAAGGTCAAATTCATAAGTAGGTGCGCCTGCTTCACTACCCTCAAACAACTGAATGACCTCGCGCTTCACATCTACGCGAATAGATGTAAGTCCAGTCAATGCAAGAGAAGTAATCTGTTTAGCAGGTCCAGTCTTAGCAGTTACAGTAGCAGAGAATGTTGAGTTAGTCCCCATTTTGAAACTCCTTTTATTCCGGAAGTCGAATGTTCAGAGCTTTCCTCTCATGCACCATGCTAGCATGAGTCAGACTGAAAGTCAAATTTCTATACACTCCATAGTCTAAGCGCAGCGAAGCAAAGTCAAATTTTCGTTTTTTTCCTAGAAAATTGGGATGGGTGGTAGTGAATTAATATTAGGGAAAGTCAGATGATTGCTATAGAGGCAAATTCCATGCCAACTTTTAATAATTGCGCTGCGGGATACTCCGGTATACTACTTGCATACGTGGCTGTAACCTATTGAAAATAAACAAGTTAGAATTTTGTCATACATTTACCACGCAATTGTCATAATAATATCATACTCCAATTTATGTTGCCTCGTGTCACTTTGAGACAACGATTTATGAGGGTCGTAAGTGACTGACAGGAAGGGGGATAGCGTCCCTGTCTCGAAAGTGGACAGTTTTGGCCACATTCTATGATGCTTCCATTAAACTGTTGAGAATATCGACGCGAAAACATTAGGAAATAAGCGAGTTTTCAGGCCGAATGCTGGCATGGCAGATGCAATAGAGTAGGGTAGCGAGTCGGTTCTTTGAAAACTGAATAGGGGATTCGGGAGTTGTCACCAAACAAGGACAACTCAGATGCAGACCAAAATCGCCAAGTTTACCTTTTCGGTTCCTGAAGGCCATCCAGAGGCAGGGAAAAAGGTAGAGAAGACTTTCGAGTATTCCGTTTGCGACAATCAGACGGAAGCGGAAACCATCATCACAGATAAGAAATGGTCTGTGGTCGGAATGGTAAACGACATTCTCAAGGCCAATTCACGCAGTAATGCGTATCAGGCAGCCCTTCTGCCGTATCGGCCTTCCGAGGTATCTGAGGAAGACATCGTTGAACGTATGGTGCGTGATTACATTCGTCTGGGGTTCCCGGAAGATGTCGCACGCAAGCAGATTCAGGCCCTCCGCGCAGCAACCGCTGTTGTTCCTGAGACTGACTCCCAGGAACCTCCGGCAGACTCGAACTAACTAGACTCTTGAGTCCCCTATTCAGTATCCCCGGCGGGGTGAAAATCTCCGCCGGGAATTTTTTTATATATGGCTGGCGCTTTGCTTATTGTAACTATTGGAGGGAATATGAAAGTCCTGTGGCAATATCATTCCATTACAGCTCGCGGCGATAATGATATCATTATCAAAGCTAATAACAATCTAGCTTATGATTTCCTACACGCGCTTTCTACTGTAGCTAATGGTATGAAGCGCGTTCATACTGTTGAGGAGGCAGATAATTACTTCAGGAATACTGAATCAGGAGTCGTTAGCGAGGAGATAGATAATATAGAGGAGTTCTGCGATTGTCCTCTTAATGTTGATTATATCTGGTAGTGGCATGACTTATTGTATGTAGCAAATATGCTATCAGATTTATAACGGAACCGTATACGACCGGATTCTCTACTATTTCCTTACTGATACCCTACTCATTCCGCCCTCTTTCCCCCCTGCCCGATTCGACCTATCTCGTTCATTCCGAAGGACTTACAGCTAGGGGAGGGACTCTCCCATGAGGCAATAGGGGCACTTTCAGCCCTTTGTCATCGGAATAGGACACTGGGCTGTCGGGAGTGTGAGAGTTATATCTTCTCTTTATTTTTTTTTTTTTTTTTTTTTTTTGTTATGCATGTTGGCCATCCCAGCGTAACGTGCTTTTTTTGTGCGTTCAGCTTCAGAGACGGGTGCGATCA
>Ga0137353_1000043_pt1 | contig 26250 bp, 22 predicted proteins | sample EasRivERMLT760_2_FD_104759 | JGI IMG/M metagenome (GOLD analysis project Ga0137353, IMG submission 104759) | Soil microbial communities from meander-bound floodplain in the East River, Colorado, USA - East River MetaG ERMLT760_2 | ecosystem: Environmental > Terrestrial > Soil > Floodplain ...
CGCTTGGTGCTTCGGCGCTCACGACGAGCGAACTCCTCGGTCTGCTCCTCGGCGTCGCCGCGAGTGGACGCACGTCGACCGAGCTCGCGGCGGAGGTCATCCATCGCGCGGGTGGTTCACTGAGACGGCTCGGCCAGATGCCGGTCGCGGCGCTCACCGAGGTGCCAGGGCTCGGCGAGGTGCGCGCGATCGCCATCCATGCATCACTCGAGCTCGGCCGGCGCCTCGCCGCGGAAGGGGCGGACGAGGGCGAGCCGATGCGCGGGCCGCGCGATGTGTGGCGATACTACGCGCCGCGACTCGAGGGACTCACCGTCGAGGAGTTCCACGTTGCCGTCCTCGATGCGCAGCATCGCCTCGAACGCGACGTGCTCGTGAGCCGCGGGATACTGAACTCCTCGCTCGTCCACCCGCGCGAGGTCTTCCGCGAGGCGATCGCCGAGCGCGCCGCGAGCCTCGTCCTGGTGCACAACCACCCCTCAGGCGATCCGACTCCGAGCGCGGACGATCGCGCGATCACGTCGCAGCTCGTCGCGGCGGGGCGGCTGCTCGACATCCCGATCCAGGACCACATCGTCATCGGGCGCGGACGGTTCATCTCGTTCGCCGAGGCGGGGCTGCTCTAGGCCGGGGATGTGCGCGCGGGGCTCGCAGCGAGCAAGGCGCAAGGCGCCAGAACGCCTTGACCCTTCCCGGCCGACCACGGATATATCCAATGTGGGGCGTATCGGCCCTCGATCCGCCTCGACCCCGGAGCCACCCTGAGCGCACCCGTCCTCACCGACATCATCCCCGGCTGGGACCCCAGCGACGACGCCCTAGCGGAACGTCTCGATGCGGACCTGCTGGCGCGCGCCTATCGGTTCAGCGAGAAGGCGCATTCGGGGCAGACGCGGCGCAACGGCGACCCCTACGTCACGCACTGCGTCGAGGTCGCCAAGATCCTCGCCGACCTCCACCTCGACAGCGTCACCGTCGCGAGCGGGCTCATCCACGACGTCGTCGAGGACACCGCCTTCACCGTCGAGGACGTCGAGCGCGAGTTCGGGCGCGAGGTCGCGCAGATCGTCGACGGCCTCACGAAGATCGGCCACCTGCCGATGCTCTCGCGCGAGGAGCGCCAGGTCGAGAGCTACCGCAAGCTGCTGCTCTCGGTCGCGAAGGACGCGCGCGTGATCCTCGTGAAGCTCGCCGACCGCCTGCACAACATGCGGACGCTCGAGTGGATGCCGGAGGACAAGCGCCAGCGCATCGCCCTCGAGACGCGCGACCTCTACGCGCCGATGGCGCACCGCTTCGGCCTCGCCTCCATGAAGGCTGAGCTCGAGGACCTCGCGTTCAAGTGGCTCGAGCCCGACGAGTACCGCAACCTCGCCAAGCTCCTCGCGAACAAGCGCGCCGATCGCGACGCGCTCATCGCGGGCATGATCGCGCCCCTCGAGACGAAGCTGCGCGAGGCGGGCGTCATCGTCCACGAGGTCGGCGGCCGGCCGAAGCATCTCTGGTCGATCTTCAAGAAGATGCAGAAGCGCGACAAGCCGTACGACGAGATCTACGACCTGTACGCCATCCGCGTCCTCGTCGAGAACGTCCCCGAGTGCTACCACGCGCTCGGCGTGATCCATGGCGCGTGGACGCCGCTCCAGGAACGGATCAAGGACTACATCGCGTCGCCGAAGTCCAACGGGTACCAGTCGCTGCACACGACGATCTTCGGCCCGCGCGGCACGCTCTTCGAGATCCAGATCCGCACGAAGGAGATGCACCGCACCGCCGAGTACGGCATCGCCGCGCATTGGCTCTACAAGGAAGGGGACAAGGGCGGGAAGGGCGACCTCGACCGCCACCTCTCCTGGTTCCGGCAGGTGCTCGAGCTCCAGCTCGACGCCGAGACGCCGGACCAGTTCCTCGAGTTCCTCAAGCTCGACCTCTACCAGGACGAGATCTTCGTCTTCACGCCGAACGGCGACGTCATCCAGCTGCCGAAGGGCGCGACGCCGATCGACTTCGCGTTCGCCGTGCACACGCAGGTGGGCCTGCACACGCAGGGCGCGCGCGTGAACGGGCGCATCGTCCCGCTCTCGCGCGAGCTGCGCAACTCGGAGACGGTCGAGATCATCCGCTCGCCCAACGCGCGCCCGAGCCGCGACTGGCTCGCGCACGTGCGCACCGGGCGCGCGCGGCACCGCATCCGCCAGTGGCTGCGCAACGAGGAGGCGAAGACCTTCATCGCGGTGGGGCAGGAGATCCTCGACCGCGAGCTGCGCCGACGCCGGCACGCGAAGCTCACCGACGCCGAGCTCGCGCGCGGCGCCACCGCGCTGCACCTCAACGACATCGACCACGTCCACGCGAGCATCGGGCAGGGCGACATCACCGTCACCCAGCTGCTCAAGGCGATCTATCCCGAGCTCGATGAGCAGCAGGAGCAGGCACTCAAGCCGAGCGCGCTCGAGCGGCTCATCGAGCGCATGCGCCGGCCGGGCACCTCCAAGGGCCTGCGGATCCAGGGCGCCGACGGCCTCATGGTCCGCTACGCGCAATGCTGCCAGCCCGTGCCGGGCGACACCGTCGTCGGCTACGTGACGCGCGGCCGCGGCGTGAGCATCCATCGGCAGGACTGCCCGAACCTGCTCCACCTCGTGCACGAGCCGGAGCGCCGGCTCGAGATCGACTGGCAGGAGAGCGCGGGTGAGCGCTTCGTGATCCGGCTCGCGGTCGAGGGGAACGACCGGCGCGGGCTCTACGCCGACCTCGCGGCGGCGATGAGCGGCACCGGGACGGACATCCGTTCGCTCGAGCTCAAGACGACCGACGGACGCGTGACCGGCGCGGCACTCGTCGAGGTGGAGAACCTCGCCCACCTCGAGAAGATCATCCGCGCCGCGCGGCGCGTGAAGGGCGTTTCCGAGGTGGCGCGCCGGGAGCGTCTGGCGGCGGACGAAGGGTAGATTCCGGGATGGAGGATGCCGGCTGAAGGTCGAATGAGCTCCCCCTGTGCGTTCCCACCACACGCATCCCCGTCCCACCACCGCACTCCGCCTTCCTCTCGGTCCCATGTCCCCGTTCCTCCTCTTCGCGCATAACACGCTCCGCTGGGCCATCCTGCTCGCCGGACTCCTCACGCTCGTGAAGGCGGCACAGGGCCTCAAGGGCGATCGCCCCTACGCGCCGACACGCCGCATCGGCGTGATCTTCATGGCGTCGCTGCACCTGCAGCTCCTCGTCGGCCTCGCCCTCTTCGCGACCAGCCCGTTCATCGCGGATGCGATGGCGACCATGGCCGCGACGATGCAGGACGCCCCGACGCGATTCTTCATCGCCGAGCATCCGACGCTCATGGTGATCGCCGTGGTGGTCGCGACGATCGGCAGCATCGTCGCGAAGAGCGCGAAGGACGACGCAGCGCGTCATCGCAAGCTCCTCGTCTTCACGGCGCTGACGCTGCTGTTCCTCCTCGCCGGCATCCCCTGGCAGCGCCCGCTCGTCCCGGGCCTCGGTGGCTGAGTCGGTGAGCTTCCAGCTCCAGGCGCCGTTCGCGCCTGCCGGGGACCAGCCGCGCGCGATCGCCGAGCTGAACGCCGGCCTCGCGCGCGGCGACCGGTTCCAGACGCTCCTCGGCGTCACGGGCTCGGGCAAGACGATGACGGTCGCCAACGTCATCCAGGCGTTCGGCAAGCCGACCCTGGTCCTCTCGCACAACAAGACGCTCGCCGCGCAGCTCTACGGGGAACTGAAGGGCTTCTTCCCGAACAACGCGGTCGAGTACTTCATCTCGTACTACGACTACTACCAGCCCGAGGCGTACGTCCCGTCGTCGGACACGTACATCGAGAAGGACGCGTCGATCAACGAGGACATCGACCGGCTGCGGCTGCGCGCGACGTCCTCGTTGATGGAGCGCGAGGACGTGATCATCGTCGCGACCGTCTCGGCGATCTACGGCCTGGGCGACCCCGAGACCTACAAGGCGTCGATGGTGACGCTCGACGTCGGCCAGCGGATCGCGCGCGACGACATCCTCAAGGCGCTCGTGCGCATCCAGTACGGGCGCAACGACGTCGCCTTCGACCGCGGCACCTTCCGCGTGCGCGGCGACACGGTGGAGATCTACCCCGCCTACGAGGAGCAGGCGGTGCGCGTCGAGATGTTCGGCGACGAGATCGAGAGGATCACCAAGATCGACCCGCTCACCGGCAAGGCGATCGCGCAGCTGCCGCGCACCGCCGTCTACCCGGCGAAGCACTTCGTCACGACGCGCCCGTCGCTCGAGCGCGCGGTGAAGGAGATCAAGGTCGAGCTCGTCGAGCGCCTCGCCGCGCTCAAGGCGGCGAACAAGCTGCTCGAGGCGCAGCGCCTCGAGAGCCGCACGAACTTCGACATCGAGATGATGCTCGAGATCGGGACCTGCCCCGGCATCGAGAACTACTCGCGCGTCCTCGCCGGCCGGAAGGAAGGGGCGCGCCCCGCCTGCCTCTTCGACTACTTCCCGAAGGACTTCCTCGTCGTCGTCGACGAGTCGCACGTCACGCTGCCGCAGATCGGCGGGATGTTCAACGGCGACCGCGCGCGCAAGACGACGCTCGTCGAGTACGGGTTCCGCCTCCCGAGCGCGCTCGACAACCGGCCGTTGATGTTCGATGAGTTCCTCGCGCTCACCCCGCGCGCGATCAACGTCTCGGCGACGCCGGGCGAGCTCGAGCTCAAGCTCTCCGAGGGCGTCGTCGTCGAGCAGGTGATCCGCCCGACCGGCCTCGTCGACCCGACGATCGAGATCCGCCCCGTGAAGGGACAGGTGGACGACCTCCTCCACGAGATCCGCCTGCGCGAGCGGCGCGGCGAGCGCGTGCTCGTCACCACGCTCACGAAGCGGATGGCCGAGGACCTCAGCGACTACCTCGCGCAGGTCGGCGTGCGCGTGCGCTACATGCACGCCGACATCGACGCGATCGAGCGCATGGAGATCGTGCGCGGGCTGCGACTCGGCGAGTTCGACGTGCTGATCGGCATCAACCTGCTGCGCGAGGGGCTCGACCTGCCCGAGGTCTCGCTCGTCGCGATCCTCGACGCGGACCAGGAGGGCTTCCTGCGCTCCGACCGCTCGCTCATCCAGACGGTCGGCCGCGCGGCGCGGCACGTGGACGGCCGCGCGATCTTCTACGCCGACCGGATCACCGGCTCCATGCAGCGCTGCCTCGACGAGACGTCGCGCCGGCGCACGGTGCAGGAAGCGCACAACCGCGAGCACGGCATCACGCCGGCGGGCGTCGTGAAGAGCCACGACCAGGTGCGCATCATGTCGCGCATTGCCGATGCGCGCGACGGCACCGACGCGCGCGACGCCGATCGTGCGCGCGGCAAGAAGGGCAAGAAGGTCGCCGAGGCCCAGAAGGCGTGGGGCACCGACGACCTGCCCGCCCTCGTCGCGCGTCTCGAGGAGGAGATGCGCACCGCCGCGAAGGACCTCGACTTCGAGACCGCGGCGCGCTTGCGTGACGAACTCTTCGACATCAAGGCCGCGATGGGTGACGGCGGCGGAAGACCGGCGCGTGCCCGTCGTTGAGGTCACCGAGCCCGAACTCGTCGCGTGGGGAGAACGGTTCGGCCGCGAGCTCGCGTTCCCCTCGTTCGTCACGCTCGGCGGCGAGCTCGGGGCAGGGAAGACGACGCTCGTGCGCGCCATCGCGCGCGCGCAGGGATCCCTCGAGCCGGTGACGAGCATGTCCTACGGGGTCGTGCGTGAGTACCTCTCGCCGCGCGGACCCGTCGTGCACATCGACCTCTATCGGCTCGACGGCCCCGACCAGTTGCCGCAGGTCGGGTGGGAGGACTACCTGCGCGTGAAGGGGCTCGTCATGGTCGAATGGCCCGAGCGCGCCGGGGGCGCGCTGCCGCAGGAGCGCATCGACCTGCAGCTCGAGCACGTGCCCGGCAAGCCCGAGCTGCGGCGCCTCACATGGTGAACCGCGGCATGACGCTCGCGCTCGACGCCGCGGCAGGGCCGGGTACGATCGCGGTGCTGCGTGACGGCGCGGTCGTCGTCGAGCGCACGATCGGGATGCGCAGCGCCGCGGAGGAACGATTCTTCCCTGCGGTGCTCGAAGCGCTCGCGGCGGCCAAGGTGACGACGCGCGACCTGTCGCGCGTCGTCGCGGGCGCGGGGCCGGGCAGCTTCACCGCGCTGCGCGTGGTGGGCGCGATCGCGAAGGGCATCTGCGAGGGAACCGGCTGCGATCTCTACGGCGTGCCGTCGCTCGCCCTCATCGTGGCGGGCACGCCGGCGACGGCGAGTGGCGGTCGCTTCCTCGCGACCCTCGACGCACTGCGCGGAGAGCGCTATTCCGCGCTCGTCGTCATCGCGCCCGGCGGTGCGGTCTCGGCGATCGAGCCACTCGGACTCATCGCGGTCGACGCGCTGGAAGCGCGCGCCGCGGCGCTCGGCGCGACGCGCATCGGTCCCGACGAGGCGCTCGCCGAGTCGCCGCACGCGCGCGGCGTCGCGCGATGCTGGGACTCGGTGCTCGCGGGCGGGCCGGTGGACCTCGCGAGCTGGGAGCCGGTCTACGGACGACTCGCCGAGGCGCAGGTGAAGTGGGAGGCGGCGCACGGCCGCGCGCTGGTCGCCGAGCGCCACGCGACGTGACGACCCTGGTCGCGCTGCGCCCCGCCGCGGAAGGTGACCTGCCGAGCATCGTCGCAATCGAGAAGGCCTCGTTCAGCGACCCGTGGACGCTCGCGTCGTTCCGCTCGATGCTCGCGCTGCCGCAGGTGATGGCGACCGTGGCCGAGGAGGAGGGTGTGGTGGTGGGGTACACCGTCGCGTGGGTCGTCGGCGACGAGGCCGAACTCGCGAACCTCGCCGTCGCGCCCGCTCGTCGCGGCACGGGGATCGGCGCGCGGCTGCTCGATTCACTGCTCGGCGCGCTCGATGCGCGCGGCGGCGCGACGATCTACCTCGAGGTGCGCGACTCGAACGAAGCGGCGCAGGCGCTCTATCGCAGCCGCGGCTTCACGTCCGCGGGACGGCGCAAGGGGTACTACCGGTTGCCGTCCGAGGACGCGGTCGTGATGCGACGCGCGCGGTCCTCCGGCGGCGATTAGTTTTCTCATGGAACGTTCCGATGCGAGCTCGGCCGGCGGAGCCCGGTATGGTGTGCGCGCGGACTGACCCATTCCAGGAGGCTTTGTGAGCCGCAGCTTGAACAAGGTGACGCTGATCGGGAACCTCGGCGCCGATCCCGAGGTCCGCTCGACCAGCGGCGGGAACAAGGTCGCGAACTTCTCGCTCGCGACCGGACGCCAGTGGACTTCGCCGTCCGGCGAGAAGCAGGAGAAGACGGAGTGGCACAAGTGCGTCGTCTGGAACTCCAAGGGCGACCGCGGTCCGCAGCTGGCCGACGTCGTCGAGCGCTACGTCAAGAAGGGCGACAAGATCTACGTCGAGGGCTCGATCGAGTATCGCCAGTACGAGGACAAGGACAAGCAGACACGCTACGTGACCGAGATCAACGTGCGCGAGCTCATCCTCCTCGGCGGCGGACGCGGCGCAGAAGGCGGCGCCCCGGCCAGTGCGCGCCCCGCACGCGCCGCGAGCGGCGCCAAGGCCTCCGGCGCGAACGACGGCTTCGAGGAGTTCCCGGCCGCGATGGAAGGCGATGACGACCTGCCGTTCTAGGGGAGTCGTCAGTCATCAGTCGGCAGTCGGCAGGGGAACGTGAGAAAGGGGGCGGCTCCGGTTCGGAGCCGCCCCCTTCCGCAACTGACGACTGAGGACTGCTGACTGAGTCGTTCACTTCGTCCAGATCACCAACGCCCCACAGGAATTCCGCACCCCCTGCAGCTCCACCGGCGTGTTCGACAGTCCGCGATAGTACTCGACCGCCGCGATGTCGTCGGGGATGATGCTGTTCACGTTGAACGGCGTTTGCGTGCGGTCGCCGTCGTACACCCAGACGCCATCGAGCATCACCGCGGTGAAGCAGGTGCCACCATGTCGGGCTGAGCGCGCGCCGACGAGATAGGTGCCGCCGGTGCTCCCCGTGATCAGGTTCACGCCGCTCACGCTCCGCAGCGCCTCCGAGAGGCGGCCGCGCGTCTTCTGCCGGATGTCCTCGGCCGTGAGGTAGGACCCCGTCCCGGTCGCGCGACGGCGCTCGAACTCCATCAGCCGGTTCGAGGAGTTCTGCGCTGCGACGATCTCGACCGCGTCGAGTTCGTCCGCCGAGCCCGACATGCCGATCTCCAGCTCCACCGTGTCGCCGGTCGAGAACTCGACCGCGGTCCGGAGCGGCGCGTAGCCGATCTTGTTCACGCGGAGGCCGCGCCGGCCTGACGGAACGCCCTCGATCCGGAACCGGCCCAGCGAGTCGGTGATCGCCCGGCCGCTGACCGATGGGATGAGGACCTCGGCGCCGGCGACGGGCCGCTTCGTGGAATCGGCGATCACGCGGCCGAGGAGCAGGGCCCCGCCAGGACGCAGTGACTGGGCGTGGATGGGGCCGGAAGCGAGGCTGAAGACGAGCAGTCCGACAGCGAACCAGGGGCGCATGGCGCGACTCCAGGGGAGGGGGGCTGGACGGGCGGGAAAATGGCGTCAGGACAGGGCGGGCGATATGCTGGGACGGCCGTCCGTTTCCCCGGACCGCCGTCATTCGTCACTTTCCGAGATCACGACCGCGGCCCGTCTGGGTCGGGGTGCAACCGTTACCGACGTCTCTCTCCACCCAACGGTCCTATGTCCCGCTCCCGTCTCGCACTGACGATCGCGCTGGCCAGCCTCGTGCTGTCGCCGAATTCCTCGCTGGCGCAGGCTCCCCAGCAGACCCATACGGTCAAGAAGGGCGATACCCTCTGGGACATCGCCAAGACCTACCTCGGTGACCCATTCAAGTGGCCCGAGATCTATCGCCGCAACACGGCGACGGTCGCCGATCCCAACCTCATCTACCCGGACCAGGTCATCGTGATCACCGGGGACGTGGCCGCGACGCCGGGAACTCCGGCTGACACGACCGTGGTCGCGCCGGTCGACACGACGGTCGCGAATCCCGCAACGCCGGTCGCACCCCCGACGGACACGATGGCGGCTCCCGTGATGCCTGCCGAGCCGGTCGCCGGTCCGGAGGAGATGACGATCTTCAACCCCGAGCGCTTCAAGGTCATCCGTGGCGAACGTGAGGCCCTCGTGCTCGCCGCGCGCCCCACGACCGTACGCGCCGGTGACTACGTGCGCGCACCCTTCCTTTGGGATGCCGCCGGCGTGACCGGCGCCGGCAAGGTGGGCGCCGTGGTCCAGCCGCAGAGCATCGCGAAGACGCGCTTCGAGCGCCCGATCCAGCTCTTCGAGCGTGCCTTCATCAATGTCCCCGCGAATGCCGCAGGCGCGGAGCGCGAGGAGTACGTCTCCTACCGCCTCGGCCCGATGATCGCGGGTGAAGGGCAGGTCGTGATCCCGACGGGCGTCTTCCGTCTCATGACGACGCCGCAGAACGGGCAGGCCGAGGCGCTGCTCCTGCACAAGTACGAGGACGTCTTCATCGGGCAGGGGCTCATCCCCTCCGACCCGCTCTCGATGCCCTCGAACGCGAATCCGGCGCGCGTGGAGTTCGGCCTCGCCACGAAGGTGCTCTACCTCTATGGCGAGCCGATCGTCTCGTCGATCGGGCAGCAGGTGATCCTCGCCGCGGGTGCCAGCGAAGGCCTCGTCCCGGGGGACCAGGTGACGGTGCAGGTGGAGCTGGGTGCCGACGACCAGGGCGTCCCGCGCCCGCCGCAGGAGGTCGCGGTGTTCCAGGTGACCCGCGTGACCACCTGGGGCGCGAGCGCGATCCTCATCGGTCAGAAGGAAGGCGTCGTCTCGCAAGGGATGAACGCCCGCGTGTCCGCGAAGATGCCCTGACGGCTTCGTCCGTCGGGGAGGACCCCCTAACTTCCCGAGATGACTGAACGACGTGCGTTGATCACCGGTGGGGCCGGGTTCATCGGCTCCACCGTCGCTGATGCGTTGCTCGCCGACGGCTGGTCCGTCACCGTGCTCGACAACCTTTCGAGCGGCAAGCGTGGCCAGGTGCCCGCCGCCGCGACGCTCGTCGAAGCCGACATCCGTTCGCCGGAGGCCGCGGCCTGCATCCGCGACGGGAACTTCGACGTCGTCTGCCACCTCGCGGCGCAGATCGACGTGCGCAAGAGCGTCGCCGACCCGCGCTACGACGTGGACGTCAACATCGGCGGATCGCTCAACCTGATCTCGGCGGTCCACGCCACGGGACGGAGGACGCGCTTCATCTTCGCGTCCACCGGGGGGGCGGTCTACGGCGACTTCGTCACGCCGCCGAACCTCGAGGACTATCCGAAGGACCCGGAGTCCCCGTACGGCATCGCGAAGTTCTCCACCGAGCTCTACCTCGCGTACTTCGCGCGCGTCCACGGGCTCGACTACATCGCACTGCGCTTCGCGAACGTGTACGGGCCGCGCCAGGACCCGCACGGCGAGGCGGGCGTCGTCGCGATCTTCTGCCAGCGCATCATCGACGGCACGCCCCTCACCGTCTTCGGCGACGGTGGGCAGACGCGCGACTACGTCTACGTCGGCGACGTCGCGCGGGCGCATGTGCTCGCCGCGAACCACAAGGGATTCGCGGCCGGCAAGGTCGATGCATGCGCCTTCAACCTCGGCACACAGGTCGAGACCTCGGTCGTGCAGCTCGCCAACACGCTCATGGGCGCGGCCGGCAAGAAGGTGCCGCTCGACCACAAGCCCGCGCGCGCCGGGGAACAGCGCCGGTCCGTCGTGAGTATCGAGAAGGCGAAGGCGGCGCTCGGCTGGACGCCGCAGGTCCCGATCGAGGAAGGCCTCCGCCGCACCTACGCCTGGTTCTCCGAGCGCTGATGTTCCTCCAAGTCTCTGCTGCGGTCCCGTCAACCGTCCTCGACCTCGTCCGCAACGCGACGCCGTTCTCGAAGGCGGTGCTCGTCGTGCTCGCCGTCCTCTCGCTCACGTCGTGGGCGGTGATGCTCTCGAAGTGGTTCACCTTCCGGCGGGTCGAACGCGCGGCGAAGCAGTTCACGACTGAGTTCCAGAAGGCGCGTCGCCTCGAGGACTGCGCCGCGCTCGCGCGGCGCGCGAAGCAGAGCGCGCACACGCTCGTGCTCGAGCGTGCCCTCCAGTTCCTCGTCGAGACGCGCGTCGTGAAGGACGATGCCGGTGGCCCCGCCACGCTCTCCGCCTCGCAGGTGCAGGCGCTGCGCCTCGTGCTCGACGCCGAGACGAACACGCAACGCGACGCGCTCGGCACCTACATCCCGTTCCTCGCGATGGTCGGCTCGGTGAGCCCGCTCCTCGGACTCATGGGCACGGTGATCGGCGTGATCAACGCCTTCCTCGGCGTCGCGCGCGGCGGCTCGGGCAACCTCGCCGCGGTCGCGCCCGGTGTGGCCGAGGCGCTCATCGCGACGGCCATCGCGCTCGCCGTCGCCATCCCCGCCTATTTCGGCTACAACCTCTTCGCCTCGCGCCTCAACCGGTTCGACGGTGAGCTCGACGGATTCGGCTCCGAGGTCATCGCACTGATGGCGCGAGAGGGAAGGATCTAGCATGCGCCGCCGCGGCCGCGGGGAGCGGACCCCGCTGAACGCGGAGATCAACGTCGTGTCACTGATCGACGTGATGATGCTCCTCATGATCATCTTCATGATCACCGCGCCGATGATGCAGGGCGGCGTGGACGTCTCGCTGCCGCGCGCCGTCGCGCGCCCGCTCAGCGCGAAGAGCGGCATGGCGGTGACCGTCACGCGCGACGGGCGCATCTTCGTCGACGACGTGCAGCTCTCGCTCGCCGAGTTCCGCGGCACGATCCGCGGGCTCGCCGCCAAGGCGGGACGCGACGGGATCTATTTCCGGGCCGACCGCCGCGCCGACTACGGACGCGCGGTCGAGGTGCTCGCGATCATGCAGGCGGCGGGAGTCGGCAACATCGGACTCGTGACCGAACCCGAGGAGATCGACCGGTGAGGGCGGCCGTCCGCCGCGCTCCCGGCCTCGGCGGACCGCTCGCGCTCTCCGTCCTGCTCCACGCGTCGTTCGTCGCTGCCGCGGTCTTCTGGAAGGGCGCCGACATCCCCGACCTCCCGCCGATGTACCGCGTGGACCTCGTCGCCGCGCCCGCGGGCGAGCGCGCCGCGGGCGTCGTGCGCGAGACGCCGCCCGTGACGCCGCCTCCGGAGACGAAGGCACCGCCGCGCGCCGAGACCAAGGCGATGGAGAAGGTCGCGCCGATCAAGCCGCCGACGCGCGAGGCGAAGGCGCCGACGCGCGCGACGACCAACGTCACGAAGACTCCTGAGCGCGTCGACACGAAGAAGGCGCCGACCGCCGGTGGTGGTGAGGTCGGAGGACAGGGGACCGACGTCGCGACGGTGCGCATCGAGGGGATCGATTTCCCCTTCCCAGGGTATCTCCAGAACATCGTGCGCCAGATCGCCCTCAACTTCCGTCCGCGCAATCCCGGCGCGCTCAAGGCGGAAGTGTTCTTCATGATCCGGCGCGATGGGACTGTGACCGGTTTCCGCTTCATCAAGAGCAGCGGTAACTACGCGTTCGACCTGGAGGCGGAGGGAGCAGTCGAAGCCGCGAAGAATGCCTTCGGCCCGCTGCCCACCGAGTTCTCCGATGACATCCTGCCGGTCACCTTCCTCTTCGAGCCCGCGCGCCTGCGATGAGCCTTCGTTCCATAGCCTCCGTCCTCGCGCTCCTCGTCCTCGCGGGGCCTCTCGCGGGGCCTCTCGCGGGGCCTCTCGCGGGTCCGCTCGCCGCGCAGGAGCCGCGACAGGGGGTCCGCATCGGGCTCACCTACGCACCGGGCACTCGTCCGGGTCTCTACGTGTTGCCGCTCTACGGCTTGCACGCTGACTCGATCCGCGCGGTGGTCACGCGCGACCTCGACTACGGCGACCGCATCTCGGTCATCGCCCCCGACGCCGGCCTCGCGCCCACGGGCGCGCTGAACTATCCGCTCTACGCGCGCCTCGGCGCCGCGGCCGTGCTGCAGATGACCATCACGCCGGCGGGCGCGGTGCATGCCGTGCTGCACGACGTCGTGGCGGCGCGCGTCATCAACACCGCGGACTTCACCGTGCGCGGCTCGGCGTTCGGCACCGACTGGCGCCGCTCCGTGCACGAGGCGAGCGACGAGATCGAGCGCTGGGTGACCGGCGTGCGCGGCATCGCGGCGACGCGGGTGCTCTTCATCCGCGGCGCCACGCTCTGGACGGTGGATTCCGACGGCATGAACGTGATGAGCGTGACCGGCGTGGGGGCGGCCCTCGCACCGGTCTGGCATCCGAACGGCACGACGATCGGCTACACGGAGATGCTGGACGACGGCACGCGCGTCGTCGTGCGCGACCTCGCGAACGGGAGCGTGCGGCGCTTCGTGCGCGACCGCGGCACCAACGCCTCCCCGGCGTTCGCGCCCGACGGCAGGACGCTCGTCTTCGCGAGCGGCGAGGACGGGACCGATCTCTTCAGCGTGCCGCTCGACGGCAGTGCGGCGCCCTTTCGCGTGACGGTCGGGCGCGGCTCGACGAACTCGCAGCCCACCTATGCGCCCGACGGGCGCCGCATCGCCTTCACGACGTCCCGTTTGGGCGCGCCACAGCTATATATTACCGACAGCGATGGGGCGAACCCCGAACTGCTGACGACGTCGGGATTCGGGGACCAGCTCTATCGCGCGGACCCGGCTTGGTCGCCGGACGGACGCTTCGTCGCCTTCTCGACGCAGATCGAAGGACGGTTCCAGGTCGCGACGATCGGCCTGCGTGACCGGTCGGTGAAGCAGCATACGGTCGACGGGATCAACGAGGATCCGTCGTGGGCGCCCGACGCCCGGCACCTCGTCTTCACGTCGACGCGCACTGGCAGCAAGCAGTTGTGGGTGCTGGACACCGAGTCCGGACGTCTGCGCCAGCTGACGAGCGGACCGGCATCTCGTATGGCGGCGTGGTCGCCACGGCTCTCCCCCGCGCGCTGAAGCGGCGCGCTACCGTCTCCTTCACTCAAGGTCCCCCACCATGAAGCTTCGCCCCGCCGTTCTCATCGTGATCGCGTCTGCCGCGATCGGTGCCGCTTGCGGCCCGCAGACGCCGCCGGAGCCGCCGGCTCCCGTCGTGAACCAGGATTCGATCGACGCCGCGGCCCGCGCCCGTGCCGAGGCCGAGGCCGCCGCCGCCCGTGCCCGCGCCGAGGCCGAGGAGCGTGCTCGTGCCGAGGCCGCGGCCCGCGCCCGTGCCGATTCGATCTCCCGCGCCGAGGCCGAGGCTGCTGCGCGCGCCCGCGCCGCGATGGACGCCGCCCGTGCCGCCTTCGCCACCGCGATCTACTTCGACCTCGATCAGTCGAACCTGCGCGAGGACTCGCGCGCGATGCTCGACGCGAAGGTCCCGCTCCTCAAGGCGAACCCGAACGTCCGCATCCGCATCGCCGGGCACGCCGATGAGCGCGGCTCCGACGAGTACAACGTCTCGCTGAGCCAGCGGCGCGCCGCCGCGGCCAAGCGCTATCTCGTGGACCAGGGCATCGCCGCCGACCGCATCGACGTCGTCGGTTTCGGCGAAGAGCGCCCGGCCGTGATGGGCTCGTCCGAGGACGCATGGTCGAAGAACCGTCGTGATGAGTTCGAGATCATCGTCGGCGGCGAGACCCTGCGCGTCCCGTGAGGGATGCGTTGATCCGACGCGTGTTGCTCGCACCGGCCGTCATCCTGACGGCCGGTGCGTGCTTCGCGACGCGGAATGACATGCGCGTGGTGCAGGCCGACCTGCAGGTCATCCGGCAGGAAGCGGCGACGGCGCGCACCATCTCCGAGCAGCGCGAGGTCGCCAACCAGGCGCGCACCGACAGCGTCCTCGCGAGCCTCGCGAGGACGATGGCGATGGTCTCCGACACGGTGCGCACGCTGCAGGCGACGACGATGCGGTTGCGCGGCGACGTCCGTGAGGACCTCGTCTCCATCCGCCAGCAGTTGATCACCGTCGAGCAGTTCGTGGGAGCGAGCTCCCAGCGCATCCAGGAGCTTCGCGCGCAGCTCGAGGCCGATGCCGCCGATCGCTCGGCGCCGACCGTCTCGTCCGACACGACGAAGCCGCCGGGATCCGCCGCACCGCCGGGACCCGCGCAGCTCTACCAGATGGCCGAGGAGCAGCGTCGTGGTGGCCGCTGGGGCTCCGCGCGCAGCGCGTACGGCGCGCTGCTCCAGCAGCACCCGACCCACGACCTCGCCCCCGACGCGCTCTACGGCATCGCACAGGCGTGGGAGAACGAGGGGAATGGCGTCGCCGCGGACTCGGTCTACAAGCTCGTCGTGACGCGCTTCCCGCAGTCGGAACGCGCGCCCACCGCCCTCTACAAGCGCGCGACGGCGCTGCGTGTCACCGGACACGCCGAGGAAGCGAAGGTGATCTACCGCGAGATCATCGCGAAGTACCCGCGCTCCGAGGCGGCCGTGCTCTCGGAAGGATTCCTGAGTCCGCCGCGCAAGCCCTGAGTCCGCCGGTCCTCCGGCCACACCCCCTGCAATGACGGACGGACCCTCGGGCGAGATGCCCTTCCTCGATCACCTGGAGGAGCTGCGGTACAGGCTCCTCTGGGCCGTCGGGGCACTCGGCGCCTGCATGATGATCGCGTTCGCCGTGATCCTGCGGCCGAAGTTCGACATCATCGGCTACTTCGCCGCGCCGATCCTCCCGTTGCTCCCGAACGGGAAGCTGATCTACACGAACCCGGTCGACCCGGTCACGATCCGGCTCAAGATCGCGTTCGGGGTCGGCCTCGTCCTCGCCTCGCCGATCATCGGCTATCACCTGTGGTGCTTCCTCGCGCCGGCCCTGCACCGGCACGAGAAGAAGCTCATGATCCCCGTGCTCGCGGGCGCCGCACTCCTCTTCGGGTCCGGTGTATGGATCGGATGGCGATGGGCGCTCCCGGTCATGCTGGACGTGCTCTTCTCGTTCCAGGCCGAGTCGATGATCATGATGATCTCCGCGACGGAGTACTTCTCCTTCATGGTGACCATCTGCCTCGCGTTCGGCGGGGTCATGCAGCTGCCGATCGTGATCATGGCGCTCACGGCGCTCGGGCTCGTGACGCCGAAGGGGCTCGCCAAGTTCCGCCGCCACGCGATGGCGGGGAGTGTCGTCGCCTCGGCGGTCATCACGCCGGGCGACCTCATCACCATGACGGTGGTGATGGCGCTGCCGCTCTACGCGCTGTACGAGGTGAGCATCATCGTCTCGTGGTTCACGCACCGGGCGCGCGAGCGGCGCGCCCGGCGCCAGGAGGCGGAACGGATCGGCGAGGCGACGGCGTGAGCCGCCGCCTCGCGGGCGCCTTGCTCCTCGTCGCGATCGCGGCCTGGGTCCCGACGCTGGCGGCGCAGGCGCGGCCCACGCGCCCGCGTCCCGCGACACCGGCGCCCACGCCCGCGCAGCAGCCCGCGCGCCGCAACCCGAACCAGCCCGAGACGATGCAGGACCCGTCGCGCCTCACGCGCGTGACCGCCTCGGACACGATGGACGCCAGCCGCCGCGACACCACCGGGACGCGCACCAAGCTCATCGACTGGGCGCCCGACGACTCGGTCATGATGGAGCTGCTCGCACGGCGCGGCTACAACGTGGTGCGCTACCAGGCGCGCGACGTCGGCTTCGCGACCGCGGGGCGCACGATGACGCTCGCCGGCCGGGACAGCACCAAGGCGGTCGTGCAGCGCGACTCGACGATGCTCGTCGCCGACTCGATCTCCTACAGTGACAGCCTCAAGCTCGTGAAGGCGACGGGCGACACGATCGTCATGCGCGACCCGGCACAGACCTCCGACGTCTTCGGGCATCGCGAGCTGAGCTACGACGTCGAGCGGCGCGAGGGGCGCACGCGCGACTTCTCCACGCGCGCGCAGCAGGGCGAGACCTGGCTCGTCTCGGCGCACAACGCCGCCTTCGTCTCCGACAGCGCGAACGACCGCAGCATCGTCTACGGCCGCGACGGGCTGATCACCTCCTGCCTCGACTCGATCCCGCACTACCACTTCGTCGCGCGCGAGCTCAAGCGCGTGAGCGGCAGCACGATCGTCGCGCGGCCGGCGATCCTCTACGTGCAGGACGTCCCGGTGATGTGGCTCCCCTTCATCTTCCAGGACATCCGCACCGGACGCCGCTCGGGCATCCTGCCGCCGCGGGTCGGCGTCTCCGAGCTCGTGCGCAACAGCCCGACCTACCGGCGCACCGTCGAGAACATCGGCTACTACTTCGCGCTCAACGACTACATGGATGCGCAGGTCAGCATGAACTGGCGGTCGAGTGCGCGGGCGACCGAGGGCGACCCGGGCTGGACGCATTACAACGCCGAGCTGCGCTATCGCTGGCTCGACCGCTTCCTCTCCGGTGCGATCGCCGTCTCGCGCCAGCAGTACAGCAGCGGGAACTCGAACACGGCCGTGAGCTGGTCGCACGCGCAGGAGTTCTCCTCGCGCACGCGGCTCAACTCCGCCCTCAACTACGTCACGAGCACCGCGCTGCAGCGGCAGTCGCAGTTCAACCCGGCCGCGGCGGTCGCGACGATCGTGTCGCAGATGAACCTCGTGCGGCAGCAGGGGCCGTTCGCCGTGAACCTCGGCGGGACGCAGCGCCAGTACCCGGGCCGCGACCAGGTCGACCGCACCTTCCCGACGCTCAGCGTCGCCTCGAGGCCGCTCACGATCGGCGAGTGGTTCGTGATGAACCCGAACTTCTCGTACGCCACCAACCAGAGCCTCAACCTCGACGCGACCGGCGACTTCGCCTATCGCTATGTCGACCGCGGCGGCGGCGTCCTCGACTCGCTCCGGCTCAAGCGCAACACGAGCTCGACCGCGATCTCGATGGCGACGCCGTTCAAGATCCTCGACTTCCAGGTCCAGAACGGCTTCCGGTTCAGCAACGCGATCCGCGACTACCCGCAGATCATCACCGTGCGCGACCCCGCCGACACCGCGGCGCGCATCGACCGCATCTACGCCTCGACCTTCGAGTCGTCCTTCGACTTCGACGTGTCGATCGGCCTGCCGCAGTTCTTCCAGGGCACCTGGAACGTCTCGCCGAGCGTGAGCGCGCAGAACGTCGACCCGAGCGGGTTCGCCGTCCGCACGCACCTCTCGAACGGCACCTGGGTCACGCAGTCGAAGCGCCTCTCGTACGGCGTCGGCATCACGCCGACGGTCTTCCGGCTCTTCCGGGGCTTCGGGCGCGTCGAGCGCTTCCGCCACGCCATGACGCCCAGCATCTCGTACAGCTATTCGCCGGCCGCGACGGTGAGCGACGAGTTCCTCGCCGCGACCAACAAGGTCGCCGCGGGCTACCTCGGCAGCCTCGCGCAGAACCGCGTCTCGCTCGGGTTCACGACGAACATCGAGGCGAAGATGCGCGCGCCCGGTGACAGTGCGGGCACCGACGGCGCGGGTGGCGGCGCCAACGACAAGATCAAGGTCGTCACGCTGCAGTTCACGCCGCTCGCGTGGGACTTCGAGCGCCAGCGCGTCACGGGGAAGAGCGGCTTCGCGACCGACCGCTTCGGCTACACCTTCCGCTCCGACCTGCTGCCCGGATTCGACCTCGGCGTCGACTACTCCCTCTTCCAGGGCAACTTCCTGAGCGACACGGCGGTCTTCAAGCCGTTCCGCGAATCGATCCGCGCGTCCTTCCAGTTGAGCGCGAACTCGGCGATCGTGCGCGGAGTGAGCCGGCTCTTCGGGGTGACGCCGGCGCGGCCAGGCAGCGCGAACGTGGCGAATGCCGGCGGCGACATGAATGGCGGGCTCGTCTCGACGATGGGCGCGCAGCAGGGCATGGGCGCCGTCACCGGCACGCGCACGCGTGGCATGGTGCAGGAGATCCCGGCGGGGCAGGGCTTCAGTGCGTCGTTCAATGTCAGCGCGAGCCGCCAGCGCCCGCCGGTCGGCGGCCGCGTGAAGGATTACGACCCCGCGTCGCAGTGCACCGGCTTCCTGACCGGCACGTTCCTCTACGAGGAGTGCGTGCGCCAGGCCGAGCGCAACATCTCCACGCGCGACCCGAACGACGCCGGCGCCGCGGGCGGCACCTACTTCCGTGTGCCGCCGACCACCTCGGTCGGCTTCCGCACGAGCTTCAACCTCACGCCATTGTGGTCCGCCGGCTGGAGCACGACGTACGACGTGGAGCGCAGCGAGTTCGCGAGCCAGGTCGTCACGCTGCAGCGCGAGATGCACGACTGGCGCGCCGTCTTCGGCTTCACGCAGGCGCCGAACGGCAACTTCGCGTTTACATTCTTCATCTCGCTCAAGGCGCAGCCCGAGATCAAGGTCGACTACGACCGCGCCACCTACCGACCGCCCACGTCCAGTCGATCCCCGTGACCGCACCCCTCCTGCTCGACGGCGCCTCCCTCACCGTAGCTGATGTCCTCGAGGTCGCCGACGGGCGGCGACAGGTGCGATTGGCCCCCGAGGCCCGCGAGCGGATGCAGGGCACACGCGCGATCGTCGAGGGGCTCGCCGCGCGCGGCGAGGCGGTCTACGGGGTCACCACGGGGTTCGGCAAGCTCTCCGACATCGCGATCGCACCGGACCAGCTCGCGCAGCTGCAGGTGAACCTCGTGCGCAGCCACGCCGCCGGCGTGGGCCCGCGCCTTCCCGCCCGCGAAGTGCGCGCGATGATGCTGCTGCGCGCGAACACCCTCGCGAAGGGATTCAGTGGTGCGCGCCCCGCGCTCGTCGAGCTGCTCTGCGCCATGCTCGACTCGGGACTCCATCCCGAGGTGCCGGAGCAGGGAAGCGTCGGCGCGAGCGGGGACCTCGCGCCGCTCGCCCATCTCGCGCTCGGCCTCATCGGTGAAGGGACGCTGCATCATGCGAAGGGTTCCGGCCCCGCCGCCGAGGTGTTGCGCGCGCACGGCCTCGCGCCGGTCATGCTCGGTCCGAAGGAAGGGCTCGCGCTGATCAATGGCACCCAGGCGCACACCGCGGTCGGCACGCTCCTGCTCGTGCGCGCGCACCACTGCTGGCGCACCGCGCACGTCGCGGGCGCGGCCGCGCTCGAGGCACTGCTCGGCACGCCGACCGCGTTCGACCCGCGCATCCATGCGGCGCGCGGGCAGCGCGGGCAGGTGGAGAGCGCCGCGCTGCTGCTCGAGCTGCTCGCGGGCTCCGAGATCCGCGAGTCGCATCGCGACAATGACCCGCGCGTGCAGGACGCCTATGCGCTGCGCTGCATGCCGCAGGTGCACGGCCCGGTGCTCGAGGCGGTGCGCTTCGCGGAGCACCTCCTGCACGGCGAGCTCAACGCGGCGACCGACAACCCGCTCGTCTTCGACGACGGCACGATGCTCTCGGGTGGCAACTTCCACGGCCAGGCCGCGGCGATGGCGCTGGACGTCCTCGCGATCGCGATGACGAACCTCGCGGTGATGAGCGAGCGCCGTATCGACCGTCTCGTGCACCCGGACCTCAACGAGGGGATGCCGCCCTTCCTCACGAGGACCGCCGGCGTGAGCTCGGGCTTCATGATGGCGCAGGTGACGGCGGCGGCGATCACGAGCGAGTGCAAGATCCTCGCGCACCCGGCGAGCGTCGACTCGATCCCGACCGACGGCAGCAAGGAGGATGTGGTCCCCATGGCGATGGGCGCCGCGACGAAGCTCCGTCGCATCCTGCACAACGTCGAGCATGTCCTCGCGATCGAGCTCATGTGCGCGGCGCAAGGCATCGACTTCCGCCGCCCGCTCCGCGCGGGCGTCGGCGTCGAGCGCGCCTACGCCTCCGTCCGCGCGCTCGTGCCCGCGCTCGCCGAGGATCGCGTGCTCGGCCCGGACATCGAGAAGCTCGCGGCGGCGGTCTCGTCCGGAGCGTTCGCCTAAGCTGGTCTCGGTGCGCCGCGGTTCGGGGGTGGGGCTCCGACTCCGCCGGCCTGCGCCTTACACGCTGCGAGCCTCGCGCAACCGCGCGCGAGTCTCTTGCTACGGCGCGGGCCGGCTTCGCTGGAGCCCCACCCCCTCTCCGCTCAGCATCGCGGCAGATGAGGCGGGCGGCGGAATCGACGCGCGCGCTCACTCCGTGTCCGTGACCGCGCACCGCGCCAACGCTCGTGGGCCGCGGCGGGACCGGAGCGCCCAGAGGGACCCCGCGGCGTAGCAAGAGACCGCGCGCAGTCCGCGCGGGCTCGCAGCGTGTAAGCCGCTGGGTCCCGACGGGCGCCCGGTCCCGTCGCGGCCCGCACGCGGATGCAGGACCCGCGCAGTTCGTCGACGCTACAGGAGCGAGAGCCGCGCTAGATTTCGGTCGAACCCGAGCCTGACGAACGATGCCCAGCACAGAGACGCGCGTGGTCCGCGCACCGAGAGGGACCCAGATCTCCTGCAAGGGATGGCAGCAGGAAGCCGCCCTCCGCATGCTGATGAACAACCTCGACCCCGACGTCGCCGAGCGCCCCGGCGACCTCGTCGTCTACGGCGGCACCGGCAAGGCCGCGCGCGACTGGCCGTCCTTCGACGCGATCGTGAGGTCGCTGCGCGAGCTCGAGGACGACGAGACCCTCATCGTCCAGAGCGGCAAGCCCGTCGCCGTCTTCCGGACGCACAAGCACGCCCCGCGCGTCCTCATCGCCAACAGCAACCTCGTCGGACGCTTCGCGACCTGGGAGCACTTCCGCGAGCTCGAGCGGAAGGGCCTCATCATGTACGGCCAGATGACCGCCGGCTCGTGGATCTACATCGGGTCGCAGGGCATCGTGCAGGGGACGTACGAGACGTTCGGCGCCGTGGCGCGGCGGCATTTCGGCGGCACGCTCGCCGGCCGCTTCGTCCTCACCGCCGGACTCGGCGGCATGGGCGGCGCGCAGCCGCTCGCCGCGACCATGAACGACGCGGCCATCCTCGGCGTCGAGATCGATCCCACGCGGATCGAGAAGCGCCTGCAGACCGGCTACTGCGACAGGATGACGCACGACCTCGAGGAGGCGATGCGCTGGATCCGCGAGGCGCAGTCGGCGAAGAAGGGCCTCTCGGTCGGCCTCGTCGGCAACGCCGCCGATGTGCTGCCGCGCATGGTCGCCGAGGGGATCATCCCCGACGTCGTCACGGACCAGACCTCGGCGCACGACATGCTGAACGGCTACATCCCGCACGGGATGACGCTCGCCGAGGCGTCGGCGCTTCGCACGCACGACACCGACGAGTACCTGCGCCGCGCCACCGCGAGCGTCGTCGCGCACGTGAAGGCGATGCGCGCCATGCAGGACCGCGGCGCGATCGCGTTCGACTACGGCAACAACATCCGCACCGTCGCGCTCGATGCGGGCCTCAAGGATGCGTTCAAGATCCCCGGCTTCGTGCCCGAGTACGTGCGTCCACTCTTCTGCGAGGGGAAGGGACCGTTCCGCTGGGCCGCGCTGTCGGGCGATCCCGCCGACATCGCGCGCACCGACGAACTCGTGCTCGAGATGTTCCCGGACGACCACCACCTCAAGCGGTGGATCACGATGGCGCGCGAGCGGATCCACTTCCAGGGACTCCCGGCGCGCATCTGCTGGCTTGGCCAGGGCGAACGCGCGCGGTTCGGCGTCGCGCTCAACGACCTCGTCGCGAAGGGCGAGCTCAAGGCACCGATCGTCATCGGCCGCGACCACCTCGACACCGGCTCGGTCGCGTCGCCGTTCCGCGAGACCGAGGCGATGAAGGACGGATCCGACGCGATCGCCGACTGGGCCATCCTGAACGCGATGCTCAACGTCGCGAGCGGTGCGAGTTGGGTCAGCTTCCACCACGGGGGCGGCGTCGGCATCGGCAACTCGCTCCACGCGGGGCAGGTGATCGTCGCCGACGGCACACCCGAGATGCGATTGCGCCTCGAGCGCGTGCTGACGAACGACCCCGGCATCGGCGTCGCGCGGCATGCGGATGCGGGATACGAGACCGCACGAGAGACCGCGCGGGAGCAGGGCATCAAGCTGCCTTCACAGGATGGAGGATGAAGGCCGAAGGAGGAGATTGGAGGGCGCGTCGCCGCGGCCGGTCACTTTCATCCTCCATCCTTCAGCCTTCTTCGTGAGATGCTGAGCGCCAAGTTCCGCCCCTGGCACCTGGTCCCCTTCAGCGCCAAGTACCTCCGCCTCCGCCTCAGGAAGCGCCCGGTGCTCGTGACCTTCGAGGTCACCATGCGCTGCAACGCGAAGTGCGCCTTCTGCGACTACTGGAAGACCTCGCCCGAGCTGAAGGCGAAGGAGCTCGGCTCCTTCGTCGACGCGGCGAAGGCGTTCGACCCGATGATCGTCACCTTCAGCGGTGGCGAGCCGCTCTTGCGTCGCGACCTCGAGGAGATCGTCGGTGCGGTCGACCGCGCCATCGCGTACAAGTGGATGACGCTCATCACGCACGGCGCGATGCTCACGCCGGAGCGCGCGCGGTCGCTCTGGGACGCCGGCATCGGCCAGTTCTCGGTCTCGCTCGACTACCTCGATGAACGCCACGACCGCGCGCGCGGCATCCCCGGCCTCACGGCGAGGATCCTCGCCAACGCCGAGCGGATCCGCAGCGAGGGGATGACGGTGCGCTTCAACACCGTGATCAAGGACGACAACCTCGACGACGTCATGCCGCTCATCCGCCACGCCGCGGCGATGCGCGTCGGCGTGAACCTCTCCGTCTACACCGACTTCAAGAACGGGAACGCCGATCACCTGCTGCGCGCCGAGCATCGGGAGCGCCTCGAGGCGCTCGTGCGCGAGATCCTCGAGTTCAAGCGCAGGCGCCGCGGCATCATCTCGAATTCGGACCACTATCTCGAGCAGATCCCGCGCTACGCGCGCGGCGAGATGAAGGAGCCCTGCCTCTCGGGGCAGGACACCGTGCACATCGACCCCTACGGCGGCATCCGGCGCTGCCCCGACTTCCCGGTCGACGGGCACTGGACCGAATACACGGGCTACGCTCCCACCAACTGCGATCGGTGCTACTATGCGTGCCGCGGCGAGGCGCAAGCGCCGCTCCGCGCCGACCGCTTCCTCGACCTCATCGCGTCGCCCTGACGCGCGCCACGCTCGCCCGCCGCTTCGCACGCCACTCGCCCAGTCCATGCCCGAAGTCAGCCAGCTCTTCGTGAACGCGTCGGAGGTCGTCACCTGCGAGGGTCCGGCGCGCGCGCGGCGTGGGGCGGAGCAGGGGGACGCGGTCGTGCGCCGTGGCGTCGGCGTGGCCGTCTCCACCGAGGGACGCGTCGTCGCCGTCGCTCCCGACACCGAGCTGCGCGCGGCGCACCCCCGGGCCGCGCTCGTCGACTGCGCGCAGGGCGTGCTCACTCCGGGTTTCGTCGACTCGCACACGCACGCGATCTTCGGGCGCGCGCGCTACGAGGAACAGGAGATGCGCGCCGCCGGCGTCGGCTACCTCGAGATCGCGAAGCGCGGCGGGGGCATCCACTCGTCGGTGCGCGACCTCCGTGAGCGCTCGGCGGACGAGCTCGCGTCACTCGCCGCCGCGCGCATCCGCCGGATCGCCGCGCACGGCACGACGACGCTCGAGGTCAAGTCCGGCTACGGCCTCTCGCTCGAGTCGGAACTCACGACGCTGCGCGTCATCCGGCGGCTCGCCGGCGAACTGCCCGTGCGCCTGGTCCCGACCTTCCTCGGCGCACACGAGGTGCCGCTCGACCATCGCGAGGCGCCGCGCACCCGCGCCGACTACATCGCGCTCGTCACCGAGGAGATGATCCCGGCCGTCGCGAAGGAGGGCCTCGCGCGGTTCTGCGACGTCTTCTGCGAGCCCGGCGTCTACACCGTCGACGAGACGCGCCGCATCCTCACCGCGGCGCGCGGCGCGGGGATGGGCATCAAGCTCCACGCCGACGAACTCGAGAACGGAGCGGCCGCGGAACTCGCCGCTGAACTCGGCGCCACCTCGGCCGATCATCTCGCGGCGATCTCGGAGCGGGGCATCGCCGCGCTCGCCGCGGCGGGCACCGTCGCCACGCTGCTCCCGGGCACGATGTTCTTCCTCGGCCGGCCGAAGCAGGCGCCGGCGCGCGCGCTCGTCGGCGCGGGCGTCGCCGTCGCGCTCGCCTCCGATTTCAACCCGGGCACGAGTCCCACCGTGAACTTCCCGCTCGTGCTCACGCTTGGCGTGAGCCAGTTGCGGCTCAGTGTCGGCGAAGCCTTCGTCGCGGCGACGGTCAACGGCGCGGCGGCGCTCGGGCTCGCCGCCGAGATCGGACAGATCGCCCCCGGATTCCAGGCCGACCTCGCCCTTTTCGACGTCCGTGACCATCGAGAGATCCCGTACTGGTACGGCGACCAGCGCTGCCGGCGCACCTGGGTCGGGGGCCGCCCGGCGCACGTCGGCTGACGGCGCGGCGCGGGCCGCTCCAAACGCTTGTCACGCCGAGGGTTCGGCGCGTAACTTTCCCGGATGGCCGACATCCTCAAGCTGAAGAAGAAAGCGGCCGACTTCGAGGCCAAGAAGCAGAACGACAAGGCCCTCGCGACGTATCGCGAGATGATCGAGGTCTACGAGCGGGGCGAAGAAGACCCCATCGACATCCCGCTCTATAACCGCGTAGGCGACCTCCTCCAGAAAGCCGGCAACCTCGCCGAGGCCGTGTCGATCTGGGAACGGGCGGTCGACCACTACGCCGAAGGCGGCTTCTACAATCCCGCCATCGCGCTGTGCAACAAGATCCTGCGCCAGTCGCCGGGTCGCACCGTCGTCTACTACAAGCTCGGCAAGATCTCGGCGGAGAAGGGGTTCAAGGGCGATGCGCGCCAGAACTTCCTCGAGTACGCGAGCCGCATGCAGAAGTCGGGGAACCTCGACGAGGCGTTCCGCGCGCTGAAGGAGTTCGCCGACCTCGTTCCCGACCAGGACGACGTGCGGTTGATGCTGGCCGACCAGCTCGTGCGGGCCGACCGCAAGCCCGAGGCGATCGAACAGCTGCAGATCGCCTACGCACAGAGCGTGCGTGACGGTCGCACGGCCGATGCCGACTCGATCGTCGGCCGGATGAAGGCGATCGACCCGACGGTCGAGCCGAAGGCGGACGAAGGCGGCAGTGCGTCGAAGGGCGGCGGTCTCGTCTTCCTCGACATCGAGCCGCCTGCGGGTGGCGGCCGCGGCTCGGGACGCGGTGCGACGCCGGCCGAGGTGAAGCGGCTTTCGAAGGCGGTCGCCGGACTCGAGCTTCTCGACACGGGTGGGCA
>Ga0137353_1000044_pt1 | contig 25297 bp, 24 predicted proteins | sample EasRivERMLT760_2_FD_104759 | JGI IMG/M metagenome (GOLD analysis project Ga0137353, IMG submission 104759) | Soil microbial communities from meander-bound floodplain in the East River, Colorado, USA - East River MetaG ERMLT760_2 | ecosystem: Environmental > Terrestrial > Soil > Floodplain ...
TCGCTTCGTTGGAGCGCTTCATCGCGTAGCCGCCAATGCCGACGCCGAGGAGCAGCGTGGCGGCCATGCCCATCCACGGCGCGTAGCGGAGGCGGCGCGCTGCGGCATGCGTGACGTGAAGTGAAGGCGCGACGCGGCGGGCGGCGCGCGCCTGCGCGATCGCCTCCCACATCGCCTCGCGCGGGACCTCGGCCTGCGGTTCGGTGACCCGCTTCGCCTCCCGTGCCAGGAACGCCTCGAACCGTTCGTCGTCGTTGTGCGTCATGAAGCCCACTCCCCCGCGAATGCCGCCAGTTCAGCGCGGAGCTTGGCCCGCGCGCGGAACAACTGTGCCTTGCTCGTGCCGGGCTGGATGCCCAGCGCCTTGCCGATCTCCTCGTGCGTGAACCCTTCAACATCGTGCATCACGAACACCGCCCGATAGCCATCCGGCAGTCCGTCGATCGCCGCGCGCATGCGGTGCTTCAGGTCCGGCTCCGACTCGCGCGCCGTGATCGTCACCTCCGGCAGCTCGTCCCCGCCGATCTCCCGGCCGTGGATCCGCCGCACCTTCTTGATGCCGTTCAGGATCACTGACGTCGCGATCGTGTGGAGCCAGGTCGCGAGGGAGCTCTCCCCCCGGAACTCGGCGAGCCGGTCGAATGCCCGGATGAACGTGTCCTGCGTGAAGTCCCGCGCCTGGGTCTCATCCCCCGCCATGCGATAAGCGAGACGATAGACGCGATCCACGTGCGCGTCATAGAGCTTCCGCTCCGCCGCCACGTCCCCCCGAAGCACCGCCGCGATGATCTCGTTGTCGGTCACGTCGTGGTGGGGTGGGGCGCTCGCTCGTGGATGCACCGGAGACAAGCGCTGTGGGGAAAGGGTTGCGTGCGCGGCAACGAGGGAACGGCCGGCGCCGGAAGCGATGCGGGCCGGGGCAAGATGCCCCGGCCCGCCCTACGATGCCGTGGTCGCCGAGGTGTCGGGAAGCGCCCTACAGCGGCTTGCCCTTGAGGCGCAGCAGGAGGGCGCGGAGCTTGGCCGGCGTGTTCGCCTGGGACGGCTCCACTTCGAGCGCGCGGACGAAGGTGTAGCGGTTCGTGAGCGGCCAGTACGGCGGTCGTACGCGTGCGGTCCGGCAAGTGTTGCCCGAACCTGCGTACATGAAGCCCGCGTTGGTCGCGGTCGAGAAGTTGGAGAAGATGCGCATCGCCGCGCCGCCGCGGATCCGCAGGCAGCCGCCGCTGTAGGCCACCGCCGCGTCGTGCGGACAGGCCTGCGGCGGCACGCTCACGACGCCCGGGTTCTCGACGCCCACCGTGCCGGTGAGCGACATCAGGCTGGCATCGACGCGGAACTCGCGGCTCCCACCCATGTGGCGGCTGGTCACCGAGAAGAAGGAGGACCCGAATCGCCTGCCTCGCGTGATGCCGTTGTCAGCCACGAGGATGTCACCCACGGCGAGGAGCCCGACGCGGTCGTCGCAGTTCGCGGTCGTATCGCTCGTGATCTCGGGCGCCGTCAAGACGTCGAGGAGCACGAGCGGTCCGTTGACGACGAGGGTCGCGGCGCCGCGCACGGTGCCACTCACCCACACCGGTCCGCGGTCCGCGTAGATCACCCCCCTCGAGTTCGCGTTCCGCGACGGATGGATCGGCCAGAGGTACGGCAGCTCGACGGCTTGTCGCACATTCGAGGGGATCCCGCTCACCGCCGTTCCCCCGAAGGCGCGCCAGAAACCGAGCGTGCCGCTTGTGCCCGGGTCGCATCGGCCGCCGTTACTCGTCGTCGAGAAGGCGCACGTGCGGCTACGGACGGTGAATGTCGTGTCGCTTCCTCCATAGCCGTTGGGAGCGCTCAGGGGCCAGCCGCCCGGCGGCACCACGACGCCGAACGGCACCGTGTCGGCGCCGGTGTGCGTTACCACGCCGGTAGCATCGGTCTGGCGCTCCGCGAGCATCAGGAACGGGCTGCCCGCTGGGAAGCAGCGCGCCGTCGGCTGCTGGACGATCTCCTGCACCGCCGAGTAGGTGTACTGGTCCATCGTGTTCATCGACGAGCTTGTCACCGACGGGAAGCTCGATGCTCCCGTGGACTGGAGCACGACGCGGGCCCATGCCGCCCGATGTGTCGAGATGGGGAAGAAGTGCCACCGACCTGCGCGCAGGTAGAACGCGCCGCACTGGTTCTGGACCTCTGGGTCGTTCCACGGCCGCCACGTGAACGGGAAGACGCCCGACGTGTGGTTCAGGCCGGCTTTGGTGCGCGAGGTGTCCTGGCTCGACCATAGGTCGAAGATCCTGAAGAAGCCTTCGTCGGCCTCGAGCTTCCCGTCATTGTCCGCGTCGACGGCGACGAACTGCACGTGCGACGCCGCGCGGAAGCTCGCGTCGCCCGACCAGCCTGGTGTGAACGAGAGATTCGCCGCTGCGGCGCGCGCGGCGAGGCCGCCGTAGGTGGAGTCGCGCGGATAGCGGATCCTCGGCACGCCCGTCACCGCGGCGATCCTGTAGGTCCCACCGCCGGCGACGGCGGTGACCGCGGTGACGGAGTCGCGGAATGTCGGCGCTGCGGTGCCGGTGCCGCCCCTCCATGTCCCGTTCGTGTGCACGCGGCCGTTCACGAAGCCGGGTCCGAACGAGACCGAGACGGGCACGGAGTCGGCGAGGAATTCGTAACTCGAGAAGCTCTCGCGCCGCAGGTCCACGCGCCGCACGTGCCGCGTGCCGCCGGCGTCGTACGCCGCGGCGATGAGCGTGAGCGTCGGGACGCCGCTGGGCGTCGTGTCACCGGTGATCGAGGCATACAGGTTGACGCGCACATTGGCCACCATTCCCCCGAGCGCCGTCGGGACCTGCACGCCGGCGAGCAGCTGCACCACACCGGTGTCAGGGATGCTCAGGACGGTGTCGCGCTCGAGCCGCGCGCGGATCATCTCGATCGCCGACTCCGAGGCGAGCCGGTACTCGCGCTCGCGGTCGTAGAACCGCGAAAGGAGCCCAGCGCTCGACGACAGGAAGATCGCCGCGATCGCGAGTCCCGCGACGGCAAGCGTCATCAGCAGCACGAGGATGAGCGCCGATCCCCGCCGGGCGCCGCGCTGCGCGCTCACGGGAAGCTCAAGTTCGAGTTGTGCGTCGCGATCGCCGAGCTGGAGGCACAGTCGACCGCACGCACGCCGTACTTCACGTCGCCGAGCAGCCACGGCAGGTGGTGGTCGTACCGGTACGATGACGCCGCGCGCGCGGGCACGTCCGCGAGGAACGTCCAGATCGAGTCGGCCTCGAGGCGCGTGAAGACCGCGTACTGCCGTACGTCGGAGGCACCCGCGCCGTCGTCCGCCGACGCATTCCACGTGACGCGCACATGGTACCCCGCGTTCGGCGTCTGCTTCGAGGTCGAGACGGACGACGGCGCACCGGGCGCCCCGCCGCACGAGGTCGTCAGGCGCGTCGATGCGTTCGGCACGACGGTGATCCACGAGACCGTGCGGAAGGTCTCGGCACCCGTGGTGCGATTGCGGAAATAGCCGGTCGCGCGGAGCCCGACGCTGCGGATCGAGTCGGTCGCGGTGGAGTCCCAGTAGAGCGGCAACCGCGAGGCGGCGATGCGCGTGAGCGCGCCGCCCACCGGCCGGAAGTAGCTGAAGAAGGCGCTGTCGGCCGGCACCTGGAGGCCGCGCATGATCTGCACCGAGTCGCGCGCGTTCACGCGCCGGTAGAGCACGTAGATGTCACTGTGCCCGGAGATGGTGTCGGGGCGCAGGAAGTAGCTGATCGTCTCGTACTGGCTCATCGCACCGGTGGCGTCGAGGTAGTCCGCCGCCGGGTATTGGCGCACGACGAGGGGGAGCGCGGCGGCGTTGGCGAGGCGCCACGAGGCGGTGAGCGTCGTCGCGGCGCTCGCGTCGATGTCCGCCGCCGACGGGTCGAGCGTGTCGGCCGCGAGCAGGTCGGCGTTGAACGAGATCGCCATCGGCCCGGCCATCACGATCATCGGCTGCCCGCTGATCGCGCCCGCACGCCGCAGGTCGGTGTCGATCGCGCGCTGGGCATATCGCGCCAGCTGCTCGGCGTCGAGGCGGCCGGCGCTCGAGCCCAGCGCGCGCGTCTGGGCGCGCACGAACGGGAGCGTGATCGCGAAGACGGCGAGGGTGAGCGCCATCGCGACGACGATCTCGAGCAGCGTGAACCCGGCGAGCCCCGCGCGCGCCCGGCGGGTCATCGGAAGGCGGCGATGATGGCCGTCTTCGAGAGCGGCCGCGTGAGGACCGACGCGTTGACCGTCACCGTCACCGCCACGACGTCCGTCGTGTCGTTCTGGGTGCGCGTCACCGCCGTCGTGCGCGTGAAACCGGGATACCCTGACATCGACGGGTTCGACGTGCCTGACGAGCTCTCGCTCGTGCCGTTGAAGGTCGAGACGAGCGTCGTGTAGTTCGACTGGCCCCGGATGAACTCGAGGCGCGCCGTCGCGAGGTCGCTCGCCATGGAGAGGTTGGCCGCGTCGCGCGTCGCGCGCGTGAACGCCTGCCCGAAGCGCGACATCGCCAGCATGACCCCCGAGAGGATCACGATGGCGAACATCACCTCGATGATCGTCATGCCCCGGCGGGCACCGACCGGCACGGGAGGTGGACTCGGGCGCATATGTCGCAAGTTAGGGCTGGCGGGATGACAGTCCAGCCGGAAGGAGGACGCCTCCCACTGCGCTGGTGTCACATCGTGACACTCGCCGGGAATTGTCATAGGTTGCATGCGAGCCAGCGGTGCAGGACCCGTGCCGCGCGGCGCCACTCCCCAGCCCCAGGAAGGAACCGTGGCCGCCATCGCAACGATGCTCCCGGATTCACGCGCGCTCCAGCGCGTCAACGCTGCCGTCCGCAACGAACATCGTCTCGTCCACTGTCGCACGTGGGAGGAGATGGCGGAGGCGTGCAAGGACGAGGAGGTGTCGCTCGCGATCATCGACCTCTTCGCCGACGGGCAGGCGCACTTCGACATGGTGCGCAAGCTCAAGATGCGCGCCGAGCGCCTCACGCTCGTCGCCTACGTCTCGCTCAGCGCCGAGCGCACCCGCGACCTCTTCGACGCCGGCCGCGCCGGCTTCGACGGACTCCTCATCCTCGGGCAAGACGACACCCCGGCCGCATTCCGTGCCGTCCTCGAGCGCGCCACCGCGCGCGGCGCCGCGCAGATGCTGCGCCCCCACCTCGCCGACAAGGACCCCCACGTGCGCGACGCGGTGATGGTCGCGGTCACGCGTGCGCACCTCCGGCTCACCTCGCACCGGCTCGCCGAGATCTGCGGGACCCCCAAGCGCACGCTGCTCACCGCGCTCGAGAAGGCGGGTTACCCATCGCCGCAGAAGCTGCTCGCCTGGGGCCGGTTGATCGTCGCGGCGCAGATGCTCGAGGATCCCAACAAGGCGGCCGACGCCGTGGCGCGACAGCTCGACTTCCCCTCAGGCTCGGCCTTCCGCAATACCTGCCAGCGCTATCTCGGCGCGACGCCGCACGAGATCCGCGGACACGGGGGCGGCGCGTGGGCGGTCACGAAGTTCCTCACGCACGTCGCGCAGGCGAAGGCGAGTTGAGGCGCACCTTCCCGGCGTCAACGCCGGAAGGCGTTCCGTAGGAGCCTGAGCACGGTCGGGAGATAGGGGATCCGACGTCGCAGGCGCATGAACAGCGGCGCGATGCCGAGCGCGCTGCTCGGACGCCAGCCGGCGAATGCGGTCCGATCGACCGCTGCGAAGAACTCCTCGCGATACCCACTCGCGTAGTCCGGATGCCAGGGCTTCTGGCTCATCGCGTAGTGGACGAGCGGCCGCCCCTCCATCGGCGGATGCGACGCCCAGTGACACCACTCGTCCGACAGGTGCAGGAACTTCCCGTCCACCACCCAGTTGAGGGCGTCCTGGTCGTGCAGCTTGAGGTCCGGTGAGCGCCCCGCGAACTCGAGCGCCGCTTCGCCCACGTGGTCTCGTCGCCACTTGTCGAGGTCGTATATCAGCAGGCCGGAGGCGAAGTATGCGTCCGCCGACTTTCCCAACCTCCGGGAGTTCTCCTGCTGATCCGCGAGGTCGCCATTCGGGACGGCGGCAATGACGTTGCCCTTCAGGTCGAGGTCGAAGAGCCGCGCGACGTCAGGCTGGAAGAGCACGTCCACATCGACGTAGACCGCGCGCGATTCCGATCGCGGGAGGATCTGTCCGGCCAGCAGGCGGCCGTAGGCGGTGAGGCTCACCCACTTGGAGCGCGCGAAACCACGGAACAAGCTCGCGTCGAGCCGATGGGACACCAGCTCCGGGGCAATGGCGCGAGGGGCGAGTGACGCCCGGAGTTTCTCGAGTTCAGCCTCATTGAGGTCGGGATGGAGCACGTGGACTCGCAGCGGGCGGTCGGGTGCTGCATTCTCGGAGAGCGTGCGCACCGTCACCGCCCCGCCGATCAAGAACGCACGATCGAAGGTCAAGAGGACGTCCATGTCTGCTCCGTACTCCCGATGGGGTTGGGCCGGCCCGCCGCGCATCGCCAAATATGGCGAGGGCGGAGTCCCTCCTGCCCGCCTCAGCTATCGCGCTTGCGCCAGGCCCCGCCGCCGCGCGACCAGAAGGCGGTCCGTGCGGTCGCGCCGAGGATCGTGAGGGCGCGGAAGTCCTCGTCGAGCCGACGCGGCGAGCCGATGTAGACCACGGCGTCGCCGCTCAGCGCGCCGTTGGGGCCGATCCTGATCGCGAGCTGCATCGGGTTCCCTGTCTCGACCACGCCCGGCCCCGTCATGTACGCCGCCGCCGCGCCGTCGATCGTGTTGGGCGGCGACTGGAACTGCGCCCCGTCGGCGAGCGGCCGGTAGCGCACGCTGTCGCTCGAGTCCATCACGCCGTTGTTGTTGTAGTCCTGCAGGATGCGCAGGCGGCTGTCGTTCGCGTCGAACATCACCTGCACGGTGACGTTCTTCGTTATCGCCGTCTGCTGCGCGCCGATGATCGCGTTCTGCATGAGGCGGATGTTCGCATCCATGCGGTAGCCCCAGAAGCTCACGCGCGTGACCGCGAGCCCGACGATCACGCCGATGAGGGCGATGACCATCAGGATCTCGATGAGCGTGAAGGCGGGCCGGGCACGTCGCATCCCGAATGATACGAGGCCACGGCGCGCCGCGTCACGGCGCCGCGGCGTGGCGTCGCGCCGGCTCGCGTCGTACGATTCCGCGATGCTCGTCGTCGGACTCACCGGGAACATCGCCGCGGGGAAGAGCGCGGTCGCCGCGCGCCTCGCCTCGCACGGCATCCCGATCGTCGACGCCGACGTCCTCGCGCGTGCCGCGGTGGCGCCGTTCACGCCCGCGCTGCGCCGCATCGCCGAGCGCTGGGGGAAGGACGTCCTCGAGCCCGATGGCTCGCTCGACCGCGCTGCGCTGCGCCGCCTCGTCTTCTCCGACCCCGGGGAGCGGAAGGCGCTCGACGCGATCGTCCATCCCGAGGTCGCGCGCCTCCGCGACACCGCGATCGCGACCTACGCCTCCAAGAACGAACCGATCGTGGTCTGCGACATCCCGCTCCTGTTCGAGGCCGGGCTCGAGGAGACGGTCGATGTCATCGTGCTCGTCGACGCGCCGGCCGAGTTGCGCCGCGAGCGCATCGTGCGCGACCGGGGCCTCTCCCCGTCGGAGGCCGACGCGATGATCGCCGCCCAGCTCCCGGCGGCCGCGAAGCGCTCGCGCGCCGATCACCTCATCGAGAACTCGGGCACGCGCTCCGAACTCGATGCGCGGGTCGATGCCCTGCTCGCCACGCTCCGTGAGCGCGCCGCGTCAGCTTGACCGTCGCGGTGGCCGCAGGTAGCCTTCGGTCCGAAGCGAAACCCCCTCCCTCCCCGCCCCACCGGAGCCACGCGTGTCGTCGATCCCGCAGGACCTCCTCTATACGGCCGATCACGAGTACGTGAAGAAGACCGCCGACACGAACGTCGTGCTCGTCGGCATCACCGACTACGCCCAGGGCGAGCTCGGTGACATCGTCTTCCTCGACCTGCCCGCCAAGGGCAAGAAGCTCGCCCACCACGACGTCTTCGGGACGGTCGAGGCGGTGAAGGCGGTCTCCGAGCTCTACGCGCCGCTCGCCGGCGAGGTGCTCGAGGTGAACGGCAAGCTCGAGGGCGAGCCGGCGCTGGTGAACACCGATCCCTATGGCGACGGCTGGATGATCAAGATCAGGATCGATCCCGCGGCGCTGAAGGGGCTCATGGATGCGGCGGCGTATACCAAGCATCTCGGGTGATCCGCTGACCTGCTGAACTGCTTTCACCACATAGCGCACAGAGGACTGCGGAGAACCGCATTCAATGGGGGCGCGGCGGACACAGAGCTGTCCGCCGCGCCCCCATTCGGTCCTCCCCCGACCTTCGCTGTGTCCTCCGTGTCCGCAGAGGTGACGGCAGTCGCCGTTCACTCGTGGGTCAAGCGGACACGTATTCCTCGATCGGCGGGCACGAGCAGACGAGGTTGCGATCCCCGAACGCCGACTCCACGCGCCCCACCGCCGGCCAGAATTTCCGCTCCCGCACCCACGGCAACGGGAACGCCGCCCGCTCGCGCGAGTAGCCGCGCGACCAGCTGTCGCTCAGGGTCACCTCGAGCGTGTGCGGCGCATGGTGTAGCGGGTTGTCCTCCTTCCCGAGCACGCCGGTCTCGATGTCCGCGATCTCGCCGCGGATCGCGATGAGCGCCTCGCAGAACCGGTCGAGCTCCGCCTTCGACTCCGACTCCGTCGGCTCGATCATCAGCGTGCCCGCCACCGGGAAGCTCACCGTCGGCGCGTGGAAGCCGTAGTCCATCAGGCGCTTCGCGATGTCCTCCACCTCCACGCCCGCGATCGCCTTCATCGGCCGCGTGTCGATGATGCACTCGTGCGCGACGCGCCCGTTCTTCCCCTTGTAGAGCACCTCGTAGTGGCCGCGCAACTGGTGCGCGACGTAGTTCGCATTGAGGATCGCGATCTTCGTCGCCTCGGCGAGGCCGTCGCCGCCCATCATGTCGATGTACATCATCGAGATCGGCAGGATGCTCGCCGAGCCCCAGGGTGCCGCCGAGACCGCGCCGATGTGCTGCTCGCCGCCGGTCTTCACCACGGAGTGTCCCGGGAGGAACGGAGCGAGGTGCGCGACGACACCGATCGGTCCCATCCCGGGGCCGCCGCCGCCGTGCGGGATGCAGAACGTCTTGTGCAGGTTGAGGTGGCAGACGTCCGCGCCGATGTCGCCCGGGCGGCAGAGACCGACCATCGCGTTCATGTTCGCGCCGTCGAGGTAGACCTGGCCGCCATGCTCGTGGATGATCGCGCAGATGTCCCTGATGCTCTCCTCGAACACGCCATGCGTGCTCGGATACGTCACCATCAGCGCCGCGAGGTTCGCCGAGTGCTCCTCGGCCTTCGCGCGCAGGTCGGCGACGTCGATGTTGCCGATCGCATCGGTCTTGCAGACGACCACCTGCATCCCCGCCATCACCGCACTCGCCGGATTCGTGCCGTGCGCCGACTGCGGGATGAGGCAGACGGTGCGGTGCCCCTGCCCGCGCGCGCGATGGTAGGCGCGGATCACCAGCAGCCCCGTGTACTCACCCTGTGAGCCGGCGTTCGGCTGCAGCGAGACCGCCGCGAAGCCGGTGATCTCGGCGAGCCCCTTCTCGAGACGGCCGAACATCGACGCGAAACCCTGCGCCTGCTCGACCGGCGCGAACGGGTGCAGCCCGCCCACCGTCTGCCACGTCACCGGGAACATCTCGGCCGTCGCGTTGAGCTTCATCGTGCAGCTGCCGAGCGGGATCATGGAGTGCGTCAGCGAGAGGTCCCGCGACTCGAGTTTCCGCATGTAGCGGAGCATCTCGGTCTCGCTGTGATGGCTCGAGAACACCGGGTGCGTGAGGAACGAGGACGCACGCGCGAAACGCTCGTCGTATCGCGCGTCGAGCCCCTTGGCGAGCGCACCGAGGTCAAGCGCGTGCGGCGCGCCGGCATTGAATGCGGTCAGCAGGTCGCCCACGTCGGCGACCGTCGTGTTCTCGCCCATCGAGACGCCAAGCGTCTTGGAGTCGACCACGCGCACGTCGATGCCGAGCTTGCCCGCGGCTTTCACGATCCTCCCGCGCTGGCGGCCGACCTCGACGGTCACGGTGTCGAAGAAGTGTTCCGTCCTCGGCGCCATGCCGAGCGACCTCAGGCCCGCGGCGAAGACCTCGGCGCGGTGGTGCACGCGGCGTGCGATTCGCACGAGCCCCTCGGGGCCATGCCACACGGCGTACATCCCGGCCATGACGCCGAGCAGCACCTGTGCGGTGCACACGTTCGACGACGCCTTCTCGCGGCGGATGTGCTGCTCGCGCGTCTGGAGCGCCATGCGGAGCGCCGGCTTGCCAGACGAGTCGCGCGAGACGCCGATGATGCGCCCCGCGATGTGCCGCTTGTACTCGTCCCTGGTCGCGAAGAAGGCGGCATGCGGGCCGCCGTAGCCGTACGGCACGCCGAAGCGCTGCGAATTCCCGATCGCGACGTCGGCGCCCCATTCGCCCGGGGGCGTGAGGAGCGTGAGCGCGAGGAGGTCGGTCGCGACGATCACGAGCCCGCCCGCCGCGTGCACGCGCGCGGCGAGTTCGCGGTAATCCTCGATCGCGCCGAAGGTGTTCGGATACTGCAGGATCACGCCGGCGGTCGTCTTGTTCGGCTTCATCTTGGCCGGCGCGACGACCTTCACCTCGACGCCGCGCGCCTCGGCGCGCGCCTGCACCACTTCGATCGTCTGCGGATGACAGTCGTTCGCGACGAGGACCGTGTTGCGGCCGTCCTTGCCGACGAGGCCCATCACCATCGTCACCGCCTCGGCCGCCGCGGTCCCTTCGTCGAGCAACGACGCGTTCGAGATCGGGAGCCCGGTGAGGTCGCTCACCATCGTCTGGTAGTTGAGCAGCGCCTCGAGGCGTCCCTGCGCGATCTCCGCCTGGTAGGGCGTGTAGGCCGTGTACCAGCCCGGGTTCTCGAGGATGTTGCGCTGGATGACCGCCGGCGTGTGCGTGTCGTAATAGCCCATCCCGATGAACGAACGGCGCACCTCGTTCGCCGACATCTCCGCGCGGAACGCGGCCAGCGCCTCCTCTTCCGACTTCGAGGCCGGCAGGTCGAGCGGACGGCGCAGGCGGATGTTCTCCGGGATCGTCGCGTCGATGAATGCGTCGAGTGACGCGTAGCCCAGCGCCTGCAGCATCTCGGCCACTTCGCTCGGCGAAGGGCCGATGTGCCGGCGAACGAAGGTATCGGGCTGGGGATGGGCTGTGGTCGGCACTATGAGGATCCTCTTCAGGGGACGGTGGACACCGTCCATGAAAACTACATAGCCTCCAACGCCCCCGTACATTCCCTCCATGACCGGCCCCGTCTACGACCCTCAGCCCCAACCCCGCATGTCCTCCAGCACGCGCACCATGGAGGTCACGCGCGCCGGCGTCAGCTTCGGCTCGGCGCTCGCGATCGCGATCTCCTGGAGCGTCAACCACTCGATCCTCTGGGCCTGCCTGCATGGCGTGCTCAGCTGGCTCTATGTGGTCTACTTCGCGCTGACGCGCTGAGCTTGCGCGTCGCCGCTGCCCTCGCCGCGCTCGCCCCGCGGTGGCGCCTGCTGCGCTCGGGTGCCGCCGACGGCGTGACGAACATGGCGATCGATGCGGCGTTGCTCGCGCTTGCGCGCAGCACCGGCACCGCGACGCTGCGCCTCTACGGCTGGGCGCCGAGGACGCTCTCGCTCGGCCGCAACGAACGCGCGCGCGATGCATTCGATCCCGCGGCGCTCGCCGCGCGCGGCGTGGGCCTCGTGCGTCGTCCCACCGGCGGGCGCGCGCTGCTCCATCATCGGGAGGTCACCTACAGCGTGACCGCTCCCGACGCGTTGCCACTCGCCGCGAGTTACGCCGCGATCAACGCGCTCCTCCTTGCGGCGCTCTCACGCCTCGGCGTCGATGCACGGCCAGCAACGCGCGCGGGGCGCCCGCTTCGCCCCGAAGGAGCGGCCTGCTTCGCCGAGCCCGCCGCGGGGGAGCTCGTCGTGGACGGCGCGAAGCTCGTCGGATCGGCGCAGCTGCGCGAGGCGGGCGCGCTCCTGCAGCACGGCTCGATCCTCATCGCCGATGACCAGCCGCTCATCGCCGAGCTGCGGCGCTCGCGCGCCGCCCAAGGCGCGACCGCCTCGCGTGACCGTGACGCGCGGACCGCCCGCGCTGCCACGCTCGAGCACGTGCTCGGGCGTTCTGTCACTCCGCTCGAAGTGGAGGACGCGATGGCCGCGGCGCTCGCCGATGCGGTGCCGACGGAACCCTTCGACGCAGCCTTACTTCGGCCCGGCCTCGCGCGTCTTGTGATTGCCTTCGCCGATCCGGAGTGGACCTGGCGGCGCTGATGACGTGATCCCAAGCCCCCGAGCCCGATGCGCCGAGCATTTCTTCCGTCCGTCCTCAAGACCGCGGCACTGATCCTCGCAGCGATCGGATGTACGGGGGACGAGGCGGAGAGCGGGGGCGGCACCGTCATCATCTCGTCCGCGGCCGACGCCGACGCGCTCCTGCCGCCGCTTCGCACGAGCGTCGGCGGACGGATGATGAGCGAACTGCTCTTCGATCCGCTCGTCGAGGTCGGACCCGAGCTCAACACGTTCGGCGATGCGGGCTTCGCATCGCGACTCGCGAAGAGCTGGTCGTGGAGTGCCGATTCCCTCGTCATCACCTTCGCACTCGACCCGTCCGCGCACTGGGAGGACGGCCACGCCGTCGTCGGGCGCGACGTGAGAGCCGGATTCGCCGCGATCCGCGAGCCGGCCAACGGTTCGACCACGCTCTCCGATGTCACCGAGATCGACTCGGTGCACGTCGTGGACGAGCACACGGTCTCGATGCATTTCCGCGCGCGCTCCGCCGAGCAGATGTACACGGCATCGCTCGTCTTCCCGCTCCCCGCGCACCTCGTCGACACCATCCCCGCCGGTGCGCTCTCGACGAGCGCGTTCGCGCAGCACCCCGTCGGCTCGGGGCGCTATCGCCTCGTCTCGCGCGAGCCGACGGTGCGCATCGAGCTCGCCGCCGTGGCAGGGCACTACCGCGGCCGGCCGGGGCCCGACCGCGTCGCGCTCGTCGTCTCGAAGGAACCGTCGACGGCGATCGCGAAGCTCTGGACCGAGGAGGCGGACGTCTTCGACGTCTTGCCGCCGCCCGATGTCGCCGAGGCCGCGATGCATCCGCACGTGCAGCTCGTTCGCACGCTCGGCTTCGACTACACCTTCGTCGGCTTCAACTTCCGCGACCCGCGCGACACGTCGCGCGCGCACCCGGTCCTCGCCGACGTGCGGCTGCGCCGCGCCATCGCGCAGTCGATCGACGGCACCAGCATCGTGCGCGCGCTCTTCGATACGCTGGCGCGGCCGGGTGCCGGACCGTTCGTGCGCGCGCAGGCGGCAGGCGACACGACGCTCGTGCACCCCGCATTCGACGCGACGGCTGCGAACGCCGCGCTCGACGCGCTCGGCTGGACGAAGCGTGGACGCGACGGCACTCGCATGCGCGCCGGGCAGCGCCTCGTGCTGCGCGCGCTCGTGCCGGCACCGAGCGCGAACCGCGTGCGCGCGGCGGTGCTCGTGCAGGAGCAGCTGCGCGGCGTCGGCATCGACATGCACGTCGAGAAGGTCGATGGCCAGGCGTTCGGCGCAGCGCGCGATGCCGGCGCGTGGGACCTCATCTTCGGCGGCTGGGGCACCACGCCGAGCATCCGCGGCATCCGTGGCACGTGGGGCGGCCGGGCGCACAAGGGCTGGGGCCGGCTCAACAGCGGCAACTATGCGTCGACGGCGTTCGACGCGGCACTCGAGGCGGGGTTCTCCTCGCTCGACACCGCGACGGCGCGCGGGCACTTCCGCGACGCATTCCGTACGATCACCGACGACGTGCCGGCGATCTGGCTCTACGAAGTGATGCCGGTGAGCGCCGTGAACGCGCGCTTCACGCTCCCGCGCTGGCGCCCCGAGGCCTGGTGGCGCACGATCGCGGACTGGAGGCTCGACCCGAGCCGCGCGATGCCGCGCGACGCGCGCCCGAAGGCGAAGTAGCCTCCGTGCGCGCCGCCCTCCTCCTCCGCCTCGGTCAGGCGGCGCTCGTCGTCCTGCTCGTCGTCGCGACCTGCTTCGCGCTCATCCGCCTCGCCCCGGGCGACCCGTTCTTCAGCGCGCTCGACGAGTCGACCGTGACACCCGAGCAGCGCGCCGAGCAGCGCGCGCGCTTCGGATACGACCGCCCCGTCGTCGAGCAGTTCGTGCGCTACGCCACGAACGTCGCGCGCGGCGAGTTCGGCTGGTCGCACTCGCGCGGCGAGCCGGTCTCGCTCGCGCTCGCCGCGACGATCCCCAAGTCGCTGCTGCTGGTCGGCACGGCGTTCCTGCTCGCCTTCTCGGTCGGCACGGCGATCGGCGCGTGGCAAGGATGGAACCGCGAGTCACTGCTCGCGCGCGCGACCGACGGCGTGGGGCTCGTGCTCGTCTCCATCCCGGACTTCGTCCTCGCGGTGCTCGCACTCATGGGGCCGGCACTCGCCTGGCGCCTCTTCCCCGTCGGCGGGATGCGCACCGAGTTCGGTCCGACCGGCCCCGCCGGGGTGCCCGACCTGTTGCACCACCTCGTGTTGCCGGCGCTGACGCTCGCGGTCCCCATCGCCGCCGTCGCCGCACGCCTCCAGCGCGCCGCGATGCTCGGCGTGCGCGACGCGGACTTCGTGCGCGCCGCACGCGCGCGCGGCGCGAGCGAGACGCGCATCGTCACGCGCCATGCGCTGCGCAACGCGCTCGTGCCGGTGCTCGCATATGCCGGGGTGCAATTCTCGGCGCTCATCGGCGGCGTGGTGATCATCGAGCAGGTCTTCGACTGGCCGGGCATGGGACGCCTCATGCTCGGCGCGGTGCAGGCGCGGGACTATCCGCTCGTTGCGGGCGCCGTGCTCGTGAGCAGCCTCGCGACGGTCGTCGGCACGATGGTCGCCGACATCGCTCTCCTTTGGGCCGATCCGCGGCAGCGGGGGCGCCCCTGACCGGCCGCAACCCGCGCGTCGCCATCGCGCTCCTCGTCCTCCTCGTCGTCGTGGCGATCGCCGCTCCCTGGTTCGCCCCTTCCGATCCACGCGCGCAGCCCGACCTCGCACGGATCTGGGAGGCGCCGAGCGCGACGCACCTGCTGGGCACCGACTCGGCAGCGCGCGACGTGCTGAGCCGCCTCCTCTACGGCAGTCGCGTCACGATCGGCATCGCCACGCTCGCCGTGCTCGTCTCGCTCACGCTCGGCACGCTCGTCGGCGCGAGCGCGGCGGTCCTGCGCGGCGTCGGCGATGCGGTCCTCATGCGCATCACCGACGCGATGCTCGCCTTCCCGCGCTTGCTGCTCGTCATCCTCGTCGTCGCGGGCACCGGTGACCCCGGCACGTTCTCGCTCGCGATCCTCATCGGCGCGACGGGGTGGATGACGACGAGCCGTCTGGTGCGGCAGGAGACGCGCCGCCTCCTCGCGACCGACCATCTGCGCGCCGCGCGCGCGCTCGGCGTCCCGCGCCGCCGGTTGCTCACGCGCCACGTGCTCCCCGGCCTCGCGCCGACACTCGCCGCGGCCGCGGTGCTGTCCTTCGCTGCTGCCGTACCGCTCGAGACCGGCCTCTCCTTCCTCGGCCTCGGCGTGCGCGCGCCGTTCCCCAGCTGGGGCAACATCATCGCCGACGCCGACTCGCGTCCTCTCGCGCACTGGTGGCTCGTACTCTTCCCCACGATCGCCATCGCGCTCACCGTGATCGCCGCGAACGTCGTGGCCGAAGGGTTCGCGCGGCGTGCGCGCGAGGATGCCGCGTCCGGGGGCGGCGCGTGAGCGTCGCGGCGCAGGAGCCTGCCACCGACTCACTGCTGCGCGTCACGGACCTCACCGTGCGCAGCGCGCGAGTCGAGCGGCCGCTCCTCGATGGCGTGAGCTTCACCCTCGACCGCGGCCGCACGCTCGGCGTGGTCGGACCGTCGGGCGCGGGAAAGAGCACGCTCGCGCTGGCGATCGCGCGGCTGTTGCCGCGCGGGCTCAGCGTCGACGGCGCGAGCACGATCCACCTCGGCGGCGACGCACTGCACGAGCTCGATGCGAACGCGATGCGCGCCATCCGCGGCCGCCGCATCGGCTACGTCTTCCAGGAACCCGCGCTCGCACTCGATCCCGCGATGTCCATCGGCCGCCAGGTCGCCGAGTCGGCGCAGGTGCACGGCGTGCCGGAGGGCGAGGCGGCGACACGCGCCCTCGAGTGGCTCGAGCGGGTCGGCTTCCCCGACGCGCGCCGCGCCGCGCGCAGCTTCCCGCACGAACTCTCCGGCGGCATGCGCCAGCGCGCACTCATCGCCTCGGCGATGATCCTCGAGCCCGAACTCCTCATCGCCGACGAGCCGACGACGGCGCTCGACCCGACGATCCAGGACCAGGTGCTGGACCTCCTCGCGCGGTTGCGCCAGGAGTCGCGCACCACGCTGCTCTTCATCTCGCACGACCTCGCGACAGTCGCCGAGCGCTGCGAGCGCGTGATCGCGATCGAACGCGGCCGCATCGTCGATGACCGATCGGCGACGGAGGCGGTGGCGGCGTATCGTGCGCGCCGCGCGATCCCGTCGTTCGAGATCCCGACGCCGGAGCCTGGCACGCCGCTGCTCCGCGTGCGCGACCTCGAGGTCGAGTACACCATGCGCGGGCTCTTTCCGTGGGGTGCAGCCGCGACGCGCACGCACACCGCGGTCGCGCAGCTCGACCTCCAGATCGCGCGCGGCGAGGTCGTCGCGCTCGTCGGCGAGTCGGGATGCGGCAAGACGAGCAGCGCGAACGCGATCCTGCGCCTCGTCGAGCCGCGCGGCGGCAGCGTGCTGCTCGACGGACTCGAGATGGGACGCCTGAAGCGCGAGCCCCTGCGCAGGCTGCGCCGTCGCATCCAGCTCGTGCCGCAGGACGCGGGCGCGTCCCTCACGCCGCACCTCACCGCCGAGGCGTGCGTCGCCGAGGGGCTCGAGGTGCACGGGCTCGCCGAAGGCGCTACGGCGCGCCGCAAGGCGCGCGAGCTGCTCGCCGAGCTCGGGCTCCCCGAGCGCGTCGCGCGTGCGGTGCCACGCGAGCTCTCGAGCGGCGAGCGGCAGCGCGTCGCCATCGCGCGCGCCCTCGCGCCCGACCCCGATCTCCTCATCTGCGACGAGCCGCTCGCGTCGATCGACGAGACCTCGCGCGCGCAGGTGCTCACCGTGCTCAGCACGCGGCGCGCGCGGCGCGGACTCGCGCTGTTGCTCATCTCGCACGACCTCGACGCCGTGCGCCGGCTCGCGTCGCGCGTCCTCGTGATGTACCTCGGCCGGGTCATCGAGCACTCGGTCGGGGACGCCGCGCTCGTCGCACCGCGCATGCCCTACACGCAGGCGCTCGTGGCGGCGATCCCCACCGGCGACCCGTCGGCACGCTTGCGGCGGTCGCTGCTCCGCGGAGAGCTGCCGATCCTCTCGCCGCCGTCGGCCGGGTGCTCGTTCCAGCCGCGGTGCACGCACCCGCTGAAGGACGAGCGGTGCAGTGCCGAACGGCCGATGCTCCTCCCCGTCGGTCCGGCCCAGCCCACGCATCACGTCGCCTGCTGGCACGCGTTGCAGGCGCCCTGATCGCGGCGGTGACTCGCGCCCGCTAGCGGGCCGGGCCAAGTGACCGGATACTTCCCGGGTTCACCTGACGCTGGACCCCGACTTCCTCATCAGAGAGGCCGCATGGCCGAACGCTCGTCACCGGCGACCGCCGAACTCCCGCAGTTCTCGCAACGGATGGGGCATCCGTCCCCACTCTGGATGCTGTTCATGTCGGAGTTCTGGGAGCGCTTCGCCTTCTATGGCATCCGATGGGCGCTCGTGCTCTACATCGTCGACCAGTTCCACGGCGGTTCCGCCGCCGGCCAGGCCGATGCCAACCTGACGTACGGATCGTACCTCGCCCTCGTCTACGCCGCGGCGATCTTCGGCGGCTACATCGCCGACAAGATCATCGGCTACCAGCGCGCGATCCTCACCGGCGCCGCATTCATGGCGCTCGGCCTCTTCATGATCTCGCTGCCGGACCCGAACATCTTCAAGCTCGGCCTCGCGACGATCATCGTCGGCAACGGCATGTTCAAGCCGAACATCTCGACGTCGGTCGGCAAGCTCTACGCCGCGAACGACGAACGGCGCGATTCCGGCTTCACGATCTTCTACATGGGCATCAACGCCGGTGCGTTCGTCGCGCCGCTGCTCACGGGCTGGCTCGCCAACGCGGTCTTCGGCACGGCGGACATGCCCGCCTACCGCGTCGTCTTCATCGCCGCGGGCGTCGGCATGCTCGTCAGCCTCGTCTGGTTCTACATCGGCCGCAAGCAGCTCCAGGGCATCGGCGAGGCGCCGGCGGACGCGCAGGGCATGAAGCGGGTCGGGCTCGTGGTCGCCGGATCGATCGTCGCGATCCCCGTCGTGTACTTCCTGCTCGCCGTCGGCGCGCAGGTGCTGCAGTCCGTGCTCTCGGTCATGTTCATCGCGCTCGCCGTGATGCTCCTCCTCGAGGGCATCCGCGACGGCAAGGTCGCGCGCGACAAGACGATCGCGATGCTCATCATCTTCGCGTTCAACATCCTGTTCTGGATGTTCTTCGAGCAGGCCGGCAGCTCGTTCACCTTCCTCGCCGACAACATCGTCGACCGCGACCTCGGCGGGTTCATCTTCCCGACCGGGTGGTTCCAGAGCGTCAACTCGATCGCGATCATCACGCTCGCGCCGGTCGTCGCCGCCGTCTGGGTGTGGCTGGCGAAGCGCAACGGCAACCCGAGCATCCCGCGCAAGTTCGGCCTCGGCCTCCTCTTCAACGGCCTCGCCTTCCTGCTGCTGATGTTCGCGCTCTCGTCGCTCCTCGGTGCCGATGGGAAGATCCCGTTCTGGACGCTGGTCGCGGTCTACTTCATCCAGTCGGTGGGCGAACTCTGCCTCTCGCCGATCGGCCTCTCGATGGTGACCAAGCTCGCGCCGGTGCGGCTCGTCGGCTTCGGCATGGGCGGCTGGTTCCTCTCCACCGGCATCGGAAACAACCTCTCCGGCATCTTCGCGAGCGCCGTGAGCGGCGAGACGGGCATGTCCGCGTCGTCCGCGCTGAGCGGCTACACCTTCGGGTGGTGGGCGCTCTTCGCGTCGGGAATGGTGCTCTTCCTCGGCGCGCCGGTGCTCAACAAGCTGCTGCACGGCGTGAAGTAGCCAGGGAGTGGGCCACGCGTCGGCGCGCCGGGACCTTCGTCGAACGAGATGGGGCGCGAGCTACTCGCGCCCCATCTTCTTCTTCAGGGCCTCGAGCGCCGCATCGGCGCCCGCCTCGCGGTCGGCGCGTTGGCGCTGACGGCCGAGCGCGTCGATCTCGGAGCGCAGCGGCGCATCGTTGGGTGGGAGGCCGAGTTCCTCATCGGACAGGCCTCCGGTCGTGCCTCCCATCGCCGCCTGGGCTGCGCCGGCCGCCATGCCGCCGCCCGCACCGCGATCCGCCTGCTTGAGCTGCGCGACCATCTCGTCGTAGTCGCGCTCGACCAGGCCGAGTTCCGCGAGCTGCACCTCGAGTTTCCGTTCGAGCACGCCGAGCCGTTCGCCGTGCTGCGCCTCGTACTTCGCGGCGATCGCCGCCGTCTCGGCGTCGTTGATCCCCTCGGCGAGGGAGCGGCGGCGCGTCGCGGTCTCGAGCTGCTCGCGCTCCGTCGTCACGCGGCGGCGCGTGAGCTCGACGCCCTCGCGCAAGTCCTCCACGCCGAGCTTGGCCTGCACGAGTGCGCGCTTCATCTCGGTGATGACGGCGCGGCGGTCGGCCGGCGCGACACGGCCGCCGAGCAGGTCGCCGATCGTCGCGCGCAGGGATTCGAACACGAGCAGTGGCTCCGGTGCTGGGTCTGACCGGAAGTTACTCGGGGTGCCGCCAGCGCGCCTCGTCCCGCACCTGCCGCATGAGGCGCTCGGGCGAGTGCTGGTCCGGGAAGAGCACCGCGTCGCTGATCCGGTTGAGCGCCATGCGCAGGATCGGGAATCGCTCGGCGGCCGCCGCGAAGAGCAGCGTGAGGCCGTGTTCGTTCGCGAGGCGGTGCTTCGAGGCGAGCTGGAACCCGCGCTGTCCGAGCTGCTCGAAGTAGTCGAGGCCCGGGCCGCCACGCCGATGCTTCCGGCGTTCGATCCGGTCGGGGAACATGCCGCTCATCCACAGCGCGTAGTTGCCCAAGTGCGCCTGCACGAGGAAGGCGCGGCGCGGATCGGGACCCTCGGCCGCCTCGACGAGGCCGGCGAGCGTGTCGAAGGTGTCGTCGTCCGTGTCGGCGACGCGATTCGCGCGGTCGCGCAACCCGAAGTGGAGGAGGATCGACGCGGCGTAGTCGGCGAGCACGCGGTCCTGCTCCCCACTGCCGACGAGCGACCATCGCGCGAGGACGTAGGCAAAGAGCGGGAGCGAGGCGTGGCCGCCGCGCGGAGTCTCGAGGAGCGCCGGGAGCAGCGACGGATCGTCGAGCAGCGCGTCGAGCCCGCGCTCGTGGAACGCGGCCTCGCTGCGGTCGCGTGCCTCGGCGCCATGCTGCGCGATGAGCGCGAGCGCGAGGCTCGCGTCCTCTCGGGTCAGGTTGGTTCGCACGTTCGCCAGGATCACTGCATCCCTCCCTCAGGTCGGTCGTCGCGCTAAGATTTCGCGCGTGACTTGCATGCGAGACCCATGATCAAGCACCGCGTCCCGGCGGCCCTTCGTGTGCTGCACGTCGATGCCGCGCGTGAATGGCGCGGCGGCGAACGGCAGCTCCTCCTGCTGTCGCGGGGACTCCGCGAGCGCGGCGTCGAACCGCTCGTCGCGGCGCGTCCCGGCTCGCCCCTGCTCCATCGCCTCAAGTCCGAGGGGATCGCCACCGCTGCGCTCGCCATGCTTAGCGACCTCGACCTCCTCGCCGTGCGGCGGCTCCGCCGCCTCATCGCCACCTGGCGCCCCGACCTCGTGCATGCGCACGACAGCCGCGGCCATTCGCTCGCCCTCGCCGCCTTGCTGGGCCGGCGCGGGAGGATCCCCCTTATCGTGACGCGCCGATCGGCCGCAAAGCCACGCGGACCGCTCCGCTATGGCCCGCGCGTGGCGCGATTCATCGCCAGCTCAGCTGCCGTCCGGGACGGACTCGTCCTGGGCGGCGTGAACGCCGACCGTATCACCGTTGCATACCCCGGAGTATCGGCGCGACCTCCCGAACTCCCGCGCGATTGGCGCGCCGAATGCGGCTGGACGCCGGAAACGGTGGTCGCCGGCATCGTCGGGCCGCTCGCGGCGGAGGGCGCCCGGCGACAACTGGACGACCTCGCCGGCGCGCTGCCTCACGACGTTGCGGCACGGCTCGGCATCGTCGTGCTGGGCGGGCACGCGCACGGGCGCGACTCGGTGGCGGGCGTGCCGACCTTCCGCGCCGGTTACGTGCACGACGTGCCGCACGCGCTCGCCGGGCTCGACCTGCTGCTCCATCCGGGGGGACCGGAGGGGAACGGCACCTCGGTCATCGAGGCGATGGCGCTCGGCGTGCCGAGCGTCGCGTTCGAGGCCGGAGGGCTCGGCGAGGTGATCATCGACGGCGTATCCGGGACCTTGGTCCCGGCTGGGGACCTGCGCGCGTTCGCCGCACGAATGGCCGCGCTCGCCACCGACGCGAAGGCACGCCGCGCCCTCGCCGCCGCCTGTCCCGAGCGCGCGCGCGCGTTCGAATCGGGCGTGATGGTGGACACGATCCTCGCCGCCTACCGTGACGTCCTAGAACGTTCCGCGGTCTGACGGGATATACCGGTGTGGTTCCGCCCGGTACCCCCATCTAGCTTTCAGACGTGCTCTACATCTGCATACCGACCTATGACGAGGCCCCGACCGTGGGCGTCCTGCTCTGGCGCATCCGCAAGGTGTTCCAGGAGTACGCGCGTGAGTACGAGATCCTCGTCTACGACGACGCCAGCACCGACGCGACACGTGAGATCCTCGAGCCGTACGCGAAGGCGCTCCCGCTCGCGGTCCTCGGCGGCAAGGAGCGTGTCGGCTACGCACGCGCCGTCGATGCGCTGCTGCGCGAGGCTTCCCGGCGCACCAAGTATCCGCGCCGCGATGCGGTGATCGTCCTGCAGGCGGACTTCACCGACCAGCCCGAAGGCATCCCCGAGCTCGTGAAGCGGTTCGAGGGTGGCGCCGACGTGGTCGCCGCGGAGCGTGTCGTGCCCGACGACGCGCCCGAGGCGGTGCGAAAGCTGCACCGGCTCGCCGGTTGGCTCCCGCGCGTGTGGCCCATCCGCAGGGCGGTCACCGTCGCCGGCGTGAAGGATCCGTTCGCCTCGTTCCGCCTCATGCGGATCACCGTCGTGCGCGACCTGCTGAAGGCCGCGGGCGACCTGCCCGCGACGAGCGCCGCTGCGCCGTGGCAGGCGAACCTCGAATACCTGCAGGCCGCGGCCGCACAGGCGCGTCGCGTCGAGAACGTCGCACTGCCCGTGCGATTCGACGTGCGCCAGCGCGAGACGCGGCGCGATGCCTGGCCCGACGCGTGGGCCCTCCTGCGCGCGGGCTGGGCCGCACGAGGCCGCGCGAAGGCTCGTCCCGCCTCGTGATCCGCTGCTTGGCGAGAGTCCTCGCCGCCGCGGCGCTGTCGGGGGCACTCGCCCTCCCCGCCGAGGCGCAGGTCGCGATCACGACGCGCGCCCCTGCACCGGTGCCGTTCCAGGCCGGCGAGAGCCTCATCTACGACGTGCGCTTCGGCGCGATCAAGGTGGGCACCGGCCGCATGCGCGTCGTCGGGATCGAGAACATCCGCGACCGGCCGGCCTGGCACGTGCTCTTCACCGTCTCGGGCGGTACGTTCTTCTACGACGTGAACGATGTGTACGAGAGCTGGATGGACGTCATCACGCTCAACTCGCTGCGCTACATCCAGAACCAGGACCAGGGGTCGCGCGAGCGGAAGCGCGCCTTCGAGATCTTCCCCGAGCGCGCCGTCTACAACGAGGTCTTCAAGCGGAACCGCGAGATGCCCTCGGTGGCCGAGCCGCTCGACGACGGCTCGTTCATGTTCTTCATCCGCACCGTGCCGCTCGAGGTCGGGAAGACCTACGAGTTCCACCGCTACTTCAAGCCCGACCGCAACCCGGTCGTCATCCGCGTGCTGCGCCGCGAGCGCGTCCGCGTGCCGGCCGGCGCGTTCGACGCCATCGTGCTCCAGCCGATCATCAAGACGTCCGGTATCTTCTCCGAGGGCGGGCAGGCCGAGATCTGGCTCACGGACGACGACAAGCGGATGATGCTGCAGATGCGCTCACGCCTCTCCTTCGGTTCGCTCAATCTCTACCTGCGCTCGTACCGCTGGTCCGCCGACAGCATGTCCGCTGCGGCCGCCGGCGTGCGGCCATGAGCAAGGAGCGCAAGCCGCCGCGCGAGACGGACCTCGCGCGCGTGAAGACCGTGCCGATCGCCCTTCGCGCGAACAAGGTGCGCGCCGAGGAGTTCGCCAAGCCGGCCGAGAAGGACCGATCCTTCGCCGCGTTCATCGCGGGCCTCCCTGACGTCCTCAAGGCGCGGGACTTCCGGAAGGTCGTCGATGCCGTCGTGCGCGCCGCGACGCGCAAGCGCGCCGTCATCGTCATGCTCGGCGGACACGTCGTGAAGACCGGCATCGGGCCGGTGCTTGTCGACCTCATGAAGCGCGGGGTCATCACGCACCTCGCGATGAACGGCTCGGCGGCGATCCACGACTATGAGATCGCGCGCTTCGGCGGCACGTCGGAGGATGTCGCGGCCGGATTGAAGGACGGCTCGTTCGGCATGGCCGAGGAGACCGGGCGCGGGCTCAACGACGCCTTCGTCGCCGGGCAGCGGCACGAGTGGGGGATGGGCGAGTCGGTCGCACGCGCACTCGAGGGCTTCCCGTCGCTCGCGCACCCGGAGCAGTCGATCATCCTCGCCGCGCACCGGCACTGGCTGCCCGTGACCGTGCACGCTGCACTCGGCGCCGAGATCATCCACCAGCATCCCGCCGCGAACGGCGCCGCGATCGGCGACACCAGCCATCGCGACTTCCGCCGCCTCGCCGCGAGCTGTGAGGAACTGCACCAAGGCGGTGTCGTGCTCAACCTCGGCAGCGCCGTGATCATGCCCGAGGTCTTCCTCAAGGCACTCACCGTCGCGCGCAATGTGAACGCCGGGAAGCCGACCGACTTCACGACGGCGGACTTCGACATGCAGCGCCACTACCGGCCGCGCGTGAACGTCGTGCAGCGGCCCGTGCTCGAGGGCGGTGAGGGGTTCGAGATCACCGGCCACCACGAGTTGATGATCCCGCTGCTGGGCTGGGCGGTGGCCGAGGCGCTCGACAAGCGCTGAGCACTGCGTGACTCCTTGGTCGCGCCCGTCCTCGCGCCCACGTCCTGCCGGATCCCTGTCATCCCTGCGCCGCGCGCGCCCCGTCCACGCGACCCGACCATCACCGTGGTCCCGCGCCCCTGGGCGAGTCGACGCAGCGCCCCGAACGCACGAGAGCGGCGGCGCCCACGGGGCGCCGCCGCTCTCGTTTCACTCTCCCGGTACGCCGCGGGCGGAAGCCCGCCGCAGCTCAGTTGCCGCCGAACTTGTCGCGAAGCTCCTTCGCGGTGTCGGGCATGAAGATCTTCATGAAGGCGTAGATGACGAGTCCGAGGATCAGCACAGGGACAGCCATGCCGAGCAGCCAGAAGAACACGCCGAAGAGATTGCCAAGGATGCCGAACGTGAGCCGGAGCAGGAAGAGCCCGGCGAATGCGATGAGGCCGATCATGAAGATGGTGCGGAACATGGATGGTCCCTTGGGAGAGGTTGCTCAACTTACGCGGTTCGGGGTCGTGAGGTTTCGGCCCCGCAGAACGGCCTTCACCACGGAGGAACCGAGGACGCAGAGAGGATCGAAAGGCGCTTCTGGAGGGCCCCTCGAATGGACCTGTCTCCCCCGGTCCCCTGCTGCGTCGGTTGTCGTTCTCGGCGTCCTCACTGCCTCCGTGGCGATTGTCGCTCCTCACGCATCGGACTAACCTGTTTTTACAGGAATAGAAGGTTAGCGAGCCTACCCTGATCGACCCCGTCAGCGTATTCTCCACCCGCGAGCTCCCGACTCCCCCCCCACCGGGCACGGATCACGAGATGGCCGAGCACCTCTATCAGATCATGGGCCGCCA
>Ga0137353_1000045_pt1 | contig 25187 bp, 19 predicted proteins | sample EasRivERMLT760_2_FD_104759 | JGI IMG/M metagenome (GOLD analysis project Ga0137353, IMG submission 104759) | Soil microbial communities from meander-bound floodplain in the East River, Colorado, USA - East River MetaG ERMLT760_2 | ecosystem: Environmental > Terrestrial > Soil > Floodplain ...
CGGAACCACGAGAGCAGCAGGCGGGACCGCAGGAGCAGCAGACGGGACCGCAGGAGCAGCAGACGGGACCGCAGGAGCAGCAGACGGGACCACGAGAGCAGCAGACGGACAGGCGAGAGCAGCAGACGAGAACACGACAGCGGCAGCCGACGCCGCGAGAACATGCCCGCCGTGAAGGACGCACACGGGCGGGATTCCCCGGGGCGATTGCGTCCAATCACATCCAACTAGGTAGGAGGAGGGGCAATGAAGGCGAAACAGAAGCAGAGGGTGGAGATGTTCGTGCGGGTGCGGGCGTTCCTGGATGCGCACCCGATCGCGGGGCCGCTGAGCTATGCGGGCGCCCGCGAGACACTGGACGAAGTGGTGCGGCGCCTCCGCGAGCATGCCGGCGCGCAGGTCACCGGCCGCGAGCTCAGCCGCGAAGAGGTCCGCGTGCAGGAGCAGCTGGTCCAGCAGCTGATCGTCCGGCACATGCGCCCGATCGTGGCGATCGCGCGCACGCAGCTCGCGCCCGAGTCGGGCGAGCGCCTGCCGGCGGCGTTCCGGATGCCGCGCGCCGGCATCGGCGTGACGAAGGTCCTGCAGGCGTGCGACGGCTTGATCGAGGCGGCGCGGCCGTTCGAGGCCGCGTTCGTCGCCAACGGGCTGCCGACGGACTTCCTCGCCCGGTTCACGAGCGCGCGCAACGACCTCGAGCGGTTGCTCGATGGTCGCGCCACGCTGCTCGGCACGCACGTGGGCGCGCGCACGGGGCTGCAGGTGCAGGTGCGTCGCGGCCGGCGCGTGGTCGACCGGCTCGACGCGGTGGTGCGCGCGTCGTTCGATGGCGACGACGTGACGCTCGCCAGGTGGCGCGCCGCCAAGCGCGTGCACCGGGTGCCGAGCGGTGCAGACACGAGCGCCGTCGACGTGGCGCCGCAGGAGGTGCCGCAGGCGGTGCCGCAGGAGGTGCCGCAGGCGGTGCCGCAGGAGGTGCCGCAAGCGGTGCCGCAGGCGGTGCCGCAGGCGGTGCCGCAGGCGGTGCCGCAGGCGGCGTAGGACCCACTCAACCCGTCACCGTGAGGACCGACAGACGAAGCGGGGCCGCGAGATCGCACGGGTTCGCTGGCGGCGGCGAGTGAGCCGCCGGGGGTGGGCGGAGAAGGTAGAATCGAACGAACGACGGCCAGCGGGGACGCCCGCTGGCCGTCGCTGCGTTCAGCTCGCGTAGGGCTCTGGTCGCTGCCGCACCACCCCGCTATCTCTGAGATGCCATGTCCGAGCGCCGCCTGCAGACCTACGAAGGCGATGAGATCACGGTCACCTTCGACCCCACGATCTGCATCCACAGCGGCAAGTGCGTGCGTGGATTGCCCGCGGTGTTCGACATCAAGCGGAAGCGGTGGATCGAGGTGACCGCCGCGACGGCCGACGAGATCGAGGCGCAGGTCGCGCGCTGTCCGTCCGGAGCCCTGCAGACGATCAGGCCTTCCGGACGAACTCCGACTTGAGCTTCATCGCGCCGATCCCGTCGATCTTGCAGTCGATGTCGTGGTCGCCGTCCACGAGGCGGATGTTCTTCACCTTCGTGCCGACCTTCACGACACTCGAGGACCCCTTCACCTTGAGGTCCTTGATGACGGTCACGCTGTCGCCGTCCTGGAGGACGTTGCCGTTGGCATCGCGGATCACGCGCGCGGCATCGGCGGCTACGACCTCGGCGGCCGCGCCACGCGTCCACTCGTGGGCGCATTCGGGGCAGATGAGGAGCGCGCCCGATTCGTACGTGTAGGGCGACCGGCAGGCGGGGCACGGCGGGAGTTCGGACATTCGGGCGACGGTGGAGGGACGGGTGCGCGATGCGCGATGCCTGATGCGCGATGCGCGATGCGCGATGCGCGGGCGGACGTAAGTTAGTCGAATGAACCGCTCCTTCCCCCTCGTGTGGTGCACACTCGCGTTCGCTCCGGTCACCGCCGCGGCGCAGGTTCCCGCGGCGCCCTCCGATGCCCCGGCCAACGCGGCCGCGGCCGTCACGCGCACCGACTCCACGCTCGTGCTGCGTTACGACGGTCGCACAATCCTCGACGCGCGGATCACGTTCCGCGGCACCGCGCCCGACGTGCGCACCGCGACGGACACGAGCGGCGGCGTGGTGACGCAGGTGATCAAGTGGACCGCACGCGGGTCGGGTGGCCGTGTGCAGCTGCGCGCGAGCATCAACACCTCGCACGAAGCCTTCGCCGCCGAACCGGACCCCGCCGAGGACGCGCGCCAGGTGGTGCGGCACTCCACCGGGAATCCGCACAGCGGACTCGACCGCGGCGTCTACGACCGCCACGGCGACTGGGTGCTCTCGGTGGATCACCCGGCGCGCGTGAGCGTGACACCCACGGGCACAGGCGACACGGTGAGCGCCTTCACGATCGACGCCGAGGGTGGCGAAGTGGCGGTGCGATTCCGTCCGCGCTTCTATCGGCGGCATCGCGGACTCGCCCGCTACGAACCGTGGACCTACCGCCCCTGGCCAGGCTCGGTCGCGGGCTGGACGTCGTGGTACGCGTTCTTCGACAAGGTCACCGAGGCGGACGTGAAGCGCACGGCCGACGTGATGGGCGAAGTGCTGCGCCCCTTCGGCCTCACCTACCTGCAGATCGACGATGGCTATCAGCAGGTGCCGATCGGGATGCCGGACCACTGGCTGCACTCGAACGCGAAGTTCCCGAGCGGCCTCCCTGCCCTGCGGAAGTACATCAGCGACCGCGGCCTCGAGCCCGGCATCTGGACCAACGTGAGCTTCGCCCAGCGCGACTCCGCGCTCGCGCATCCCGACTGGTTCGTGCGCGAGGGCGATGGCCGGCCGGCGTACGGCAACTGGGTGGGCTACATCATGGACGGGAGCAATCCGGCGACGATCGCCTCGCTCGTGAAGCCGGTCTACGACTCGCTCGCGGCGATGGGCTGGACCTACTTCAAGCTCGACGCGCTCCGGCACCTGCGTTACGAGGGCTACAACAGCTTCGCCGAGTATTACGCGGCGCGCGCGCTCGACCGCGAGGAGGTCTTCCGCGGCTTCGTGCAGCAGGTGCGCGGGATGATCGGCACCGACAACTACCTGCTCGCCTGCTGGGGGATCCGCCCTGAGCTCATCGGACTCGTGGACGGCATGCGCGTGGGCGACGACGGCTTCGGCTACGGCGCCTTCGCGCAGTACAACTCGTTCAACAACGTCATCTGGCGCAACGACCCCGACCACATCGAGCTGCGCCAGCCCGACCGCTACCGCGCGACGACGCTCACGTCGCTCACCGGCTCGGTGATGATGATCACGGACCCGCCGGAGGTCTATCGCACCGGGAACGCCGACGCGGCGCAGCGGACCGCGCCGGTGCTGTTCACGCGGCCGGGGCAGCTCTACGACGTGGATGCCTCACGCTCCACGCTCCTCTCGCAGGCGGATCGCACGCTGAGCGGCGCCGGACCGCGACCCTTCGATGCCGACCAGCGCCTCACGGTCCCGCTCTATCAACTCGACATCGCACGCGAGTTCGAGCAGTGGACCGTGCTCGCGCGCACGGGCGGTGACGATCCCGCGATCGCCCTCACCGCCCTCGGGCTCGCGCCGGCAACCGACTACCTGGGGTTCGAGTTCTGGACGAAGCGCGCGCTCGGCGTCGTGCGCGATACGCTGCGCGCGGGTGCGGTCGATCCGGTGTTCCAGGTGCAGGCGATCTGCCTCCGGCGGCGGCTCGACCATCCGCAGCTCCTCGCGACGAACCGCCACGTGACGTGCGGCGGCACCGATCTCACGGACGTTCGGTGGGAAGGGCACGCTCTGAGCGGGGTCAGCGAGCTGGTCGCCGGGGACCCGTACGATCTCTTCGTCAACGAACCCCCGGGAACGACCGTACCGGCCATCAAGGTCGAAGGCGCGACGCTCGTCCGGAGCGCACGCTCCGGCGACATGCGCGCGGTGCGGTTCCTCTCCCGCACCGGTGGCACCGTCCGCTGGCAACTGACCTACGAGTGAGGCCGCACGCGCCGGCCGTTCGCTCCTCAACTGGCAATCCGAACCTGTCCGGGGTAGCATGATGGACCGATGCCGGCACTCCTGATCGCCACCCGACGCGCGCCGAGCCCCTGGCGCCGACTGTGCACTGCCACGCTCCTCGCGCTGCAGGTGGTGATCGCGTTCTCGCCGCTGGCGGAGCGACCGGTCTCGGGGAGCGCCGTCACGCATGCGCACGACCAGCAGCGCCGGCATCCGGCGACTCACGACGAGTCGACGTGCGTCGTCTGCGCCGTGCGCACGCACGTCGCGGTCACGTCCGCACCTTCGACCGCGGTCGTCGGGGTCGTGCGGGTCAGTGAGCCGACCGCGGCGGCACTCGTCGGCGCGCCAGCGCAAGCGAAGCGCGGAGTCCCTCCCTCTCGAGCACCGCCGGTCCTGGGCTGAGCCGGGCCGCGGCGTCGCCGCGGCCGTCCCGTCGCGCCGTGCATCGCACTGCGCCTGACCTCAGTTCCCACAACCGATGCACTCCCTCCGATTCACGCTCTGCGTGGGCGCCCTGTTCCTGGGCACCAGCGCATTGGACGCGCAGCAATCGACTGACAGCACCGCACGCGCGGCCGCACCCGCGCGCGCGCCCGGTGCGTACATGAACGTCTCGTTCGTCGGCCTCACCTCGGCCGGCACGTCCACGGCGCGCGACCTCGACCGACTGCAGGTCGGCGACCACGATCCGCGCGTGCGCGGCTTCACCGTGCCCAACGCCGAGCTCGCGCTCGACGGCGCGGTGGATCCCTACTTCAAGGGATTCATCAACATCGTCCACAAGCTCGACGCTGCCGGCGAGACCGGCGTCGAGCTCGAGGAGATGTACGTCCTCTCGACGGCACTTCCCAACAACCTGCAGCTCAAGGTCGGCCAGTTCTTCACGGAGTTCGGGCGGCATAATCCGCAGCATCCGCACTCGTGGGCGTTCGCCGATGCGCCGCTCGTGCTCGGACGGCTGCTCGGTCCCGAAGCGCTCCGCAGCCAGGGCGCACGCGTCTCGTGGCTGCTCCCGACGCCGATCTTCGCCGAGGCGACGTTCGCGGTGCTGAACAGCGCGGGTGGCACCGCGGCTCCGTTCCGATCGGAGGAGTCGTCACTGATCCATGGCGGCACGCCGATCGAACGCGGGGTGGAGGACGCGAAGGACCTGCTCTACGTCCCACGGCTCAGCACGTCATTCGACCCGACGAGCACACAGACGATCGTGATCGGCGCGTCGGGCGCGTTCGGGCCGAACAACTCCGGCCCCGACGCGAGCACGCGCGTGCTCGGCGCCGACCTCTATTGGAAGTGGAAGTCGCCCACCGCGCACCAGGGCTTCCCCTTCATCGCGTTCCAGTCCGAGGTGCTCACGCGGCGCTACGAGGCCGCGACCCGATTCTGGGAGGACGACGGCATCACCGTCCTTCCCGCGTCAACGCTGAACGACGTCGGCGGCTACGCCCAGGTGCAGTGGGGCATCAAGCCGATGCTCGTCGCGGCGCTGCGCGCCGAGTCGCTGCAGCGTGACGACAACGCGCCGGTCGGCATCACCGGACCCGACCGCGAGGACCGCGCGCGCTTCTCGACGAACCTCACGTGGTTCCCGAGCGAGTACTCGAAGTTCCGCGTGCAGTACAACTACGACCATCGCAACGCGCTCGGCAACGACAGCTCGATCTGGTTCCAGCTGGAGTTCCTGCTCGGCGCCCATGCCGCCCACAAGTTCTGAGGATCGCGAGCATACCATGAGAATCAAGACACTAGTCGCGCTCGCCACGGCCGCCGCGGTGCTCATCGCCGCGGCGCCAGGGGCACCCGCCGCGCGCCCGCTCAACGTCGTCGCGACGACCCCCGACCTCGCCGCCCTCGCGCGGGCGATCGGCGGCGATGCGGTCGACGTGAAGGCGCTCGCCAAGCCCACCGAGGACCCGCACTTCGTCGACGCGAAGCCGAGTCACATCCTCACGCTCAATCGCGCCGACATGCTCATCGACGGCGGCGCCGAACTCGAGATGGGGTGGCTCCCCGCCCTGCTCGAGAGCGCGCGCAACACGAAGCTCGCCGCCGGCGCGCCGGGACGCGTGAATGCCTCCGAGGGCATCCACCTCCTCGAGGTCCCCACGTCGTTCGACCGTTCGCGCGGCGACGTGCACGCGCTGGGCAACCCGCACTTCATGCTGGACCCGGTGAATGTGCGCACGGTGGCGAAGAACATCGCCGACCACCTCGCCAAGGTGGATGCGCCGCGCGCGGCACAGTACCAGTCGAATCTCGCCGCGTTCCTCGCCCAGCTCGACGCGAAGCTCCCGCAATGGCAGTCGGCGCTCGCGCCCTATGCCGGCGCGAGGATCGTGACATACCACCGGGACTTCGTCTACCTCGCCGAGCGCTTCAAGCTCGCGGTGATCGAGACGCTCGAGCCGAAGCCCGGGATCGCGCCGTCGCCGTCGCACCTCGCCGAGGTGATCACGGCGATGAAGGCGCAGCACGCGCGCGTGATCGTGGTGCAGCCGTTCCAGAATCGCCGCACGGCCGAGACGGTCGCGCGGCAGACGCAGGGGATCGTGACCGACATCTCGCAGCAGCCGGGCGCGATGCCCGGCACCGACACCTACTTCACGCTGATGGACAACATCGTCGGCAAGCTCGCGAAGGCCCTCTCGGAGGCCAAGTAATGCACGTCGACCTCGCGGTCGCCTGGGAAGTGATGAAGTGGCCGCTCGCGGCCTGCCTCGTCCTGCCCCCGTTGCTCGTCTACCTCGGACTCCACGTGGTGCAGCGCGAGGTGATCTTCGTGGACCTCGCGCTCGCGCAGCTCGCGACGCTCGGCACCTGCGTCGCGCTCATCCTGGGCTACACGATCGAGGACCGCGTCGCCTTCTGGGCCTCGCTCGGCGTGACCTTCCTCGGCGCGGCGCTGTTCAGCTGGTCGCGCAGCGTGAAGAAGCATGCGGTGCCGCAGGAGGCGATCATCGGCATCACGTTCGTGGTCGCGGCGGCGGGCGTGATCCTGCTGCTCAGCCGCGTCGCGGGCGGCAAGGAAGAGCTCGAGCACCTGCTCACGGGCGACATCCTGAACGTCACGACCTACGACGTGATGAGCCGCGCCGGCCTCTTTGCGTTGCTCTCGGCGTTCTATGCGGTGTTCCACACGCGTTTCGCGCTCATCTCGACCGATCATGACGCGGCCGAGGCGGCGGGCGTGAAGGTGCGGCTCTGGGACTTCCTGTTCTACGCGGCGTTCGCGCTCGTGGTGGTGAGCTTCGTGCGCGTGGCGGGCGTGCTGCTGACGTTCGCGTACCTCATCGTGCCCGCGGTGTGCGGCGTGATGCTCGCGAAGTCGTGGCGGAACCGGATGCTCGTGGGCTGGGCGGTCGCGGTGCTGGCGAGTCTCGTGGGGCTGTACGGTTCGTTCACGCTCGACCTGCCGACGGGCGCGGCGATCGTCGTGGCGTGCGGTCTCGCGCTCGCGGTGAGCGCGGTCGTCGCGAATGCGCGGCACGTGGGCTGAGCGCGCGTGACGCTCTTGCTGGCCCCGCCGCGGCGGGGCTAGCATTGCCCTCGTGAAGCCCATCATCCTCACCGTCGACGACGACGCCGCGGTCCTCGGCGCGATAGAGCGCGACCTGCGGCAGCGCTACCGCACGGACTACCGGATCATGAAGGCGTCGTCGCCCGAGGAAGGGATCGCGGCGGCGAAGGAGCTGGCGGCGCGCAACACGCCCGTCGCGCTCTTCCTCGTGGACCAGCGGATGCCGGGGATGACGGGCATCGAACTGCTGCGCGAGGTGCGCGCGCTGCATCCCGAGGCGCGGAAGGTGCTGCTCACCGCGTACGCCGACACCGATGTCGCGATCTCGGGCATCAACGACATCGCGCTCGACCACTACCTGATGAAGCCGTGGGATCCGCCGGAGCAGCGGCTGTATCCCGTGCTCGACGACCTGCTGGGCGAATGGCGGGCCCGTGCGCGCCCGACGTTCGACGGGATCCGAATCCTCGGCTCGCAGTGGTCGCCCGCGTCATTCGAGGCGAAGGAGTTCCTCTCGCGCAACCGCGTGCCGTACGCGTGGGTGGACCTGGACACCGACGCGACGGCGCGCGCGCTGGCCGAGTCGCTGGTGGGAAGCGTGGACCGGCTGCCGATCGTGCTCTTCCCCGACGGGTCGCACCTCGTGGCGCCGACCTCGACCGCACTCGCGACGAAGGCGGGGCTGCAGACCAAGGCCGAGCGCCCGTTCTACGACGTGGTGATCATCGGCGGCGGACCGGCCGGGCTCGCGAATGCGCTGTATGCGGCCTCCGAAGGATTGCGAACGGTGCTCGTCGAGTCGCAGGCGCCGGGTGGACAGGCCGGCACCAGCTCGATGATCGAGAACTATCTCGGCTTCCCCGCCGGCGTGACGGGAGCCGACCTCGCGCAGCGCGCGACGGCACAGGCACGACGGTTCGGCGCGGAGCTGCTGAGCGCGCAGAAGGTGGTCGGCATCCGGCGCGAAGATCCGTATCGCGTGGTGGTGCTCGGTGACGGCACGGAGCTCACGGCGTATGCGGTGGTGATCGCGACGGGCATGAGCGCGCGCAAGCTCGAGGCGCCCGGACTCGAGAAGCTGCAGGGCATCAGCGTCTACTACGGCGCGGCGATGAGCGAGGCGGCACGCTATCGCGCGAGGGACGTCTGCGTGGTCGGCGGGGCGAACTCGGCCGGACAGGGCGCGCTCTTCTTCTCGCGCTACGCGCGCCGCGTGACGATGATCGTGCGCGCGCCGGACCTCAAGCCGACGATGAGCCACTACCTCGCGGCGCGCATCCGTGCGACGGAGAACATCGACGTGGTCCACGGCGTCGAAGTGTGCGGCGTGCAGGGTGAGGGCGAGATGGAGTCGGTGACGGTGGCGGGCGAGGGCGGTGCCGATGCGCGCAGCATCGCATCGTCGGCGCTCTTCATCTTCATCGGCGTGAAGCCGCACGCCGACGTCTTCGCCACCACGCTCGCCCGCGACGAGCAGGGCTTCGTGCTCACGGGCGGCGACCTGCCGCAGGAGCATGGGAAGCCGAGGGGCTGGACGCTCGAGCGCGCGCCGTTCGCGTTCGAGACGAACATGCCCGGCGTCTTCGCGGCGGGCGACGTGCGCGCGAATGCCAACCGCCGAGTGGCGGCGGCGGTGGGGGAAGGCTCGGCGGCGATCCATTCGGTCCACCGCTACCTGCGGACGGTCTGATGCCCAACGACAAGGCCGACTACGGGATCATGTCACGGTTGAAGGCGCACCGCGCGCTCGGCGGGATGCCGGTGGCGGAGCACGAGTGGCTCGCGCGGCACGGCACGCTGCGGACCTTCGCGCGCGGCGAGGTCCTCATGAAGGGCGGCGAGAAGGCGACGCTGATGCACATCGTCTTCACCGGCCGCCTCGTGATCCGCGCGGATCGCGGGGCGGGATCGCACAAGATCCACGACTGGGGCGCGGGCGATGTGAGCGGGCTCATGCCCTACTCTCGCGGGGCCACGCCACCGAGCGACGTGGTGATCGAGGCCGAGGCGGAGATGCTGATGATCGACCGTGCGCACTTCACCGAGCTCACGCGCGAGTGCCCCAACGTCACGGCGGCGCTCGTCCATGCCCTGCTCGACCGCGCGCGCCTCTTCACGACGGTGGACCTGCGCGACGAGAAGCTCGTCTCGCTGGGGCGGCTCGCGGCGGGACTCGCGCACGAGCTCAACAATCCCGCCTCCGCCGTGCTTCGCGGCGCGAAGACCCTCGCCGGTGCGCAGGCCTCGGCCGATCGCGCGTCGCGGCGCCTCGGTGCGGCGAATCTCGACGCGGCGCAGCTCGCGGCGATCGACGCCATCCGGGACCGGTGCGGCGACCAGGCGCCGCCGCTCGCGCGGGGCGCGATGGAGCGCGCCGACCGCGAGGACGCGATCGCCGACTGGCTGCGCGACCACGGGGCCAACGAGGACTGTGCCGGCCCGCTCGCCGACACCGGGCTCTCGCTCGCGGAACTCGACGCGTTGGCGGCGGTCGTGCACGGGCAGACACTCGATGCCGCACTGAGCTGGATCTCGTCGGGGGTGGCCGTGCGCGCGCTCGCCGCCGAGATCGAGCTCGCCGCGTCGCGGATCCGCGACATCGTCGGGGCCGTGAAGGGCTACACCTATATGGATGCGGCTCCCGCGGTGGAGTCGGTGGATGTGGGCAAGGGCATGCGCGACACGCTCACGCTGCTCGGCAACAAGACGCGCGCGAAGGCCATTGCCGTGAGTCTCGACGTACCGGAGGGCCTCCCCTGCGCGCACGGCGTGGGCGCGGAACTCAACCAGGTGTGGATGAACTTGTTCGACAACGCGCTGGATGCACTCCCGAACGGAGGCCACCTGTTCGTGCGCGTACGGCAGGAGGGCGACCGGCTCGTCGTCCAGGTGGAGGACGATGGGCCGGGGATCCCGAAGGAGATCCAGGGCCGCATCTTCGACCCGTTCTTCACGACGAAGGGTGTGGGCAAGGGCACGGGACTGGGGCTCGACATCGTGCGCCGGCTCCTGCAGAAGCATGAGAGCGAGATCGAACTCGAATCCACGCCGGGACGCACGGTGTTCAGCGTGCTGCTGCCGGTGGTCACCCCGAACGGAGGGAAGGACTGATGCACCGTTTCTTCATCGCGGTCCCGCACGAGGGCACGACGGCGGCATGCAACCGCGCGATCGAGGTCTTCCTGCGCACCGGGTCGCACTTCCTCACGCACGCCGACTGGGGCTGCAAGGACGGCGACCATACGGCGTGGATGATCGTCGAGGTGGGCACGAAGGACGAGGCGCGCAACATCGTGCCGGCGGAGTTCCGTGCGAAGGCGCACATCGTGCAGCTCACGCGGTTCTCGGGGAAGGACCTCGACATCATCAGCAAACACGCCGGTCCGCCGCCGGCCTGAGGTGCGCGCGCTCCTGGTGGCCGGGGTAGCGGCGGCGCTCGCGTGCGCGCCGCGCGCGACGCCAGTGCCCGTTGGTGCACCGATCGCCGCGCCCGGCTCGGCGCCCACGCCGACGGTGCAGCATCCCTCGCCGATGGTGGACTTCACGCGCGCGCACGAGCGACTCGTGCAGCGCGAGCTTCCGGGGACGAGGCGGAGCTTCGCCGGTCCCGGTGGGCGCGCGGTCGAGGTGCTGGTGCCGCCTCTCGCGAGTACGCGCGACTCGCTCGACCTGGTCGTGCACTTCCACGGCGCAGCCTGGCTCCCGCTGCAGGCGGTCTCCGCGCTCGGCGACCAGCTTGGCGCCGCGGTGAACCTGGGCGCCGGTTCGAGCGCCTATCGGCTTCCCTTCACCGATCCCGCCTCCTTCGACTCGCTGCTCACGGGCATCGCGCGCGAAGCGTCCGCGGTCGCCGGGCACCCGGTGCGCGTCGGGCGCGTCACGCTCAGCGGATTCTCGGCCGGCTACGGCGCCGTGCGCGCGATCCTCACCGATCCTCGCCACTTCGCGCGCGTCGGCGCCGTGCTGCTGCTCGACGGCATCCACGCGTCGTACGTGCCCGAGAACCGCCCACTCGCCGACGGCGGCGTGATCGATTCGACGAACCTGGTCACCTTCGCGTCGTTCGCGCGCGCCGCGACGCGAGGCGAGAAGCGCTTCGTCATCGCGCACTCCGAGATCTTCCCCGGCTCGTACGCGAGCACCACCGAGTCGACCGATTGGCTACTCGCGTCGCTCGGACTCAAGCGCGCGCCGGTGCTGCAGTGGGGCCCCCGCGGGATGCAGCAGCTGAGCGAGGTGCGTGCCGGCGGACTCACGGTGCTCGGATTCGCCGGACCCTCGGCACCCGACCACATCGACCAGCTGCACGCGATGCCCGAACTCCTCGCGCGACTGCTCGGCCGCTGAGCGCGCGCCGAGCGCGCGGCGAGCGCACGCGGCGCCGCGCGGCGCTACGCGGCGACCATCGCGAGCACCGCCGCGGGCGACATCGCGCTGCCCGACGCGAGCAAGGCCTCGAGCTCGCCGTGCGGCACCGACGCCTTCAGCCCGGCGATGCGCTCGGCGACGCCCGGCGCCATGGGGTGCGCGATCACGATGCCCGCCTTGGCGCACATGATCTCGGCCGCGACGGCGATCGCGACCGCGCGTTCGGTGTTCCCTGCCGCGGCCTCGGTGGCAGCAAGGCCGATCAGCGCCTGACCCGTCGCGGGCGGGCTGCCGACCTCATCGCTCGTGCGCAAGGCGCGAAGGAAGCTGCGCCGTGCGGCCGGCACGTCGCCCCCCGCGAGCGACGCGTAGCCGGCCTCGCACTGCACGCGCGCGAGTTCCGGCTTGTCGCCCACGATGGAGAACGCCTCCTCCGATTCGCGATACAGCCCGAGCGTGCGCGGCAGGTCGCCCTTCGCGAACGCGATCGAGGCGAGGAAACTCAGCGCCATGCCACCGCCCTCGAAGTCGCCGATCCGCACTTGCGTCTTCCGCGCCGCTTCGAGGTCGAGCAGGCCGCCCGCGGCATCGCCGGTGACGAACCGTTGCATCCCGCGGATGGTCCGCATGAGTGCGACGAGGAACTCGGACCCCGCCCGCTCGCCGAAGGCGACCGCCTCGTCGAGCAGCGGCCCCGCCTCGGCGGCCTTCCCCTCGCCGAGCCTCGCGTAGCCGACGCCTCCGCGTCCGAACGCCGCGATCGCGAAGTCCCCGACCGCGATGCCGTCCGCCGCCATCGCTGTCCACGCCTGGGCCGCCTTCGCGAGGTTGCCGACTGCCGCTGCCACCATCCCTGAAGTGAAGCGCGCGAGCGCGCGCCCTCGCGACGGACCGCGATCCCGCGCCATCGCCAGCAGCGCCTCCACCGGTTCCTCCGCCGCGAGATGGACGCCGGTGATGTGCCAATACCAGCCGAGGCTCCCGCTGATGAGGAGCCCCTGCTCGACCGCCTCCGCGTGTCCGGCCCGCGCGCGCAGCACGAGCCACTGCAGCGCGGTGAAGGTGTTCGCGTGCTCGGCGCGCGCGCGCGCCATCGCGGGGATCTGCGCCGTGCCCTGGATATCCGCGTCCACCGCGCGCGCGAACTCGACGAAATGGGCCGCATGCGCATCGCGCACGGGATCCACCTCGCCCCCCGCGTGCAACTGCTCGGCGGCGAACGCGCGGATGGTCTCAAGCAACGAGTACCGCGCTCCCGTCCCGATCACGCGCACGAGCCCCTTCTCGACGAGCGACTCGAGCTCGTCGAGCGCACGCCCGCGCTCGTGCGCCGCGTAGCAGACCTGCTCGAGCGCGTGGAACGTCCAACCCTCGTGGAACACGGAGAGTCGCCGCAGCAGGCGCTGCTCCGCGACGTCGAGCAGCGAGTAGCTCCAGCTGATCGTGGCGCGCAGCGTGCGCTGGCGCAGCGGCAGGTCGCGGTCGCCCGACGTGAGGAGGTCGAGGGCGTGGTCGAGCCGCTGCAGCAGCGCGGCCGGATCGAGGATCCGGACGCGCGCCGCGGCGAGTTCGAGCGCGAGCGGCAGGCCGTCAAGGCTGCGGCAGATGCCGACGATCGCGGCCTCGTTCGCCGCGGTGAGCGCAAAACCCGGCTTCACCTTCTCGGCGCGCTGCACGAACAGCGCGACCGACGGGCACAGGAGCAGCGCGGCGGGATCGTGCGTCCCCTTCTCCGGAAGGTCGAGGGGTGGGAGCGCGAGCTCCGATTCCGCGCCGATCTTGAGGGGGCGACGGCTCGTCGCGACGACGCGCAGGCCGGCGCACCGCGACACGAGCGCGGCGATGTCGCCCGCGGCGTCCACGACCTGCTCGAGGTTGTCGAGCACGAGGAGCACCGGCCGGTCGCCGATGACCGTCGCGACCGCGTCGACCGCCGATCGGCCCAGGCCTTCGGCGATCTCGAGCGTGGTGGAGATGGTCGACATCACCTCCGCGGGCGCTGTCACCGATGCGAGCGAGACGAACGCCGCGCCGCCGGCGTACTCGCCGTGCAGCCGCCGGAAGAGTTCGATCGCGAACCGGGTCTTCCCCGTGCCGCCGACGCCGGTGATGGTGAGTACGCGCGCGTCGGTGCGTAGCCTCTCCGCCGCCGCGACGATCGCGTCCTCACGGCCGAGCAGCGCGGTGGCCGGTACCGGCGGCGGCCTGTGCAGTCGCGGAGCCGCCACGGCTGCAACCTCCGCGCTCGTGGGACGCCGCATGGCCTCGCGCCACGCGGCGATGGTCGGATAGCGGTCGGACGGGTTCTTCGCGAGAGCGCGCTCGATCGCCGCGGTCACGACGGCGGTCACGGTCGGGCGCACGGTCGTGATGCGCGGCACCGGGTCCACCATGTGCCTCGACATGATCGCCATCGCGTTGGGACCGGTGAACGGTGGCGTGCCGGCCAGCATCTCGTAGAGCATGCAGGCGAGCGCATACAGGTCGCTGCGGCCGTCAACGTCCTCGCCGCCCGACTGCTCGGGGCTCATGTAGTGCGGCGTGCCGAGCGCCATGCCCGTCATGGTGAGCTTGTCGCTGCGCGACCCGTTCACCGCATGGGCGATGCCGAAGTCGGCGATGACGGCACGCCCGTTCTCGAGCAGGACGTTCTCGGGCTTGATGTCGCGGTGGACGACGCCGCGACCGTGCGCGTAGTGGAGCGCGTCGGCGACCTCGTCGGCGATGCGCAGGGCATCGTCCATGGCGAGCTGCGAGTCGCGCGTCATGCGATCGCGCAGCGTCTCGCCCTCGACGTACGGCATCACGTAATAGAGGAACCCGCCGCCCTCTCCCGAGTCGTAGAGCGGGAGGATGTTCGGATGGCGGAGTCCCGCGGTGGTGGTGATCTCGCGCAGGAAGCGGTCGGCGCCGAGCGCGGCGGCGAGCTCGGGGCGCAGCACCTTCACGGCGACCTTCCGGGAGTGCTTGAGGTCGTCGGCGAGATAGACGGTGGCCATCCCACCGGCACCGACTTCGCGCTCGAGACGGTAGCGATCAGCGAGTGCGGCGGTGAGGCGGGGTTCGATCATCGCGTAAGCTGGGTCCCGCCGTGGTGCGCCGCAATGACAAAGGTCGTGCGCTAGCGCGGGGGAATGCGCACGATGGTCCGCAGCGTGGGCCCACCCACGAAGACGAACTCCCGGCCGCCGGGCCGCAGGTCGAAGTTCCGGTTCGCCTGCGCCTGGAACCCCGCGAGCGAGAAGAGTTCTGCGCGCGACGCGACCACCGCGCGATCGCCGTCGAAGCGCAGCGTAACCTCGGCGAGCTTGCCACGTCGCCAGTAATACAGCGTGCGGCCGTCGTCCGACCAGGCAGGCGTCTCGCCGCCGCCGAGCGAGACGATCGTGCGCGGTCCCATCTCCGGATAGTGACGGACGAAGATCTCCAGGCTACCGGTCTCGTTCGATTTATACGCGATCCACTTCCCGTCGGGCGAGACTGCCGGATGCTCTTCCATGAACGGCGTCTTGAGCAGTGGCACGGCGCGCCCCGCACCGATGGGCGCACGCTGAAGATCGTTCCCGCTCCGGTAGTAGATCTCGCGCCCGCCCGGCACGAAGCCGACCTGCCACAGATCCAGCGTGTCGTCGGCGAGGAGTTCGGGATCGCCGGATCCGTCGGCGGCGCGACGAAAGAGTCGGGCGCGGCTCCCCGGGGCCTTTCCGACGGACGAGTATGCCACCCAACGCCCGTCGCGCGACCAGGCGGGATCCGCCACCTGTCCCTCGAACGTCAGCCGCTGAGTGCTCCCGGACTGCACGTCGTGGATCCAGACGTCGCCGCGGTCGCCCGTCTCGCTGACGATGTACGCGATCCGCCGCCCGTCCGGCGAGAAGCGTGGATGCGCGATGTTCGGGCTCGCGAGCAACGGTCGCGGCACTCCGTCGCGGCTCACCAGTTGCAGCGAGGCGGAGCTGCCGCTCCGTTGCGTGCGCTGGATGAGGAGCACTCCGCTGCTGGAGGTGCTGAAGATGCTGAGCACCTGATACGTGAACGGCAATCCGTCGGCGAGCGTCACCGGATCGCCCTTCAAGACGAATCGCCGGCGGTCGAACTCCTGCTCCACCAACCGGCCGCCGGGCGCCACGAAGAGGAGGGTGCCGCGCGGACCGAGCTTCGGCGACATGCCGACGCCGATCGGGCGGCGGGTGCGCGTGGCGACGTCCATCGCGACGAGCGACGCCACGCCGGCCTGATCGTACGAGGTGAAGAGCACCGCGCGACCGCCGTCGATGACTGACGGATCCGAATCGCCGCCCCACGAGCCGGTCGTATCTCCGGTGAGCCGCCGCACCTCCCCGCCCCCGGCGGCCACCCGCAGCAGCACCGGCGGGTTGTTCGTGGCCGTGAACGTCGACACGACCATGTAGCCGTCCTCCCCCCAGCTTCCACCGAAGAAGTCCGCGGTGATCGGCATGACCGTGGTGGGTGCGCCGCCCTCGATGGGGACCCGCCTCAGCTCGCCCTCCGAGGGCACCGCGAAGGCCACGTGCTTGCCGTCAGGGGAGATGAACGGCCCGTGCGCGCCTTCCGTGCCCGGGATCAACTGCCAGATCTCCCGGTCGAGCGGTCGCGCGTAGAGCGCACTGCCGCTCGCGAGCCGCAGCTCGGCGACCAGGCGTCGGCCGTCGGGCGTGAGGACCACCTCCGCGAGGCGCGAGGAATCCGGCGCGGTGAGCGCGAACTCGACGCCCGGTGTCGGCGCCACGCGTGGGCGCAACCATCCCCATGCGGCGAGCGCGAGCGCAGCGACCATCGCGAGCCCGACGAGCCGCTTGTTCGTCGTCGCGCGCCCGGATGCCGGGTCGGCGGCGGCGCTGGCCGCCGTGTGCAAACCGGTGCGGTACGCCGGATTCTGGAGCGCCTCGCCGAACGCGCGGGCACTCGAGAACCGGTCGGCGGGCAGCTTCTCGAGCGCATGCTCGACCGCCTCCGCGATGTGCAGCGGCACGTGCTTCCGATGTTGCGTGACCGGCGCCGCGTCCTCGGTCACGATCTTCATGATGATCTGCTGCGCGGTCGCGCCGACGTGCGGCGGGTTGCCGCTCAGCATCTCGTACAGGACGCTGCCGAGCGAGTACACGTCGGAGCGTGCAGTGATGTCCTTCGCGGCCGTCGCCTGCTCGGGACTCATATAATGCGGCGTCCCGAGGCTGAGGCCGGTCTCCGTCATGCGACCCCCCGCCGCCGCGCTCACGGCGAGCGCGATGCCGAAGTCGGCGACCATCGGCCGGCCGCCCTGCATGAGGATGTTCTCGGGCTTGATGTCGCGATGGATCACGCCGTGCGCATGCGCGTACTGGAGCGCATCGGCGACCTCGACCGCGATGCGCACCGCCTCGTCCACCGGAAGCTGCGTCTCGCGGTCGAGCATGCCCCGCAGCGTCTCTCCCTCCACGTACGGCATCACATAGTAGAGGAAGCCGTCGGCGGTGCCGCTGTCGAAGAGCGGGAGGATGTGCGGATGACTCAGGCTCGCCGTGGTGCGGATCTCCACGACGAAGCGCTCGGCACCGAGGACCGCGGCCAGCTCCGGCCTGAGCACCTTCACGGCCACCGGACGGTCGTGCTTGAGGTCGTGCGCGAGGAACACGGTCGCCATGCCGCCGGCGCCCAACGGGCGCTCGAGCCGGTAGTGGTCGGCGAGCGCAGCGACGAGGCGGGGGTCGATCATGCGCTAAGCTGCGGGTCGCCGACACGCCGCGCAATCAGCGAATGCCTTGGCGCATCCTCACCGCGTCCAGACCACGATGCTCCCGCAGCCGCTCAAGCCCGGTTCGAACTGCGGCGGCACGATCGTCCCAGAGTAGACCTCGACGCCGGTGATGCGGTCGGTCGGGGCGAAGAGGTCGAGTTCGGACGCGGTGAGGCCGCGCATGTATCGCCCATTGATGTAGAACGACGGCGTGCAACGGTCCGTGAAGGTCCCGCGCATCAGGATGCTGATCTCATTGCCCGCCTCGCGCTCGAGGTAGAGGCCGGGCATCCGGCGCAGGATGTCCGTCACGTAGATCGGCCGGAAGCGGGCGATCTCCTCCTCGGTGACGTATCGCCCGAGTCCCACGCGCCGGCGATCGAGGAAGCCGCTGCGGAGCGGATCGCCGGTCTGACGCGAGGTGATGAGCACCGTGTCGAGGAACTGCTTCGCGTTGGAGAGCGTGAGCAGGAGCGGGCCGGCGCCGTCGATGAGGTCCGCGCCGAAGCGCCCCGGGAAGTAGCCGATCGCATGGACCTCGAGCGCGCGCGTCCCCGTCGGCGCGCCGGCGAGCGTGAAGCGTCCCTGCGCATCCGCGCGGACTGTCATCCCGCTGCCGATGACGCGCACGGATGCGTGGGGGATGGGCCTCGCGCCATCGTCGGAGACGACCACGCCGTCGATGCGTGTGACGCGGGCAGCCGCGCCGCCCGCGCCATGATCGCCACCCAGGTGCAGGTCACGCCGAAGGAACCCATGCGCCGGCACCGTCACCTCGATCAAGTCCGTGCTGTCGCCACCGTGCCTCGCGATGAGCGCAACGGACCCATCGCTCGGCACGCCGCAGAGCGCATACCAACCATTCGCCGCCGTGGTCGCCTCAAGTCGCGGCACGCGCCGCACTGTGCCCTGCCGCGTGACGTCGAGCTCGAGCCACTCTCCGACGACGGTCACATTGCCGAGCGGCTCCTTGGCGCGCACATCGCGCACCACTCCCATGATCACGGCGCCCGCGGCCGCATCCGCCGGCACGCCGCAGATGGCGAGGCGGATCCCCTTCGCCGATGGCACGGCGAGCACCAGCCGAAACGGTCGTCCCCGCACGACGTGCAGCTCGCGCAGCGGCGCATCGACGCCGAGCGAGTCGAGGAACGGGTGGAGGAAGCCGATGAGGTAGTGCCCGTCGGGCACGCTGTCGAAACGGAACCGCCCGAGCGAGTCGCTGATCGTCGTGCGACCGAAGGCGACGTCCGCGTCGGCGGACGCGAGCTGCACCGCGGCTCCGGTCAGCGGCGCCTGCGCGAGGCTGTCGTACACGATCCCGCTCACGGTCGCGCCCTGCGCGCGCAGGGCGGCGAGCGGGGCCAGGGCGACGACGAGGGCGAGTGGGAAGCGCACGGTGGGATCGGCTGAGGGGCCATCGAGAAGATACGGCGGTTGCCGCGAAGTCCACCACGGGCCAACGTACCGCATGCCCTCTTCCCGCCTGCTGGCCTCATTCGCTCTCGCGCTGCTCCCGCTCGGCTCGCAGCCGCGGGAGGTGCGCCTCGAGCCCGTGCAGCCGGAGCTCTTCGCGGCGACGGGTTCGCTCGTGAATGCGTTCGCCGACGTGGATCGCGACGGCGACGCCGACCTCTTCGTGGGCTTCAACGGGCCGGCGAACCGATTGTATCGGAACGACCGCGGTGCCTTCGTCGAGATCGGTGCGGCGGCGGGAGTGGCCGATTCGCGGGGCACGCGCGCCGCGGCCTTCGGCGACTGGGACGCCGACGGTGATCCCGACCTGCTGGTCGGATTCGCGCCCGGTCCCGCACCGGTGCTGCGGCTCTATCGCAACGACGACGGCAAGTTCACCGACGCGTCCGCGAGCGCGGGGCTCAAAGTGGACAGCGGCGCCGTGCGCCAACTGGCCTGGATCGACTACGACGCCGATGATGACCTCGACCTGTTCGTCGCCTTCCGCGACCGGGCGAACAGGCTCTACGCCAACGATCGCGGGCGACTGACGAACGTCGCGGAGGAGATCGGCCTCGCCGACACGCGACGGAGTGTCGGCGCGTCGTGGGCGGACCTCGACGCCGACGGCGACCTCGACCTCGTCGTCGCGAACATGGATGGGGACGCGAACGGGGTCTACCGCAACGACGCGGGCCGTTTCACCGACGTCGCGGCATCGCTGGGACTCGAGTGGGGCGGCCGTGCGGCGCGCGATCCGTCCAACGGCACCGTGCGGCCCTGCATCGCCGACGTCGACGGCAATGGACGATGGGACCTCATCTTCGCGAACTACGGACCCTCGGGACTCTCACTCCAGGATCCGGCCGGCCGCTTCAGCGACGCCGGCACCGCGCGCGGGCTCGGCGTCGACGGCCGGTACGACACGTGCGCCACGGCGGACTTCGACAACGACGGCGCGCTCGACATCTATTTGAATGGCACCGTCACCCAGGGCCGCAACTGGCCCGACTACCTCTACCGGAACGCGGGCGCGCACTTCGAGGACGTGATCCCGGCCTCGCTCAGTGGCATCGCCGCCGACCACGGCGCTTTCTGGGCCGACGTGGACCGTGATGGCGCGCTCGACCTCGCCCTCACCGGGCAGGGCCCGCACGCCCTGCTGCGCAACGTGCTGGCCGACAGCGTCGCGCGCCGGTCCATCCAGGTCCGCGTGCTCGACAAGAGGGGCCACGCCACCCGCGCCGGCGCCGAGGTGCGCGTCTACGAGTCGGGAACGCGCCGGCTCGTCGGCATGCGCCTGGTGGATTCCGGCTCCGGCTACGACGCCCAATCCGACCTGCCCGTGCACGTCGGCGTCGGGGCCGTGAAGCTGGTCGACGTCGAGGTGGCCTGGCCCGCAGCCGGCACCCGCCGGGTCGTCACAAAGTCACGAGTCCGGGTTCGCGGGGTAGTACTTCTCGAGTTGCGCATCTAGGCAGCTGTCCGGACTGGCGCCGAGCCGCTCACCAGGACAGACTGTCATCCTACCCCTAACGCGCCCCGGTCCGATGTCACTCGACCTCCGGTACGTCCTGCGCTCGCTCGCGCGCGCCCCCGGCTTCGCCATCGCCGTCATCCTCACCCTCGGCCTCGGGATAGGCGCCAACACGGCGATCTTCTCGGCGGTCCGCGGTGTGCTCCTCCGCCCCCTTCCGCACTCCGATGGGGACCGGCTGATGTACCTCCGGCAGGAGGTCACCGCCCAGGGAGCGACGAACATCGCGTTCTCGGTCCCCGAGATCAACGACTTCCGCGAGTCGGCGCGCACGCTCGGCGCGATCGCCGAGTACTCGCCGCTCACGCTGAGCTTCATCGAGGACAACGACGCCTCACAGGTCAATGTCGGCCTCGTGACCGGCAACTATCTCGAGGTCATGGGACTCCGGCCGATCATCGGCCGCGAGTTCAACAAGGACGACGACGGCGCCGGCGCCGCTCCCGTCATCATGCTTGGCCATCTCTACTGGCTGACGCATTTCAACGGCGACAGCAGCGTGGTCGGCAAGATCCTGCGGATCGGCAACCGGCAGGTGCCGGTGATCGGCATCCTCCAGCCGGCGCCCTTCTTCCCGGGCCGCATCGACGCGCTGATGAACATGTCGATCAGCGAGCACCACGTGAGTGCGCTGATGGAGGACGGCCGCACGCACCGGATGACGGAGATGATCGCCCGGCTCGCGCCCGGCGCGTCGGTGGACCAGGCGCGCGCCGAGGTGGCGTCGATCACGGATCGCATCCACAAGCAGTTCCCCGAGATGTACGACGCGGCGTCGGGCTACCGGGTCGTGGTCACGCCGTTCAAGGAAGTGCTCGGCGCCGACGCCCGGCTCACGCTCTGGCTCCTCATGGGCGTCGCGGCGCTGGTGCTCGTGATCGCCTGCGCCAACGTCGCGAACCTGACACTCATGCGCGGCGTGCGCCGCGAGCATGAGATGACCGTGCGCGCCGCACTGGGCGCGGGCAGCGGACGGCTCCGCCGGCTCCTCCTCGCGGAGAATCTCGTGCTCGCCGGAGCGGGTGCGGCGCTCGGCCTCGTCATCGCGTTCATCGGCGTCGGGACGCTCTCGACGTTCGTCGCGCGGTATACCCCTCGCGCCGACGAGATCCAGATCGACGCGATGGTGCTCGGCTTCACGCTCCTCCTCGCGGTCGTGGTCGCCGTGCTGCTGAGCTTCGCGCCCCGCGTCGGTGCGGAAGGCACGCTGGGCTCGGGACTCTCGGCGGGCAGCACGAAGACGACCGGCGGCGTGCGTCGTCGCCGCCTGCAACAGGCGCTCGTCGTCGCGCAGGTCGGCGTCTCGGTGATCCTGCTCTCGGGCGCCGGGCTGCTCGTGCGCTCAATGCAGCAGCTCGCGCAGGTGGATCCCGGCCTAGACACGAAGAACACGCTGACGATGGAAGTGCCGCTCGATTTCACGGCGACGACCGATTTCGTGCGCGCGCGCAATCGCTATGAGGAGATGGGACGCGAGCTCGCCACCCTTCCCGGCGTTGACGTCGTCGGGGTCGGGAGCACGGTGCCGCTGCGCAAGTCACAGATCATGCTCGATATCAAGGCCGAGGGCCGGGCCAACGCGCCCGGCGAACCGCAGCCGGTCGCCGAGTACCGCACGGGGGACCCGGGCTACTTCCGCGCCGCGGGTATCCCGCTGCTCAAGGGACGCGACTTCGCGGCGACGGACGCGAGCGGGGCGGGCAAGGTCATGATCCTCAACAAGACCCTCGCCGACCGCCTCTTCCCCGGGCTCGACCCGATCGGGCGGCGCGTCGCGTGGACCGGCGACGTGCTCCGGTTCATCGGCATCGCCGAGAATGACTGGCGAACCGTGGTGGGCGTCGTCGGCGACACGAAGGACGGCGGTCTCGATGCCGCGCCGATCCCGGTGGCCTTCTCGCCGTTCGCGCAGGGCGACTTCCCCAATGGCGGCCTCGTCATCCGCTCGCAAGTGGACCCGAAGGGCCTCGCGACCGCGGCGCGCGCGATCGTGCGCAGCATCGCGCCCGAGCAGCCGATCGAGAATGTCCTGTCGCTCGACCAGGTGCGCGACGAGAGCATCGGTCCGCGCCGGCTCAACGCGCTGCTCATCGGCTCGTTCAGCCTCCTTGCGCTCGTCATCGCGGCGATCGGCATCGCGGCGGTGCTCGCCTTCTCGGTGAGCACACGCACCAACGAGATCGGCATCCGCATGAGCCTCGGCGCCGACCCGGGCCAGGTGCAGCGGATGATCCTCGGCGAAGGAGGCCTGCTCGTTGGACTCGGGCTCCTCGTCGGCGTCGGCGGGTCGCTGCTGCTCGCGCGCTTCATCCAGGCCATGCTCTTCGGCGTCCCGCCGCGCGACCCGGTGACGCTCATCGCCGTGAGCGTGATGATGGCGCTGATCGGGATCGCGGCATGCTGGGTCCCCGCGGCGCGCGCGAGCCGGATCCCGCCGAGCGAGGCGCTCCGGTACCTCTGACCAACGCATCCCCCACCATCCTCGGGCCCCGCTTCGGGGCCCACCACCCAACGGAGTCCCGCATGCGCAAGCTGCTTTCCACCGCCGTCCTCGCCCTCACCCTCGCCGCGCCCGCCGCGGCGCAGGGGATCATGGCGGAGATGCATCGCGACCTCAACGAGGTCCAGCAGAAGATGATCGACCTCGCGAAGGCCATCCCGGCCGAGAAGTACGACTGGCGTCCGGGCCCGGGCGTGCGCTCGGTGCGCGAGGTGTTCCTCCACGTCTCGGGCGAGAACTACCAGCTGCCTATCTACTTCGGCCGCCCCGCCCCCGCGACCACCGGCATCACGACCGACTTCGCCACGACCGGCGCGTACGAGAAGAAGCCGCTCACGAAGGACCAGGTCGTCGCCGAGCTCACGGCGTCGTTCACGAACCTGCACCAGGGGCTCGCGCTCAACACCGACTCGAACCTCGGTGAGTCAATCAAGTTCTTCGGACAGGATTGGACGCGCGCCCGCGCCTCGGTGCTGACGGTGACGCACCTGCACGAGCACCTCGGGCAGCTCATCGCCTACGCGCGCCAGAACAGCATCACGCCGCCCTGGAGCCGTTGAGCCAGACACGCGCGATGGCCACGGCGGTCCTCGTCATCGACGTCCAGCAGGAGCTGTGCGACGGTGACGAGGTCCCGTGGGAGATCGACCGCACGATCGAGAACATCAACGTCGTGACCGCGCGCGCACGCGCCGCCGGCCGTCCCGTGGTCTTCATCCAGCACGAGGGGAAGGACGGCTACCTCTCGCACGGGACGCCCGGCTGGGAGCTCGAGCGCCGGCTGGAGGTGAAGCCCGGTGACCTCAAGGTCAGGAAGACCGCGACCGACGCGTTCCACCGCACGCCGCTCGAGTCGCTGCTGCGCGAGCGCGGCGTGAGCGACCTCGTTATCTGCGGCATCCACACCGAGTTCTGCGTGGACACGACGACGCGTCGCGCCCTCGCGCTCGGCTTCCCGGTGGTGCTGGTGAGCGATGGACACTCGTCCGTGGGGCATGCGGATCTCGCGCCCGAGCTCGTCGTGAAGCACCACAACCACACGCTCGCGAACATCACGAGCTTCGGCCCCCGGGTGCGGCCCGTGCCCGCGGCCGACGTGCGGTTCTGAGATGATGCGCCGGCTGCTTCCCCTCGCGCTGCTGGTCACGGCGGCGTGCGACCCGCGGGACAAATCCCTGCCCGGCACGTGCGCCGGCATCGTGGCCTACACGCTCGGCAGCGCGACGGTGGATACGCTCGGCCGCAACGAGTGCGATCGTCCCGGGGACATCGACGGGCACCTGTACGGCATCACGCTCGCCGGGCAGCAGGGATTCTGGCTGACGATGACACCGACCGGCTTCAACGGCGTGCTCGCGCTGTACGACACGACGAGCACGCTGATCTGGTCGGAATCGGACGTCGGCGTGAACCGCTTCAAGGTCTATCTCCCCGCCGGCGTCTACCTCGCGGTCGCGGGGCGGCAGGCGGGCGCGGGCGGTGAATACGTGCTCTCGTCACCGGCGACGACGCAGGTGGACTGCGTGGACGGCATCGTGACCGTCGGCACGATCGTGTCGGACTCGGTCGAGGCGACCGATTGCCCGGCCACGCTCGCCGGCTGGACGATGGACAGCTACCTGATCCGTCTCCGCGCGGGCCAATCGCTCACGTGGGCATGGACGACGGATGCGCAGGGCCGCGTCGACATCAGCCTCGACGGGCCGAACACTCCGATCGAGGGGCGCGGGTTCCTCGCCGACTTCGAGCAGACGTTCTCGTACACGGCGCCCACGACGGGAGTGTATCGGATCGCGCTCTCGTCGAACCTGCTGCCGATGGCGTACACGCTCTCGTTCGAGTGACGCCGCGCCCGCGGCGGGCGCGGCGTCGCGCGCCTCAGGGCGCCATCGTCCCCACCATCATGATGTGCGCCTTGAGCGTGCCGGGGAACATCATCCAGGGGCCGTCCGGCCGCGGCTGCGCGGGGATGCCGGTGGACTCCGGGGTCGCGTTCGGCACATAGACCACGGCGAGGAGATTCGGCGCGCCCTTCAG
>Ga0137353_1000046_pt1 | contig 24178 bp, 19 predicted proteins | sample EasRivERMLT760_2_FD_104759 | JGI IMG/M metagenome (GOLD analysis project Ga0137353, IMG submission 104759) | Soil microbial communities from meander-bound floodplain in the East River, Colorado, USA - East River MetaG ERMLT760_2 | ecosystem: Environmental > Terrestrial > Soil > Floodplain ...
ATGCCGCTCGAGTTGTAAATCTTGTTTATGAACTTGCGCAACTCAACGAGCCTGGTCTGGGCTTTCAGCATCTCGCCGATCCTCAGACCGAGTCCCTTCGCCGCCCAACCGAGGTGCGTTTCTAGAATTTGGCCGACGTTCATGCGCGAGGGCACGCCCAATGGATTCAGCACGATCTCCACCGGCGTGCCGTCCGGCAGATGCGGCATGTCTTCCTCGGGAAGGATGCGCGCGATGACGCCCTTGTTGCCGTGGCGGCCCGCCATCTTGTCGCCGACCGAGATCTCGCGCTTCTCGGCGAGGTAGACCTTCACCAGCTGGATGACGCCCGGGGGCAGCTCGTCCGGCTGCAGGATGCGGTCACTCCGCCCCTCGGCCTTCTCCTCGATCCGGGCCTTCACCGAGTCGGCCGCGTCGATGATCTCGCGGACGGCGGCGTTGACCTTCTTGTCCTCGACGCGGAACGTCTTGAGGTCGAGCGTGATGAGGCGCAGGTCGCGCAGCATCGCGTCGGTGAGCACCGTGCCCGCCGGGATGGCTTCCTCGACCGTGCCGTTCTGCAGCGCGAGCGCGACCTTCTGGCCCGAGAGCAGGGCCTTGATCTCGTCATCGCGGACGTCGTTGACGCGCACCTTCTCCTCACCCTCGAGGCGGCGCACCTCGCCGATCCGCTCGCCGCGGTCCTTCTCGACGACCTGGTCCTCGACGCGCGAGAAGATCTTGACGTCGATCACGACGCCCTCGACGCCCGGGGAGACCTTGAGGGACGAGTCCTTCACGTCCTTCGCCTTCTCGCCGAAGATCGCGGTGAGGAGCTTCTCTTCCGGCGAGAGCTCCGTCTCGCCCTTCGGCGTGATCTTGCCGACGAGGATGTCGCCCGGACGCACATGGGCGCCGATGCGCACGATGCCGCGCTCGTCGAGGTCCACGAGGGACTCCTCCGAGACGTTCGGGATCTCGCGCGTGATCTCCTCCTGACCGCGCTTGGTGTCGCGGACGTGGAGCTCGTGCTCCTGGATGTGGATCGACGAGTAGACGTCGTCCTTCACTAGGCGCTCCGAGAGCACGATCGCGTCCTCGAAGTTGTGGCCGTACCAGGGCATGAACGCGACGGTCACGTTCGAGCCGAGCGCGAGCTGCCCGTACTGCGTGCCCGCGCCGTCGGCCAGCACGTCGCCGGCCTTCACTTTCTGGCCGAGCGTGACGAGCGGGCGCTGGTTGAGCGCGGTGTCCTGGTTGGTGCGGCGGTACTTCTTGAGCTTGTAGCGGTCCTGCTGCGTGAGGCGCTGCAGCGGGGCCTGCGCATCGCGGTTGGCCCGGTTGCCCGCGCCGGCGTCGACGATGATCTCGTCGGCCGTCACGCGCGAGATGACACCCGGCCGCTTGGCGATGATCGTCGCGCCGGAGTCGATGGCCACCTTCTCCTCGAGCCCCGTGCCGACGAACGGCGTCTGCGGATTGAGGAGCGGGACCGCCTGGCGCTGCATGTTCGAGCCCATGAGGGCGCGGTTCGCGTCGTCATGCTCGAGGAACGGGATGAGCGCGGCGGCGATGGAGACGAGCTGTTCCGGCGCGACGTCCATGTAGTCGACGCGCGACGGGGGCAGCAGCGGCACGTCCGCCTGCTGGCGGCAGAGCACCATCTCGTCGATGAACGAGCCGTCCTCGTTGAGGCGCGCGTTCGCCTGCGCGATCACCGCCTCCTCTTCGCGGTTGGCGTCGAGCCAGGCGATCTCGTTGGACACCTTGCCGTTCTTGATGACGCGGTAGGGCGTCTCGACGAAGCCGAGGTCGTTCACCCGCGCGAAGCAGGCGAGCGACGTGATGAGGCCGATGTTCGGGCCTTCCGGCGTCTCGATGGGGCACATGCGCCCGTACTGCGAGTAGTGCACGTCGCGGACCTCGAAGCCCGCGCGCTCGCGCGTGAGGCCACCCGGTCCGAGCGCCGAGAGCCGGCGCTTGTGGGTGAGTTCCGCGAGCGGGTTCGTCTGATCCATGAACTGCGAGAGCTGCGACGAGCCGAAGAACGCCTGGATGACCGCCGAGACGGTGCGCGCGTTCACGAGGTCGTCGAGCGAGATCTTCTCGCTGTCCTGGTTGATGCTCATGCGCTCCTTGACCAGTCGCGCCATGCGCGAGAGGCCGACGGAGAACTGGTTGGCGATGAGCTCGCCGACCGAGCGGATGCGGCGGTTGCCCAGGTGGTCGATGTCGTCCACATGGCCGCGGCCCTCGTGCAGCTCGACGAGGTAGCGGATGATCGCGATGAAGTCGTCGGTCGTGAGGACGGTGTGGTTCGCCGGCGTCGCGAGGTGGAGGCGCTGGTTGATCTTGTAGCGCCCCACGCGGCCGAGGTCATAGCGCTTGGGCGAGAAGAACAGCCGCTCGAGCGCCTGCTTCGCCGTCTCCTTGTTGGGCGCATCGCCCGGGCGGAGCAGCGAGTAGATCTGCTTGAGCGCCTCGTCCTCGGACTTGGTGGGGTCCTTGAGGAGGGTGTTCTTGATGAGCATGCTCTCGGCGCGGCCGGAGGCCACGAAGCACGAGACCTTGCTCACGTTCGACTTCCGGAGGCGCTTGACGAGCGTGATGTTGAGCGACTGGCCGGTCTCGGCGAGGATCTCGCCGTCCTCCGGGTTCACGACGTCCATCGCGACGATGCGCGCGTGCGGACGCTCGTCGCGCTCGAAGGCGTCGAGTTCGTCGCGCAGGTCGACGCTCTGGTACGAGGCGAAGACCTTGATCTTGTCGATCTTCTGGCGGCGGAGGCGGTTGTACACCTCTTCCGTCAGCTCATCGCCTTCCTTGACGAGCAGGTTCGCCTCGGCGCGCTCGCGCTCGGCGCGGGCCTTCTTGGTCTTGGCCTTGGGGGCGTCCTCGGCGGTCGCCTCGCCGGGGAGCTCGACGGCCTCGGCGATGATCGCGCCGATGACCTCGCGGTCACGGCCTTCCTTGCGCTTGGTGAGGTCGAGTTCGCGGACGCCGAAGAAGAGGCGATAGATGTCGGCGTTGTTCCCGTAGCCGAAGGCGCGGAGGAGCGCCGTCGCCGGGAACTTCTTCTTCTTGTCGATGTGGACGAAGACGACGTCGTGGATGTCGACGGTGAACTCGACCCACGAGCCGCGGAACGGGATGATGCGCGACGAGATGAGGCGCTGCCCGTTGGGGTGCGTGCTCTCCTCGAAGACGACACCCGGGGAGCGGTGGAGCTGCGAGACGATCACGCGCTCCGCGCCGTTGATGACGAAGGTGCCGAGCGGCGTGAGCAGGGGCAGCTCGCCGAGGTAGACCTCCTTCTCGATCTGGTTCTTGACGCGCTTCTTCTTCTCGTCGGCCGGGTTCTCCTCGAACACGGTGAGGACGAGGGTCGCCTTGAGGGGCGCCGAGTACGTCATGTCGCGCTCGATGCACTCCTCGACCGAGTACTTCGGCTCGCCGAGGGTGTAGCGCTTGAAGTCCAGCGAGAAGTTCTCGTGGACATCGGTGATCGGGAACAGGTCCTTGAAGACGCGTTCCAGTCCGACGTCCTCGCGATCATGCGCGGCGGCGTCCAGCTGGAGGAGCGACTCGAAGGCGCGGGTCTGGATGTCGAGCAGGTGGGGCATGCCCATCCCGTGCTCGAGCTTTCCGAAGGAGATCTGCGTGATCATATCCACCCGGGGTGCACCCGTAGACAGGCGAAAACCGCCTCGCCGCCGATCGGAGGGGCCGACCGGCGCGAGGCGAAAGGAATTCAGTGGTAGTGCTGTTGGAGCAGGTGATTCTTGGGGCGCATCGCGGGACCAAGTGAGGGTGGAAGGAGGCGGTCGGCGCGGACGGGAGTTCCCGCCGCGCCGGCCGGCCCTTCGCCCTTACTTGATCTCGGCGACGGCGCCTTCGGCCTCGAGCTTGGCCTTGATCGCGGCGGACTCGTCCTTCGAGACGCCGGCCTTCACCGTCTGCGGCGCGCTGTCGACGAGGTCCTTCGCTTCCTTCAGGCCCAGGCCGGTGATCTCGCGGACCACCTTGATGACCTGGATCTTCTTCGCGCCGGTCTCCTTGAGGACGACGTCGAACTCCGTCTTCTCCTCGGCAGCCGCGGCGGGCGCGCCACCCGCAGGGCCGCCGGCGGCGACTGCGGAGATGGTCACGTTGAACTTCGTCTTGAAGGACTCGATGAGCTCGGAGAGCTCGATGACCGACATGTTGCCGATCGCCTCGAGGATCTCGTCCTTAGAAAGGGTCGTGTTAGCCATTGTTCCGTTCTCCAAGTGTGTTCCCCCAGGGACTCCCTGGGGCGTGTGGTCAGGCGTACGCCTGGGGGATCAGTTCTGACCTTCGAGCTGCGTCTTACGGGCTTCGAGCGAGAGCGCGAACATCGAGAGCACGCTGTTGAACGTGCCGACGAGGATCGAGAGCGCCTCCTCGCGCGTCGGGAGCGCCGCGAGCTTCTTGACCATCGCGGCGTCGATGACCCCACCTTCGTAGAGGCCACCCTTCACGGTGGGGCGTGCGTCGTTCTCCTTCGCGAAGTCGGTGAGGACCTTCGCCGCGGCGATCGCGTTCTTCTTCGCGACGACCACGCCGGTCGGTCCCTTGAGCGCCTGGCCCGTGAGACCGGCCTCGTTCACCGCCCGCAGCGCGAGGGTGTTCTTGATGACGACGTACTCGACGCCGGCCTTGCGGAAGCGGCGGCGGAGTTCGGTCATCCGCTTCACGTTGAGGCCCGTGAAGTCGGTATACAGCACCCCTTCGGCGCCATCGAGCTTCGACTTCAGCTCGGCGACGAGCTGTTCCTTGTCGGATCGCTTCATCGTGGGTTACCGGTAGGGGTTGGTGTCGATGCGGACGCCGGGGCCCATCGTGCTCGAGACGGCGACGGTGCGGACGTAGACGCCCTTCGAGGCGGCGGGCTTGGAGCGGATGATCTGGTCCATGAAGGCGGTGTAGTTCGTCTCGAGTGCGTCGAGGCCGAACGAGACCTTGCCGATCGGGGCCTGCACGTTGCCGGCCTTGTCGACGCGGAACTCGATCTTGCCCGCCTTCGTCTCCTTCACCGCGCGCGTGACGTCGAACGTCACCGTGCCGGCCTTCGGGTTCGGCATGAGGCCGCGGGGTCCGAGGACACGACCCAGCTGGCCGACCTGGCCCATCTGGTCCGGGGTGGCGATCATGACATCGAACTCGGTCCAGCCGTCCTTGATCTTCTGGACGTACTCGGTGCCGACGAAATCGGCGCCGGCGGCCTCGGCCTCCCTCGCCTTGTCGCCGACGGCGATGACGAGGACGCGGACCGGCGTGCCGGTGCCCGCGGGGAGGACGACGGTGCCGCGGACGACCTGGTCCGCGTGGCGGGGATCGACGCCGAGGCGGACCGCTATCTCGACCGTCTCGTCGAACTTCGCGAACGCCGAACCCTTCACGAGCTCGAGTGCGGCCTTCGGTGCGAACTGCGTGTTCGGGGCGACCTTGGCGGCCGCGGCCCGGTACTTCTTGCCGTGGGCCTTCATCCCTTCACCTCCACGCCCATCGACCGTGCCGCGCCGGCGACCATCGCCATGGCGGAGTCGATCGAATCGCAATTGAGGTCGGGCATCTTGAGTTCGGCGATCTTCCGGACCTGCGCCTTGGTGATCGAGCCGACCTTGTTGCGGTTCGGCTGACCCGAGCCCTTCTCGATCCCGGCCTCGCGCTTGACGAGGAACGCCGCGGGCGGCGTCTTCAGGATGAACGAGAACGACTTGTCACCGTAGATCGTGATCTCGACGGGAAGGATCGAATCCTGGCCCTGCGTCCGAGCGTTGAACTCTTTGCAGAACGCCATGATGTTGATCCCCTGCGGACCAAGAGCGGTGCCGACGGGCGGGGCCGGATTCGCCTTGCCTGCAGGGATCTGCAGCTTGACGAAACCGACAACCTTCTTTGCCATCTGTTCCTCTGGAGCGTTGAGCGGGCCCGGGCGTCGCCCCTGACGGGCGTGCTGGCGGACACTCGCTGACTCCCACGGTGTGTTGTTACGACGTCGTGGTATCCGTCGGTGCGCTACTCGGTGCGGACGTGACTCACGCACCTGCCTCGCGCAAAGGCCTCTTCGAACCGCCGATGAAAGTGGGAGGAGGGAGGGGGCGAGGCCGTACGGCCTCGCCTCTTTCATCCTTCAGCCTTCATCCCTACCTAGTGTCCCTTCAGCTGCAGGTAATCGAGCTCGACGCTGGTGGGCCGCCCGAAGAGGCTGACACTCACCCGCACCTTGCCCTTGTCGACGATCACATCCTCGACCGTGCCGTTGAAATCGGTGAACGGTCCATCCGTGATCGCGACGGCCTGACCGACGAGGAACGGGATCTCCTCCTTCGGGGCGGCCACTTCCTCTTCGACCGCGATGCCGAGGAGGCGCTTCACTTCGTCCTCGCGCAGCGGCTGCGGATCGCGGTCCTTGCCGACGAACTTGATGACGCCCTGGATCGCGTTGATCGTGTGGAGCGTCTCCTCCGAGACGGCCATGTCCACGAGCACGTAGCCCGGGAACACCTTCCGCTCGACGGTGACCTTCTTGCCATTCTTGATCTCGACCACCTGCTCGGTCGGGACGAGGGCCTGCCGAATGTGCCGAACGTCGGCGGGCTGCGGATCAGCGTCGATCTTCCGCTGGATCAGCATCCGCACCTTGTTCTCGTGTCCAGAGGTCGTCTGGATGGCGTACCAACGATGCATGGGGCTCAGGCCCCGAAGAGCATCGCCGGCACCCGCACCAGCCCGAACTGCAACAGGAGGTCCATCAGCCAGATCAACAGTCCCACGAAGAGGGAGATGATGATCACGCCGATGGAGAGCTGCTGCACCTGGGGGCGGTCCGGCCACGTCACCTTCCGCATCTCGGCCATGACGTCGTGATAGAACGTCCGGACGCGCTGCGGGAGGCTCTGGGACGGGGCGGCCACGACCTCGGTCGCCATCTTACTTCGTCTCCTTGTGGACGACGTGCTTGTTGCACCGCGGGCAGTACTTCTTCCACTCGACGCGCTCGGGGTGCAGGCGCTTGTTCTTCGTGGTGAAGTAGTTGCGGTTCTTGCAGTCGCTGCACGCGAGGATGATCTTGTCGCGGGGCATGGCAGTCTCTCAGGAACTGGTTCGCAGGCGGCCCACCGGGGACGCGCCGGGCCACCCCGACCCCCCGGACAAGGGGCGCAGGGCGGCGAGCCTTGAAAGGTAGGGGGAGCCGTGACGGCTTGCAAGTCCCGGTCGTATCACCATTTCCGGGCGGCGCGGAGCCTTTCTCGGCGCTGCGGATCGGTCCGGCGGCTCCGGCGTCCGGGCCCTGACCCAGCGGCTCTCACCGCAAAGGCACAGAGGGCACAGCGTACCCCGAACGCGGGACGAAAAAGGGCGCCTCCACTCAGGGGCGCCCCTCTCGCACCGCTCCTACTGTCGACTGTCGACTGCGAACTGCCTACTCCAACAGAAGCACGCAACCGGGATCGAACCGGTGACCTCATCCTTACCAAGGATGTGCTCTACCGACTGAGCTATGCGTGCACGACCCACCGACCACTGCCAACTGAGGACCGACGACTGCCCAGAGCGGGAGACGGGGCTCGAACCCGCGACATCAAGCTTGGAAGGCTTGCGCTCTACCAGCTGAGCTACTCCCGCAGATTCACTTTCATCCTACATCCTTCCGCCTGCATCCTGCTGATGGTGGGGGAAGGATTCGAACCTTCGAAGGCATAAGCCGGCAGATTTACAGTCTGCTCCCGTTGGCCACTTGGGTACCCCACCTCGTCCCGCCCGAGCCGCCGCAGTGAAGCCAGAGCCGACGGCGAGAGTCGAACTCGCGACCGCCCGATTACAAATCGGGTGCTCTACCAACTGAGCTACGTCGGCGAAACCGATGTCGTGCGCGAGCGTTGAAGGATAGTCGGGCCCGAAGGGTCGGTCAACGTGGCGAGACGCTCAGCGCACGACCTTCCACCGTGTCCCGCCCGGCGTGTCCTCGATCGCGACACCCTTCGCGTCAAGCGACTTCCGGATCTCGTCCGCCGTCCCGAAGTCCCGACGCGCCCGCGCCTCGGCGCGCGCCGTCAGCTGCCCCTCGACCCAGGCGGCGAGCTCGCCCTCGACCGAGCCGCGCTCGGGCTGCAGGTCGAGGATGGAGTCGACGATCCCGAAGACCTCGCGCGCGCGGCTGAGCGGGCCCGCGTCGGTCCCGCCGGCGTCGAGTTCCTTGTTCGCGGCGCGGACGAACTCGAAGAGCGCGGCCATCGCATTCGGCGCGTTCAAGTCGTCGAAGAGCGCGGCGCGCACCTCGTTCTCGAGGCGGTCGGCCGCATCCTCGAGTGCGCGCGTGCCGCCCTTCGCCGACTTGAGGCGCTCGGCGAAATCGCCCACGCGGCGCACCGCCTCCATCGACCCCTCGAGCGCCTCGCCCGCGAGGTTTAGCTGCTTGCGATAGTGCGTCGAGAAGACGAAATGGCGCACGGCCGCGCCGCTGATCCCCGCCTCGCGGAGACCATCGACGTTCTGCACGTTGCCCACACGCTTCGCCATCTTCGCGCCGTCGGTGAGGAGGAACTCCCCGTGGCACCAGCAGCGCGCGAAGGGCTTCCCCGTCGCGGCCTCGCTCTGCGCGATCTCGTCCTCGTGGTGCGGGAAGACGAGATCGACGCCGCCGGCGTGCAGGTCGAGCGTCTCGCCCAGGATGGCCATCGCCATCGCCGAGCACTCGAGGTGCCAGCCGGGGCGGCCGCGGCCCCAGGGAGAATCCCAGGACGCGCCGCACATCTCGTCCTCGACCTTCGCCGCCTTCCAGAGCGCGAAGTCCTGCGCGTTCTCCTTCGAGTAGTCGTCCTGGGCGACCCGCGCACCGCTCTGCAGCTCGCGCGTGTCGAGACGCGAGAGGCGCCCGTAGGTCGGGAACTTGCCGATCGCGAAGTAGACCGACTGGTCCTCCGCTTGGTAGGCAACGCCATTCTTGATGAGGCGCTCGACGAGCTCGATCATCTGCGGGATGTAGGCCGTCGCTCGCGGATAGTGCTCGGCGTCCTCGATGCGCAGGTACTTCCGGTCGGCGTGGAAGACCCCGACGACCGGGTCGGTGACCTCGCGGATCGTCTTGCCCTGCTCCGTCGCGCGCTTGATGATCTTGTCGTCGACGTCGGTGAGGTTCATCACCTGCACGACCTTCCACCCGCGCAGGCGCAGCACGCGCCGCATCAGGTCCTCGAAGAGGAACGTGCGGAAGTTGCCGAGGTGCGCCGGGTTGTAGACCGTCGGACCGCAGGTATAGAGCTTGACCGTCTCGCCGTCCGCTGGAAGGAAGGGTTCGACGTCGCGCGTGAGCGTGTTGTAGAGGCGGAACTCGGCCATCGGGGAAAGTTAGGGAGCGGCCGCGCTCAGGGACAGCGGTTCCCCGCGAAGCGCGCAATGGTCGGCACCGGGTCGCGGCGATAGCAGTAGAGTCCCGAGCGCGTGTGGAGCATCGGCTCCCACTCGGTCGCGCTGAGCCGCGCGATACTGCCGGTGAACGGCATGCGATAGGCGCGCATCGATTCGCGCTCGCCGCGCTCGAAACGCCGGCGACCGACCGCGATGAGGAGACCGTCGGGGACGAGCGCCGCAGCGACGGTGTTGTCGAACGGGGATTGCCCGGGGCGTCGACCCCCTTCGGACGATCCGGATCGGTGCGCTGCGGCAGGAAGTCCACCTGCACGAGCCACCCCTGCGGCGCGCCGTCGAGCGTGAAGACGCGAAGGAACGGGGCCGATCCTTCCATGATCACGATGCGATTGCCGACCTCGACGAGTCCGTACTGGATGCCGAGTTCGACGCCCTTCTCCGCTTCGCCACCGATCACCAGGGTCGGCGCGCCCTGGGTGAGTATCGGCCTGGAGGCAGCGACGAGCAGTACGAGGACGCGCGCGACGGACCGGAGCATGGAGTGAATCATGCCGGCTATGTCACCCATCCGGGAGCGGACGGTCGCCCGTTCGCTCCTCCGCGACGCGCGATGCGCGCACGAGCACCCCGGCATCGCGGCAGAGCGCGAGGATCGCTTCAGGTGTCTGGCCCGCGAGCGGCACGCGCAATCGGCGTCCGCGGCGCCTGAGACTCGGCAGCCGGCGGAGCAGCCGCAGCATCGCATCCTCGGGCGAAGTGACGGCGAGCTCGAGCACGCTCCGGGTCTCCGACGATGCGCTCGTGCTCTCGGCGAGGCGACCACGCTGCAGCACGAGCGTGCGATCGGCCAGCGTGAGTTCGGCGACGTCTCTCTGCTCGCGCGTCGCGACGATCACCGCCACCCCGCGTGCAGCGACGCTGCGCAGCAGTCTCGCCGCGGTCGCGCGCTCCTCGGGTCCGCAGAACCCGAACGGCTCCTCGCAGAGCAACAGCTTCGGCGAGGCGAGCAGCGCCTGCGCGACGACGACGCGGAATCGGTCGAGGGCCACGAGCTGGCCGAGCCGGGTGCGCGAGAGACCGCGCAGCCCGACGGTCGCCATGATCGGCACGAAGCGCGCCGGCGCGGGCAGCGACGCGTCGGCGAGTGCGAGTCGATCGGCGTGGAACGCGAGCGCCTGGCGTACGGTGAGGAAGTTGTATTCCCATGGCCGCGCGCCGATCAGCTGCGGGCGCGACTCCGCGGGATCGTTGCGACCCGCCCATCGAACGGCGCCCTCCGACGGCGCGGCCTGTCCGGACGCAAGGAGGAGCAGCGTGCTCTTCCCCGCCCCAGCGCCGCCCGTGACGACGGCGACCTCGCCCGGATGGATCGCGAACGACACGTCGTCGAGCGCAACGACCTCGTCGGCGGCGCCGAGGACGCCGGCGCGCCATCGGCGGGTGACCGAGAGGAACTCGAGGGCCCAGTGCATGGCGCGATGATCGCACCGTGCGCTCCCCGCACCGTCATCGCCCTCGCGCGCCGAGTGCCGAAACGCGTCAGCCGCGCATCAAGGCGTGCGGTCGGCTCCGGCGGACGAGCCGCCCGGAGGCGTGGGTATCGGGTGCTCCATCGTCCGACGCTGCCTGCGCGTGAGGATCGGCGTGACCACCGGCGCATCGTAATGCGCGTCGTTGTAGATGCGGCCGATCAGCACGCGCCGCACGAGCACCATCACCACCGCCAGCACGGGCACCGCGACGAGCAGCCCGAAGATCCCGAGCAGCTTGCCGCAGATGAGCACGCTCATGATGGTCAGCACCGGCGGCAGGTCCACGCGGCGGTGCATGATGAGCGGCACGACGAGCTGGTTCTCGGCGATGTGGATGATCGTGCCGAGGGCGATGACGAGCAGCGCGCGCGTGCCGCCGCCGTCGGTGGGGAGCACGAAGAGCGCCGGCAACAGCGTCGAGACGACGGTGCCGAAGAACGGCACGATCGCGACGAGGCCGGTGAAGATCCCGAACGCGAGCCAGTATGGCACGTCGAGCAGCCAGAGCCCGAACGCGGTGAGCAGCGCGAGCGTGCTCATCGCCAGCAGCTGCGCGATGGTCCAGGCACGCAGCGTCTCGGACAACGCGGCGATGACCTCCTCGGTGACCGCACGATGCGCCGGCGGCGTCACCGAGAGCGCGAGGTGGCGATAGAGGTCGGGGTTCAGCGCGAAGTAGACGGCCATCACGAGCACCGCCACGAGGTTGAGCGCGAGGTGCAGCGTGTCGAAGAGGCGCGGCACCACGGCGCCGATGAGCCGCTGCGACTCCTCGATGGCGACGCCGAGGATCGGATGCTCGCCACTGCCGAGCGCATCCTGCGTCCCCGGGATCCGCGAGAGGATGCGCTCGAGTCCGACTTCCCACTTGGTGACGAGCTCAGGAAGGACGGCGATGAGCTGGCGCGTCTGCTCGACGACCGGCGGGATGAGCAGGAAGCCGATGCCGACGAGGGCGGCGACGCTGAATGTGATCGCGAGCGCGAAGGCGGCGCCACGCGGGAGCCGCATGCGCGCCGCGAGGACGTCGGTCACCGCCGAGAGGTAGACGGCGATGAGGACGCCGAGGAAGAGCAGGAGCAGCAGGTCGGCGACGGTGCCGGCCAACCAGAGCAGGAGGACAGTGACGAGGATCGCGGTGAAACCCGGGAGGATCCAGACCCGCCGCACGGAGGAATCGTTCATGCGCTCACGCTCCCCCGTTCACCGCATGTGAAGGTCAGGGCTTCCGGCCCCGATCCTCGACCTGCGCGTCCACGGTCTCCTCGCCGGCACCGAGGCGCTTCGCGGGCGCCGACGTGCCCGCGCCGAGGAGCCCCATCTTCTGCTTGAGCGCGAGCAGCTGCTGGTCCGCGCTCGCCGCACCGGCGGTCTTCTCGAGACGCTTGAAATCGCTCGCGAGGCGATCGCCCGAGAATTCCTCGTCGATCTCCGTGCTCGCCTTGATCATGCGCTCGTTGCTCGTGATCTTCTCCTCCATGCGGGCGAAGGCCTCGAAGGCCGACTTCTCCGACATGGACGACATCGTCTCCGAGATCTTCTGCTGCGCCTGCGCGCGGCGCTGGCGGGCGAGCAGCAGGTTCTTCTTCCGCTTGGCCTCCTCGATCTTGTCGTTGAGGTCGCGGAGCGAATTCTTCAGCTTCTCGGTCTCGAGCTGGTGCGCCTGCCACGTCGTGAAGAGCGCGTTGGCGTGCTCGGTGTGCTCGCTCTGGCGGAGGAGCGCCTGCTTGGCGAGGTCGTCACGCCCTTCCTTGACGGCGAGCATGGCCTTGGCCTCCCAGTCCGCGGCGGCCTTCTCCTCGGACTCGGCCTGGTCCTTGAGGCGCTTCTCATCGGCGATCGCGGCGGCCACCTGCTGCTTGGCTCGCGCGAGTTGATTGCGCATGTCGACCACGATCTGGTCCAGCATCTTCTCCGGATCCTCCGCACGGGAGATCAGGTCGTTGATGTTGGACTTGAGCAGTGTGGCCAGGCGGTCGAAGATGCCCATGTTCAGCGGGCCTCGCGGAATTGAGCCAGCTCGCGAAGGTGGGCAGCGAGCGACAGGGTGATGCTCTCGTAGCTCGCCAGGAACTCCTCGTAGTCGAGGTGGGCGAGTTCGAGCGCTTCAGTGAGGACGATCTCGCCCTTCTGGATCCCGTAGGAGCCGTGGAGGAGGTCGGTCGCGTTGAGTTCGAGGAGGCGGCGGTAGAGGGTCGACGCCGCGGCCGATTCGGGCGGCAGGGTCATGACCTTCACGCGCAGCACGACGACCGGCGGCGAGTGATGGACGACGACGGTCATGTCGAGCTCGCCGCCGGGATGGACGGCCCAAAGGCCCGGCTCGACCTCGTTATAGGACGCGCCTTCGGCGGCCATGCGGCCGAGGAAGCCTTCGATCTGTTCGGGCGTGACCATTTCCTGCCCTGGGTTCGGGGACACACTCTTGTACGGCGAGAGTGTGCCTCAAAGTTTCACCGGGGCATGGGGTTACGCCAGCCTGCTCGCGACGGCGACGCGGGCTGCAGGGCGCTCACCTGGTCCAGATCACGACCACTCCGCAGCCGTCGAAGTCATTGAACTGCGGAGGGGCCATGTTGGCGGTGTAGACCTCGATCCGCTTGGCGCGCTCCATGAGGGACCTCTCCTCGATCGCATCGATGTTGCCGTTGTCGAGGCCGTCGACGAACCAGCGCGGGCGGCAGAAACCCATGCCGCGGCGGAGCATGAGCATCGGGCCCTGGCTCGTCTGCTGGACGGCGGTGCGCGGGATCATGCTCGAGACCGCGGTGCTCGTGATGACCGTCATGCGGGCGAGCGTCGAGTCGCCGATGAAGAACCCGCGGCCGAGATCGCGGCGGTGCTCGAACTGCAGCATGCCTGCGGTGACGCGGTCGCCGGAGACGGTGACCGTCGACAGTTCCTGTGCGAGGCGGCCGAGGACGATGTCGCCGAGATCGACATCGACCTCGAAGAGGTCGCGCTCGGTGAAGATGGGCGCTTTGCCGATCGCGCGCGCGATGAACTGCGTGGTGCGGCGCGGGACGCCGTCCATCACGAAGCGGCCGGCGTCATCGGTGCGCGCACGGAGCGACGTGTCGCCGGCGACCGCGACGGTGGCGCCGACGACCGGTGTCGAGTCGGCGCCGAGGAGGCGGCCGCGCACGCGCGCCTTGTCGGTCCATGCGCCGGCGATCAGGTCGCGACGCACGACAGGGATCCCGGAGAGGGAGATCACCACCTCGCCCGAGGCGACGGAATCGCTCCCCGCGACGAGTGCGAAGTCGGCGTCGCCGGGCACGCCGCAGAGCGCGTAGAAGCCCTGCGTGTTCACGGTGTCGAGTGCGGCGCGCAATCGGCGCTCGAACTGCCCGACACCGACGAGGGTCTCATGCCATCGTGCGCCGACGGCGACGCCCGGAACCGGGAGCCCGTCAGCGGTGCGCACCTCGCCGATGAGGATGCCGTCGTTCGCCGCGAGCGGGACGCCGCAGACCGCGCGCTGGAACGAGGCGAGCGACGGCGTGCCCAGGCTCACGTCCGTGACGGCGCCGTTGCTCACGGTGATCGCCGCCTGCAGTGGTGGCATGGAGAGCGAATCGAGCCAGAGCGACCAGAATGCGACGGTCGCGGCGCCGGCGGGGACGTCGGTGAACTCGAAGCGCCCGAGCTTGTCTGTCGTGGCGCGGCGGCTCGCGCCGAGGAGGACGACCTCGGCGCCTGCGACGGGTGCCCGCGCACGCAGCGAATCGTGCACGACTCCGCGGATGGTGCCCTGCGCGGCGAGTGGCGCGGCGACGAGCATGAGGGCGAGGAGCGCTCGCGAAGGCATTGTCGGCATGGGCCCGAGAGTGGTGGGGCTACGATCGCACGGTGTCATCCGTTCGACGCATCGCGGTGCGTCGCCTTGCGGTGCCGCGCAATGCGTTCCTGCTACCCGCGCTTGATCTGGGTGAGCCGTTCCTTCGCAAGGCGGCGCCCCGTGGGCGTCGCGGCGAGCCCGCCGCCTGCCGTCTCGCGATAGCGCACATCCATCTCCTTGCCGATCTCGCCCATCGTGTCGATCACCTCATCGGCGGGGATGGCGAAGGTGATGCCCGCCATCGCCATCTCGACCGCGGCGAGCGCGATCGCCGCACCCGTCGCGTTGCGGAACACGCAGGGCAGCTCGACGAGGCCACCGAGCGGATCGCAGACGAGCCCGAGCGTGCCCTGCTGCGCGAGTGCGACCGCGTGGCCGACCATGCTCGGCGTGCCACCGATCATCTCCGTCGCGGCACCGGCCGCCATACCGGCCGCCGCACCGGTCTCCGCCTGGCACCCGCCTTCGGCGCCCGAGAGCGACGCTCGCTGCGCGACGACCGCGCCGATCAGCCCCGCCGTCGCGAGCGCGTCGATCAACTGTTCGTCGCCGATGTCCTTCTGCTTCGCGATGCCGAGGAGCACCGCGGGCAGCACGCCGGCGCCGCCGGCGGTCGGCGCCGCGACGATGACGCCCATCGCCGCATTCACTTCCTGCACGGCGAGCGCGCGCATGAGCACGTCGCGGAAGACGGTGCCGGCGAGCGGACCTGCGGGGCCGGTGCGCAACTTCGCCGCGTCCCCGCCGACGAGGCCGGAGTTGGAACGCAGGTCACCGGTGAGTCCCTGCTCCACCGCGTGACGCATCACGACCAGCGCGCGGCCGAGCGCCGCCCGGATATCGGCGACGGTGCGGCCCTGGTCGCGCGACTCGATCTCGAGCGCGACCGCGGCGAGCGTCGTCTTCCTCGCCTCGGCGTCGGTGATGGCGTCCTGCAGGGAGCCGTACATCAGCCGCCGACCTTCGCGATGCGGTGCGTCCAGCGCACCCAGGGCAGCGCGCGCAGGTCGTCGCGCACCTTCTCGTTGGGCTGCTCGTCGACCTCGATCACCATGAACGCGTCGCCGCCGCGATGTTTCCGCGTGAGGCGCAGCGTGGCGATGTTCACGCCGTCCTCGCTCAGGATGCCCGCGATGCGCGCGACCGAGCCCTTCACGTCCTCGGCGACCATCACGATGGTGTGGTGCGAGCCGTCGACCTCGACGGGATAGCCGTCGATCCGCGAGACCTTGATGCGGCCGGCGCCGAGCGAGGCGCCGATCATCACGTGCTCGCGGTGCTGGCGCGAGACGGTGATGCGCACGGTGTTCGGATGCACCTCGGGCTCGTCGCCGAGGGTCGTCTTCTCGAATCGCCAGTCGAGGCCCTCCTTCTCCATGATCGTGAGCGCATCGCGCAGGCGTTCGTCATCGGGGCGGAAGCCGAGCAGGCCTCCGACGATCGCCTTGTCGGTGCCGTGCCCCTCGCCGGTGCGCGCGAAGGAACCGTGCAACTCGATGAGCGCCTTCTCGGGCGTGCCGGCGACGAGGTCGCGCGCGATGAGCCCGAGGCGGCAAGCGCCGGCGGTGTGGCTCGAGGAGGGCCCGACCATCACGGGGCCGATGATGTCGAGGATGGAGACCATGGTCGTGTAAGTTAGCCTGGAGCCCTGAGCCGCGCCTTCGTGGCGCTACGTACGCGCGGCCCGCGCGGAGTGATCCGCGCGGGCCGCGCCCTGACTCATTGGTGCGTCAGGTGTTCGGGTCGAGGATCCTCCCGATCCGGTGGTCCGCCGCCTGCAGGTGCGAGCGCGTCTCGCGATCGCCCGCCTTCGCCACCGCGGCGCGGACCGAGGCCCGCAGCGTGACGAGTGCGCCGCGCAGCTGCGACTTCGCGTCCTCGATGAGCACGTTCGCCGCGGCCGCGGCGGCAGCGGCGGCACCGCCGCCCTGTGCGGCCGGCGGCGTCGCCGGCGGATTGAGCTTGCCGTCGATCATGTCGAGGTAGTTGTTCTGCAACTCGCGCCGATAGACATCGACCTTCGGCGCTGCCGTGTAGACCTCGCTCCAGACGCCGCGCTGCACGTCGTCGACCATGTCGAGCAGCGTGTATTGGCCGGGGTGCATCGCCGGCTGCTCGATGAGCCGATTGAGCCGCGCGTTCTGGAAGAGCGCGACCAGCACGCGGTTCTGCGCGCCGCCGATGCGGTTGAGCATCCCCGTCGCCTCGATGCGCAGCGCGATGTCGGGACGGATCAGGTACGCGGGCGTCTTGAACACCTCTTCATTGATGAACCGCACCGCCTCGGCCTGGCGCGCGCGCGAGAGGGGCGTGTAGACGTCGCCCGGCTGGGAGCCCGACTTGTACTGCACCGTCGCGCCCGCGACGACCGTCGCGACGTGCGATGCCTCGGTCGCCCACTGGCCGACGACGCGGCCGTAGAGCGTGCCGAGCAGGTCGTTGTCGTCGGTCGGCCGCGTGGCGGCCGGCACGAGATACCGCATCACGCCCTCGATGCTCTTGAAGCCCATGCGCGTGGACTTCACCGGGTCGGCATCACCGACCGCCTCGCTCTGCGTGCCGTAGCCGAACGCGTTGTTGCCGCTGAAGCGGTACCACGGGATCGAGTCCTGCATGTGGAGCCACGACTCGAGCTGCGGGACCTCATCCTGCCAGCTGCGCGCGCTCGCGAGCTCCTTGTACCCGTACATGATGGTGTACTTGTCCCACGGCCCGACGCGCGGGTGCAGGTCGGCGACCGCGATGTTGTCCTCGGGCTGCGCGACGTAGTTGTTGCGCGAATAGTCCATGATGCTCGGCGTGTGGCCCATGCGGTTCACCCACGTCCGGCTGCGCACGCTGTCGGCCGGATACGTGGAGCTGCCGATCTGGTCGTGCTGGAGGCCGATGGTGTGGCCGACCTCGTGCGCGACGATCCACTGGATCTGGAGCCCGGTGAGCTCCTCGGGGAACGGCATGGCGCGCGCGCGCGCGTCGAGGTGCGCGACCTGCTGGAAATACCAGAACGTCCCGAGCTGGATCATGTTGTGGAATATCCGCGACGAGCCGTTGAGGATCTCGCCGCTGCGCGGGTCGTGCACATGCGGACCGACCGCGTTCTCGACCGTCGAGGGCAGCCAGCGCACCATCGTGTGGCGGATGTCCTCGGGCGACCACTCGGGGTCGTTCGACGGCGGATCGGCGGCGACGATGCCGTTCTTGAAGCCCGCCGCCTCGAACGCGGGTTGCCACGACTCGATCGCCTTCCGCACGTACGCCTTCCACTGCTCAGGCGTGTTCGGGTCGACGTAGTAGGTGATCGGCTGCTTCGGAAAGCACAGATCGCCCTCGCGGCGGTCGGAGCACTCGAGGCGCCAGCGCGTCACCCACTGCCGTTCGGTCGCGCGCTGCTCCGGCGCGCTGAAGTCCCAGGTGCCCGCGGTGAACAGTCCGATGCGCTCATCCGCCTTGCGCGGACGCATCGCGACCTCGGGGAGCTTGATCATGCTCCAGTGGGCGAGCACGCTCTGGGCGCCGCGCGCGGCGGCCGCTCCTCCACCGCCACCGCCGCCACCGCCGCCCGCCGCGGCCTGCGGCGTGCCGGTCTGCGTGGCCTCGACCTCGATGTTCTGCGGGAAGGCGAGCGTGCGCTCGATGTACGAGCGCGTCGCGTCGATGTTGCCGCGGATGGCCGCGAGCTCCTGCACGTTCGTCGTGAAGAGGCGCGTCACTTCGACGACCGCGGCGCTGTCGGGACCGAACGCCTCGACGTTGAACGCCGCGATGATCGGGCCATAGTTCGCGTTCTGCACCGCGCCGAACTCCGGCTTCGTCGGGTCGGCGGTGATGTCGAAGGTCACGCGGCGGAGCACGACGCGATTGCCACGGCGCTCCCAATGCACGGCGATGTTGAGGAACTGGTCGCCGCCGTAGTTGCCGAACGTGTTCCCCTGTGGCGGCTCGGCCGCGGCGCGGGTGAGCCGCCCGACGATGAGCATGTCCTTGTCGAGCTCGCGCGCCGGGATCTCGAAGTAGAGGCGGTCGCCGATGGTATGGACCTTGAAGAGGCCCGCACGCGTGCGCGCCTCGCCGGTGATCACGCGGTTGTACGGACGCGGACCAGCCGGCGTCTGCTGCCCGGCACCGCCGCCGCGCGCGGCGTTGCCGGCCTGCGCGGAATCACCCGCGGGAGGTGTCGTGGGAGCTGCGGGCGCCGTCGTGCGTGCGGGGGCGGGCGCAGGGGCCGGTGCGCTGGAGGGACTCGCGCACGCGGAGAGGAGCGCGAGCGCTGCGAGAAGTCGGAGGCGTGTGGTCGGCATGGTCGCGGGTGAGTGGGATGAGAAGACTACGAATCCCGGCCCGAACACGCTGGACGCCTCAGCCGCGCAGCACCTTCCCGAGGTACTTCCCGGTGTGCGACGCCTTGTTCTTCGCGACCTGCTCCGGCGTCCCCTCGGCGACGATCGTGCCGCCGCCCGACCCGCCCTCGGGCCCGAGGTCCACGACCCAGTCCGCCGTCTTGATCACGTCGAGGTTGTGCTCGATGACGAGCACGGTGTTGCCGCGGTCGACGAGCTTATGCAGGACCTCGAGCAGCACGCGCACGTCCTCGAAGTGCAGTCCGGTCGTCGGTTCGTCGAGGATGTAGAGCGTGCGGCCGGTGTCCCGCTTGGAGAGTTCGGTGGCGAGCTTCACGCGCTGCGCCTCGCCGCCGGAGAGCGTCGTCGCACTCTGGCCGAGGTGGATGTAGCCGAGCCCGACATCCATCAGCGTCTGCAGCTTGTGATGGATGCGCGGCTGGTTCTCGAAGACCTCGAGCGCGTCCTCGACGGTGAGGTCGAGCACCTCGGTGATGCTCTTGCCGCGGAACTTCACGTCGAGCGTCTCGCGGTTGTACCGCTTGCCGCGGCACTGCTCGCAGGTGACGTAGACGTCGGGGAGGAAGTGCATCTCGATCTTCACGAGCCCATCGCCCTGGCAGGCCTCGCAACGTCCGCCCTTCACGTTGAACGAGAAGCGCCCCGGCCCGTAGCCACGCAGCTTCGCCTCGGGCATCTCGGCGAAGAGCTCGCGGATGGGAGTGAAGAGCCCCGTGTACGTCGCCGGATTCGACCGCGGCGTGCGGCCGATCGGCGTCTGGTCGATGTCGATCACCTTGTCGAGGTGCTCGAGCCCGAGGATGCGGTCGTGCGCACCGGGCACGACGCGCGCCCGGAAGAAGTGGCGCGAGAGCGAGCGCTGCAGGATGTCCTCGACGAGCGTGCTCTTCCCCGAGCCCGACACGCCGGTCACGGCCACGAAGAGCCCGAGCGGGAACTCGGCGTTGACCTTCTGCAGGTTGTGCTCGCGCGCGCCCTCGATGCGGATGACGCGATCCTTGTCGCGCGGACGGCGGCTCTCGCGCATCGGGATGGTGCGCACCCCGGTGAGGTACTGCCCGGTGATCGAGTCCTTCACCTTCTTCACCTCGTCGACCGTGCCCTCGGCGATCACGTGGCCACCATGCTTGCCCGCGCCCGGACCGAGGTCGATGAGGTGATCCGCCTCGAGGATCGTCTCCTCGTCGTGCTCGACGACGAGGACGGTGTTGCCGAGGTCGCGCAGGCGCTTGAGCGTGCCGAGGAGGCGCGCGTTATCGCGCTGGTGCAGGCCGATGCTCGGCTCGTCGAGGATGTAGAGCACGCCGACGAGGCGTGAACCGATCTGCGTCGCCAGGCGGATGCGCTGCGCCTCGCCGCCCGAGAGCGACTCGGCGGAGCGGTCGAGCGTGAGGTAGTCGAGCCCGACGTCGACGAGGAAGCGCAGGCGTTCACTCACTTCCTTGATGATCGGGCCGGCGATCCCCGCATCGAGCCCCGGCTTCCCGTCCGCACGCACGGGGATGCTCAGCGCGAACGCGAGCGCTTCGGCAGCGGAGCCCTCGGTGAACTCGCCGATGTTGCGGCCATGGATGGTGACTGCGAGCGACTCCTTCTTGAGCCGGCGTCCGTGGCAATCGGGACAGGGCCCGACGACCATGTACTCCTCGAGTTCCGAGCGGATCGCATCGGAGGTGGTCTCGGAGTAGCGGCGCTGCACGTTCGAGAGGATGCCCTCCCAGCGCGTCTCCTCCTCGCCCTTCTTCTTCGCGGTGCCGAAAAGGAGCTCGAACTTCACGCGGTCGGGGAGCTTTCCCCACGGGGAGTTGAGCTCGAACTTGAGTTGCTTCGCGAGTCCGGGGAGGATCACGCGGCGCAGGTAGCCGTCGGGCTCGCCCCAGGGCAGGATCACGCCCTCGAGGATCGAGATCGATGGATCGCCGAGGATCATGTCGCCGGAGGCGGTGCGCTTGGTGCCGAGTCCACTGCAGGTGGCGCACGCGCCGAACGGCGAGTTGAACGAGAAGTGGCGCGGCTCGAGCTCGGGCATCGAGATGCCGCAGTGCGGGCAGCCGTACTTCTCGCTGAAGTTCTGCGACACCGGCTTGGGGCCGTCGTGGCGCACGATCTCGGCGAGCCCCTCGGCGAGCCGCAGCGCGGTCTCCACCGAATCGGTGAGGCGGCCGCGATCCTCCTTCCGCACGACGAGGCGGTCGACGACGACCGAGACATCGTGGTTGAGCTTGCGATTGAGCTTCGGCGGGTCGGCGAGGTCGACGAGCTCGCCGTCGACGATCGCGCGCACGAATCCCTGCTTGCGCGCGTCCTCGAAGAGGTCGCGGAACTCACCCTTGCGTCCGCGCACGAGCGGGGCGAGCACCTCGATCTTGGTGCCCGTCGGCCAAGTGAGGACGATCTCGGCGATCTGCGCGGGCGACTGGCGGGCGACGGGTCGGCCGCAGTTGGGACAATGCGGCGTCCCGGCGCGGGCGTAGAGCAGGCGCAGGTAGTCGTAGATCTCGGTGACGGTGCCGACGGTGGAGCGCGGGTTCGCGCCGGCGGTCTTCTGCTCGATCGAGATCGCGGGAGAGAGGCCCTCGATCGCGTCGACGTCGGGCTTCTCCATCAGGCCGAGGAACTGCCGCGCGTACGCGGAGAGCGACTCGACGTACCGGCGCTGGCCCTCGGCGAAGATCGTGTCGAAGGCGAGGGAGGATTTCCCGCTGCCCGAGAGGCCGGTGACGACGGTCAGCCGGTCGCGCGGGATGGTGACATCGATGTTCTTGAGGTTGTGCTCGCGGGCACCACGGACGATCAGCGAATCACCGGGCATAGTCTCGTAACTTCGGGGGATGATCGGGTTTTTGGAAGGGTGGTCCGTCGGAGAGGGATGCGGGGAGGATAGAGGGATGCGGAGTGCGGGGGGGAAGAGCGGGATGCTGAGGGAGGGGAGCGAACAAGGGGGAGGGGGATAGATTCCGGGGTCCGGCCTGCAGTCGGCACACCGCTCACGGCTCCCAACCCACGGCTCGCCCTTTCCTCCTTGTCAGACCCCATCGGCGCACCCGAAGGCCCGTCGGCACCCGACCCCGAGCAGCTCCCCCTGGGGATGTTCGAAGGCGTTCCGTTGCTGCCCATCGAGACGCATGGGCCGGATGACGAGGTCATCATCATCCCCGTGCGGGAGCCGCCGGTGTGCGGCGAGTGGTCGTATGACGACAGCGAACTTGAGGAGCCGCGCTTCGTGGCGAAGCGGATCGATGGCGTGGCCGCGCCGACGTCGAAGGCGACGCCGATCATGCCGATCAGGACCGTCGTGGACTCGCGTCCGCCCGGGCCGCCGGCGCCGCGGCCGTCGGTGCCGAGGACCGGCGTGGTCGTGACGGTCGCCGGCGCGCCGCTGGTGGAAGCGCCGACGCGCGCGATGCGACCGACGGTCGAGGCGCTGCGCCGCGCATTCGAGCAGACGCCGCAGGATACGGTGCGCGTGCTCGCGTACGTCGCGCTGCTCGAGAAGCAGAACGACGCGGCGACGGCGCTCGAGGTGCTCGACCGCGCCGAGGCCGCGGGCGCGGACGTGTTCGCGGTGAGCTGCGCCCGCGCGGGCGCGCTGGGCGCGAAGCTGCGCTACGACGACGCCGAGGCGATGATCAAGAAGGCGGCGAAGCTGCGCCCCGACGCGGCCGGCGTGCACCTGGAGACGGGCATCCTCGCCTGCCGGCGCGGCCGGTGGCGCGACGCGATCGAGCCGCTGAAGCGCGCGATCGCGCTCGCGAGCGACGACGCCGCGGCGCACTACTTCATCGGCGAGGCGCTCAACCACGCCGACGACCTGCAGGGCGCCCTCGAGGCGTACCAACGCGCCGCCGAACTCGACCCGGAACATTGGCGCGCGTTGAAGGGCGTGGGCATCGTGCTCGACCGCCTGGGACGCTCACCTGAAGCGGCGGAGTTCTACCGCCGTGCGCGCGCGGCGCAGCGCGCATGAGTCCGAGACCCAGCACGCCGCCGGCGACCGGCACCATCCCGATCCACCCCGACCCGAATCGCGGACGGCGTCGCCTGACGACCGCGGCGCTCGTGCTCACCGCTTGGGCGCTCGGCGTCGGGCTCCTCGTGCGGCGCGAGTTCTTCCGCGAGAGCGCGGCGGTGCTCGCCGAGGCGGCGCTGCGGCTGGGACCGAGCACGAGCTTCTACATCGTCGAGCAGGAAGGACGGCAGATCGGCTACGCCTCGACGACGATCGACACCTCGACGACGGAGTTCGAGGTGACCGACTTCTTCACCGCCGACCTCCCCGTCGCGGGCCAGTCGCTGCGCGCGAGCGCACGCAGCGTGATCACCCTCTCGCGCGGGCTCGCGCTCAAGACGTTCGACGTCTCGGTCGAGAGCGCCGTCGCGCCGATGAGCATCGCCGGGCGCGCCGACGGCGACAGCGCGGTGGTCTACCTGATCGACGCGCCGGGGCAGCCGGCGGATTCGCAGCGGCTCGCGGTGCGCGGACCGATCCTCCTGCCGACGCTCATCCCCGCGGCGGCGGTGCTGGTGCGCGATCCCGAAGTCGGCGGGACGGTGACGATCGCGAGCTTCGACCCCGCGACGATGGCGACGAGGGACCTCACGCTGCGCTTCGCGGCGGAGAGCCTCTTCTCCCTCGTCGACAGCGCGCGCTACGACTCGACGGCGAAGCGCTTCGTGCCGGCGTTGATCGACACGGTGCGCGCGTGGCACCTGCAGCCGACCGAGGGTGCGGGCTTCGACGGCTGGGTGGACGCGCAGGGGCGCGTCGTGCAGGCGATGCAACCGGGTGGCATCGTGCTCCGGCGCATCGCGTACGAGATCGCGTTCGAAAACTGGCGGCGCGAACAGGCGGCGGCGAACGCGACCGACCGTGCGCGCGGCGAGACGGTGCGGCGCGGACGCACGGTGGGCGACATCCTCGAGGGGACGGCGATCGCGGCGGGCGCGCTGCCGGGACGCGGCGGTCCCTCGTCGCTGCGCGTGCGGCTCGCCGGCACCAGTCTCGAGGGCTTCGACCTCCAGGGCGGCCGCCAGCGACGAGACGGCAACGACCTCACAGTGAAGCGGGAGGGGCG
>Ga0137353_1000047_pt1 | contig 23943 bp, 19 predicted proteins | sample EasRivERMLT760_2_FD_104759 | JGI IMG/M metagenome (GOLD analysis project Ga0137353, IMG submission 104759) | Soil microbial communities from meander-bound floodplain in the East River, Colorado, USA - East River MetaG ERMLT760_2 | ecosystem: Environmental > Terrestrial > Soil > Floodplain ...
CTCGTCTCGCCACACGACCCGCGCGATCCCGCCCAGCTCTCCGTCGCCGCCGGCCGGCTCTCGGTGCGCTTCCGCGCCGTGCACGGACAGGTCCTCTCCGCGCGACTGCTCGCGGGTACGCTCGCCTCGCCGATGCAGGTGCAACTCGTCGACCGCGGCAGCGACCTCTGGCGCGGCACGCTGCCCGAGGGCACCTCCTCGTATCGCATAGAGGTGCGCACGGCGGCGGATGTCCGCATGCTCGGCCCGTTCGCGGCGCCGTCGAACATCTTCCGCGCCGTGCCGTGGGTCGGGAGCGCGGTCGGCTACCAGATCTTCCCCGAACGATTCGCCAACGGCGATCCGTCGAACGACAGCCTCGCGCTCTCGACCGACGAGTACGCCTTCATGGACCCCGCGATCCGCGGCAAGCCGCCCACGCTTTCGGCTTGGGACGCGCCACCCGGTGAGTCGCATTGTTGTCATCAGTACTACGGCGGCGACCTGCAGGGACTTCGCGATCACCTCGCGCACCTCGATTCACTCGGCGTCACGCTGCTCTACCTGAATCCCATCTGGAGCTCGGGCTCGGCGCACGGCTACGACACCTGGGACTACCTCACAGTGGAGCCGAGCTTCGGTGATGCGCCGCTGCTGCGCACCCTGCTCAGCGAGGCGCGTGCGCGCGGCATCCGCGTGATGTGGGACTTCGTGCCGAATCACGTCGGCGTGGGCAATCCCGCCTTCCGCGATGCGCTCGCGCGCGGCGCTGCAAGCGAATCGTGGAACTGGTTCACCTTCAAGCTCCCCGCCGCACAGCTTCGCGCCGGCGACGCGAACGGCTACGCCACCTTCGTCGGCATCGGCGCGATGCCCAAACTGGCGACGAACGAACCGGCGGTGCGCGCGCACCTGCTCGACGTCGTGCGCCGGTGGACCACGTTCGGCTTCTCGGGCATCCGCGTCGACGTGCCGTGGGAGGTGAGCGACGCCGAGCACTTCTTCCCGGCGTTGCGGCGCGCCGCGAAATCGATCGACCCCGAGGTCTACCTCGTGGGCGAGGCCTGGCAACGTGCCCCGGAGTGGCTGCAGGGCGACCGCTTCGACGCGATGATGAACTACGCCGTCGGGCAGGACGCGCTGGAGCGCTTCGCGACGGGCGCGATCACCGGCGACTCGGCGCTCCGCGTGATGGCGCGCGTCTACGCCGAGTATCCCGAGGCGTCGACCGCGATGCAGTTCAACGTCATCTCCACCCATGACAATTCGCGACTGCTCACGAAGATGGGCGGGGGCGGACTCGGCGCGACGCCGAGCGCCGACGCGCTCGCGCGCCAACGACTCGCGAGTGCGATGCTCTTCGCGCTCCCCGGCGTCGCGGTGACGTTCCAGGGCGACGAGTGTGCCTTCCTCGGCATCGGGGGCGGCGGCTCGGGTGAACAGAACCGCTATCCGATACAATGGGGCCGCTGCGATCGCGCGATGTTCACGCACTACGCGCGACTGGGCATGCTCAAGCGAAGCGAGGCCGCACTCGCGTCGTCGGTGATCCGGCTCGAGCGCGGCGCGGGCCCACTGCTCAGCTGGACCCGCGGCGAACCGGGACCCGGCGAACTCCTCGCGGTGTTCAATGCGTCGGGCACGGCGACGCGTGCGTCGCTGCCGGTCGGCCGCTGGCGCGACGCCGTGAGCAACGAGGAGTTCGGCGCGCGCGTTCCGCTGGGCCCTTTCGGCTGGCGTTATCTTCGAAGGGTCTCCGCCCCCTGAATGCACCCATGATCCGTCGGTTCTCGCTCGTCTCGCTCCTCGCCCTCTCCGTCACCGTCACCGCGTGCACGGAGAAGAAGGATTTCACCGGCACCAACGAGCCGCCGGTGCGGCCGTCGCTGGACCCGACCTACCGGGCGGCGGGCCACATGGCCGCGGGCGACGTCTTCGTGCATCTCTTCGAGTGGCCGTGGAACGACATCGCCAGCGAATGCGAGAATGTGCTCGGCCCCGCCGGCTTCAAGGCGGTGCAGGTCTCGCCGCCGCAGGAGCACAGCATCACGGGCAGCAAGGACTGGAGCGAGCGTTACCAGCCGGTGAGCTACAGCGTGGCGCGCAGCCGCTCGGGGACGGGCGCCGAGTTCCAGTCGATGGTGGACCGCTGCAACGCGGTCGGCGTCGGGATCTACGTCGACGCCGTCATCAATCACATGACGAACTCGCCGAGCCCCGGCGTCGGCAGCAACGGCACGGCATACACGAAGTACAACTATCCCGGCCTGTACTCGGTCTCCGATTTCCACGCGCCGTGCGCGCTCAACAATTTCAACAGCGCCGCGAACGTCCAGGACTGCGAACTCTTCTCGCTTCCCGACCTCGACACCGGTTCGCCATCGGTGCGGCAGAAGATCGCCGACTACCTGATCGGACTCGCGCGGATGGGCGTCGCCGGCTTCCGCGTGGACGCCGCGAAGCACATGCAGCAGGTCGAGCTCGACGACATCTTCGACCGCGTGAACACGACCCTCGTCGGCGAGGCGCGCGCGATCCCGTACGTCTTCCTCGAGGTGAGCGGCGCGTCGGGTGAAGCGCTGCAGGAGAGCGACTACTACGGCGTCGGCTACGGCACCGGCGGCGCGACCGACATCACCGAGTTCACCGTCACCGGCCTCGCCGACAAGTTCCGCAACATCGGTGGACAGAAGATCTCCGAGCTCGATCCGCTCGGCCCCGCCGGTTCGCGGTTCTCCGAAAGCGCATGGGGACTCATGCCGTCTGACAAGGCCGTGATCTTCCTGCAGAACCACGACACGCAGCACAACTGCGGCATCAGCCCGGCCGATGGCGACGTCTACCGCGTGGCGAACGTCTTCATGCTCGCGCAGCCGTACGGGTACCCGTCGGTGATGTCGAGCTATGCGTTCGAGTGTCCCGGCGGGAACTCGACCGGACCGCGCTCCGACCCGGATGGCTGGACGCTTCCCGTCGCGTGCGTGGGCAGCTGGACCGGCACCACGATCGGCGACTGGATCTGCGAGCACCGCGATCCGTCGATCGCGCGGATGGTCGGCTTCCGCAAGCGCGTCGCGGGCACGCCGATCGCGAACTGGTGGGACAACGACGCCAACGCGATCGCCTTCTCGCGGGGCGACAAGGGGTGGGTCGCGATCAATCGCGAATCGACCACGCTGAACCAGACGGTGCAGACCGGCCTCGCGGCCGGCACCTACTGCGACCTGCTCACGGGCGGCGTGGTGGGCGGCGCCTGCGCGGGCACGAGCATCGTCGTCGCCGGCGATGGGACGGTCGCGCTCTCGCTGGCCTCGAACAAGGCGATGGCGATCGACATCAGCACGAAGCTCTGATCGCGCGTCAGGCGCGCTGTGCGACGAAGCGGACCGCGGTGCCCCACGGATCCTTCGCCACCGCATCGTCGTCCTCGCGCGCGACGGCGAACCCGCCCTTCGCGAGGCTCACGCCCACGGCATCCACGTCGGCCAGCGCCGGCAGCTCGACCGTCCACTCGACGAGCCGCGCATCATCCTCCGCCGATGGAGGCGCGTTCGCGACGGCCCAGGTGTTCGTCCCGAGGTGATGGTGGTATCCGCCCGCGCCGAAGAAGAGTGCGCCCGGATAGCTCCACGCCATGCGGTCGAACCCGATCCCTTCCGAGTAGAACGCCGACGCGCGCGCGATGTCGCCGACATGCAGGTGCACGTGTCCCATCGCCGTGCGGTCCGGCATCCCCTGCCACGGTAGCGGCCCCGCCGCGAGCACGAGTCCCGCGACATCCACCGGGTCGGAGGCCATCATGAGTTCGCGCCCGACGCGCATCCATCCTTCGCGCGGACGGTCCGCGTAGACCTCGATGCCGAGTCCGTCGGGATCACTGAGGTAGAAGGCCTCGCTCACGACGTGGTCACCCGCACCGGCGCGCACGCCGATGTCGCCCAGGTGGCGCACGAAGCGACCGAGTGACGGGCGATCGGGGAGGAGGATCGCGAAATGGTAGAGACCGAGGCGACTGCGCCCCGCCACCTGCCGCGCGCCCTGCCTCTCGCGCAGCTCGAGGACGACGCGATCGCTCGTCAGCGTGCCCAGCAGCGCGCCGTGCGCCGAGCGTGAGATGGTGCGGAAGCCGAGCACCGACTCGTAGAACCGGACCGAGCGCGAAAGATCCGCGACCTGCAGCACCACGCGCCCGAGGCGCGTCGCATCGGGGAGGCGATGACCCTTGGGAGGTTCACCGTACGTGCCGGGCAGTGCGGGCTGCGGCGCCGGCTTCCCGCCGAAGATGTCGCGGGTCGTCACTCCCATCGCCTCGTCACTCCTACGGCACCGGGCAGGACGCGCGCTTCGTCTTGATGACCACGACGCCGTTCGCGCCGTCGCCGCCGTAGAGTCCCGCCTCGGCGGGGCGCAGGAACCGCAGCGACGCGATCTCCGTCGGCTCGAGTCCGACGAGGGTCCCATTCGGTCCGACGTGGAACGGGTGGCCATCGACGACGAAGAGCGGCCGCGATCTCGCCTCGTCGTCCGACGTGTTGCCCCGCACCTCCACGGCGATCCAGCCGTCCGCACTTCGCGTGATGGTGAGGCCTGACGCCGTCCGCTGGAGCGCGACCTCGACCGGGACGCCGGCATTCGGTTCCGGTTCGCTCGACGCGCGGCAGGTCGCGGCGGACGCCGCGGCGGAGGCACAGGCGCCCGCAGCAGCGATGATGCAGGCGAAGAGCAGCGAGTGCGAGACCCGGGTACTCGGCAGTGCGTGCATGCGACACCTCCTGTCGCCGGGAAAGCTGCGGTCCGGAGGAGGTGCAAGGAAGAGGTGCCACCGCCCCATCAGTCGCCGCACGCTCAAGCGCTCGTCGATGGGCAGCTCCGTTGGCGATGCGACTGCACGGCGCCTCAACGCGGGCGCTCGACAGGTCGCTCGTCGAGCCGGTCAAGCAAGCGGAGGAGCCCGTCGAGGATCGTCAGCGGATGCGGCGGACAGCCGGGAATGAAGAGGTCGACCGGCACGATGGCCGCCGCGCCGTCGTGCGCTTCGGCGTGACCGACGAACGGACCTCCGGCGATCGCACACGCGCCGACGGCGATCACGATCTTGGGATCGGGCACCGCTTCCCAGGTCTTCCGGAGCGCGAGCTCCATTCCTCGCGTCACCGGCCCCGTGATCAGCAGTCCGTCGGCGTGGCGCGGCGAGGCGACGAACTGGACGCCGAAGCGGCCGAGGTCCCAGCCGATGGTCCCGAGCACGTTCGTATCGGACTCGCACGCGTTGCATCCCCCGGCGCTGACCTGCCGCAGGCGCAGCGAGCGACCGAACATCTTCTTGAGCTTCCCGTCGAGCGCCGCGGCGAGCCGCAACTGCTCATGGCCCGGCTCGCCGAGCACGAGGTCCCGGCGATCGCGCACCGCCATCCGATGGTCACCGGTCTGCGCGATCGCACCCTCGGGGCACACGTCGACGCAGGCGGCGCAGAAGAGGCAGCGCCCGAGGTCGAGTGCGACCGGCTTCCCATCGGTGCGCGTGATCGCCTCCGTCGGACAGACCGGCAGGCAGGCGCGGCATCCGTCGGCACACTTCGCGGCGTCGACGCGCAGGGTCCCGCCGTGCCGGTCGGGCAGGGGCGGTGCCGGACCATCCGGGTATTGCATGGTCTCGCAACCGCGCTTGAGGCGGTGCAGCAGCGTATCGGTGACGAACATGGGCGTCGCGAGGGCTAGAGGTCGAACCCGCAATAGGAGAGGTTGAAGCTCTTGTTGCAGAGCGGAAAGTCGGAGATCGCCGCGCCGCGCATGGCGAGCGCGAGGCCGGGCCAGTTGTGGAAGGAGGGATCGACGATCTTGTACCGCTGGAACCGGCCGGCCGCGTCGGTGATCGCCACGTGGCACACTTCGCCGCGCCAGCCCTCGACGAGCGAGACGGCGAGGGCCCCTGGTGCCGGCGGCGCGGGATCGCGCGCAGACTCAGGGTCGGGTGGCGCGCCGAGCTGCTCTTGCAGGAATGCACCTGACCGCTGGATCTCGAGCGAGCGCACACGGGCGCGCGCGAAGACGTCACCGCCTGGCCAGACGACCACCGGTGCCTGCGCGAACCGGTACCAGCCGGCGGGGTGATCATATCGCACATCGCGCACGAGGCCACAGGCCCGCGCCGCCGGACCGACGAGTCCGAGTGCAGTCGCCTGCGCCGCAAAGACGACGCCGATGCGCTCGAAGCGCGCACGCACCGCCGCAGCGTCCCACAGCCACGCGACCGCCCGTTCCGTGTCGACGAGTGCGGCGTCCAGCCGCTTGCTCACCACGGCCGCACGCGATGCGTCCAGCGTGTACCGATCGCCACCGGGCCGCACGATCCCGCGCCCGAAGCGATTCCCGCAGAGCTCCGCCGTGAGGTTAAGGAAATCGCCGCGGAGCTTGCCGCAGGCAGACGCGGTCGGGAGGAATGCGACGTCGTTCGCGAGCGCACCGAGGTCGCCGGTGTGATTCGCGAGGCGCTCGAGTTCGAGCGCGAGTGCGCGGAGCCATTGTGCGCGCAGCGGCGCCTCGCCATCAGTGAGCGCCTCGAGCACCGAGGCGTACGCGGTGGCGTGCGCGATCGTCGTATCGCCGGCGACGGTCTCCATCTGGCTTCGCGTCGCACGATGCGGTCCGCCGCGCAACGCCCGCTCAACGCCGCGATGCTGATAGCCGAGAGCGATCTCGAGGTGGAGCACCTCCTCGCCCGCGCACTGGAAGCGGAAGTGACCGGGCTCGATGACCCCCGCATGCACCGGCCCCACGGCCACCTCGTGCACCTCGCCGCCCTCGACGCGGAAGAAGGGGTCATTCGCTGGCGCGTCGACGGTTGTGCGGCGAACCGGTTTGAGCCAGGGATGCCCTTCCGGCGTGACTCCGCACTGTTCGAGCAGCTCGCGCTCGAAGAGGTGCGCCTGCAGCTGCGTGACCGTGAGGGCCGGGTAGGCACCGTTGAATGGCGCACTGCGTCCGACGGCGAGCGTGTTGTCGGCGTCATAGGCGAGGACGGCCACGATCCGCACGGGGGTACCCGCGACCTCCCCCTCCGGGGCGCCGAACCAGGCGCAGAGGCGTGCCCCGCGATCGAGTTCCGCTGACGTGATGCGCACGAACTCGGCGACGGGCCACTCCGGCACCTCGGCCCAGGACATGCTCGAGGCGTTGGCCAGCAGGGAGAACGGCGTCGCGGCGCTCATGGTGTGGGCTCCGGCGGCGCCGGCGCCGGTGCAGCGGTGCTGGCGGGGACCGACCGCATGACCACTGCGGGCGACGACGTCAGCTGCTCCGCGGCGTCCGACCACGCCCGCTGCAGCAGTGGCGGCGTGAAGAGCCCCAGCCAGAGCGAGAGCCCCAGGAGCAGCAGCGGCGGGAGGATCGCGCCGCGCGACTCGACGAATCGCGCGGCCGCGACGCGCACCGAAGCGCGCGGACGTCCGTCGACGATCGCGAACACCACGCGCGACATCCCGATGAACGCGAGAAGGAGACAGGTCAGGAAGACCGCCATCGCGGTGGTGTGACCGGTCTCGAAGGCGACGCGCACCACGCGCAGCTCGCTGAAGAAGGGACCGAACGGGGGGGTCGCCGTCACCGCGAAGAGGCCGGCGACGAAGAGTGTCGCCGAACGAGGCGTGAGCACGGCAGCGCCGCGCACCTCGTCGATCGATGCCGAGCCGGCTGCGCGGCGGATGTTCGCGCCGCTCAGGAAGAGCGCGCCCTTCGTCAGGCTGTTGCTCCAGACATGGAAGAAGGCAACCCACACGCCGGCCGCGCCGAAGGACGCCGCGAGCACAAGAATGCCCATGTGCTCGACGCTCGAATAGCCGAGCATCCGCTTGAAGTCGCGCGTTGCGAGCAGGAATATCGCGGCGACGACGATCGAGAAGAGTCCGATCGCGAGCAGCGTGCGGTCGGCGATCTCCCCCGCGCCCGCCGCGCCGACCACCGCCCGCACACGCAGGATCGCGGTGAACGCCACCGTCGTGACGCCGCCGGCGAGGAGGGCGCCGACGATCCCCGGTGCCTCACCATATGCCTCGGGCTTCCAGGTGTGCATCGGGGCGAGTCCCATCTTCGTGCCGTAGCCCGCGAGCAACAGCACCCACGCGATCAGCACCCACGTGTGCGACAGGCCCGTGCCCTGCGCAGCGAGCGACACGAATGTGAGGTCGCCAGTCCCGCCGCCGAGCAGCGAAGCGTAGCCGAGACAGAACGACCCGAGCAGCGACAGCGCGATGCCGGTGCCTCCCACAAGGAGGTACTTCCAGGTCGCCTCGAAGGCTCGAGGCGTGTTGTTGAAGTGCAGCAGTGGCACGGCCGCGAGCGTCACGGCCTCGGTGCCGATCCATAGCACGCCGAGGTGCCGGGCGAGGTGGCCGGCGCTGATCAATCCGATGACCGCGAGCAGCGACGCGACGAACACCCGATTCGGGCGCTCAGGCCGGATGCGCAGGTAGGTCACGCCATACGTGGCGCAGACGAAGAAGAGCAACGAAACCACGGGCAACACGGCCCGCGCGATCGCGTCGAACGCGAGCCATGCGCCAGGCGCGACGATCGGCGGGTAGACGAGGAGCCAGAGCGAAAGGGCGAGGTGCGCGGAGCCGACCGCGGGCAGCAGCCACGGGCGCGTCCGGTCGCTCGGCCACGCGAAGGCCGCGGCGGCCCCGGCCATCGGGATGAGTATGAGCAGGATCGCGATCATTCGCGGAGGGCGGTGAGCTTGCGCGTGTCGAGCGAGTCGAATGCGCGCTGGATCCGGTCGACGATGATGCCGATGACGAAGACGCCGACGGTCAGGTCGAGCAGCACCCCCGCCTCCACCAGCAGTGGCGTCGCATGGATCAAGAGCAGGCCGAAGAGGTAGATGCCGTTCTCGAGGATCAGGTACCCGCAGACCTGCGCGATCGCCTTCACGCGGCCGACGAGGAGAATGAAACCCGTCGCTGCGGTCGCGAGCGCTCCGGGGACGAGGAGCGAATCGGCATGCTCGGGCATCAATGGAAGCAGGCGCGCCACGGCGACCGAGACGATCGTCGCCGCCGCACCGAGCAAGAGCGAGACTTCGAAGCCGATGATGGGTTCCAGTTCGCGCTCGATGCTCGCGGCGCGCATCGCCCGCCGGAGCAGCCGCGGGATCACGAGCCCCTTGCCGAAGACCGTCGCGAGGGCGACCGCAGCGACGCGCCAATCGAAGTCCGCCGCGAGGAGCAGCGGCATCGTGCCCAGCAGCACGCCCTGCGCCGACATCACCCGGATCAGCGATGGAAGCCGACTGCTCCCGAGTGCCACGAGGTTGAGCCCCATCGCGAGGCCGATGAGGAGGTTGAGGTTGAGGCTCACGCCACACCTCCTTGCCACGCGACGAGGAGCGCGAAGACGCAGAACAGCAACGCGGTCAGAAGGAGCAGCGGCACGCGACGGAAGGCGAAGCGCGCGAGCAGCGACTCGACGACCCCGACCCCGACGATCGTGGCCAGCACGCCTCCGGCCAGCAGCGCCGCGCTCGCCGGCGGCGCGAGCGACCGCACCGGCAGCACCGACTCGACCAGCAGCACGCTGAAGAGCAAGAGCTTCAGAGACGCCCCATGGAGGATCACCGCGAGCGGTGGTCCGCTGTGGTCCAGCACCATCACCTCGTGGATCATCGTGAGTTCGAGATGCGTGTTCGGGTCGTCGAAGGGCACCCGACAATTCTCGGCGAGCAGGACCGTGAAGAGGCCTGCCGCGAGCAGCACCGCGGCCGCCCCACCGGAGGGGACGAGCATCGTGAGGAGCGAGAGACTCCCCGACTGCACGCTCAGCGCGAGCATCGCGGCGACGAGCGCCGCCTCGGCGAGCACCGCGAATGTCACCTCTCGCGCCGCCCCCATCCCCTCGAAAGCCGATCCCGTCTCCATCGCGGCCCACGCGGTGGCGAATCGCCCCAGCGCGAGCAGGTAGAGCATCAGGAGCACGTCACCGCGGAAGCTCAATCCCGTCCCCGCCGGTCCGAGGGGGACGAGCAGGGCGGCGCCGAGCACGGCGACCCACGCGACGGCTGGTCCGGCGATGAATCCGGGCGACGCGAGGTGGCTCTGCACCACACCCTTCTGCCACAGCCGGTGGAGGTCGTAGTAGAGCTGCAGCACCGGCGGCCCGCGGCGCCCGGCGACCCACGCCTTCACACGGTTGATGATGCCCGGCAGCAAGGGCGCCAGCAGCACCCACAGCACGCCGAGAGCGATCCGCCCCACGAACCCGCTCATCGCGCGCCACCCAGCGATGCGAGTGCACCGAGCATCGTCAGCCCCGCCAGCACATAGAGGATGTATGACTGCAAGCGTCCGTGTTGCGCACGACGCGCCGTCATCGCGAATCGAGTGATGAGATCTCCGACCGGTCCCACGACGCGCGCGAGGACGAGGTCGGGGATCCGTTCGATGTACGATGCGCGCGCCGGCAGCGCTCCGCGCACCCGGCGCAGCGCGCGCTCGGGCAGGAGGATCCAGCGGAACCAACCCACGGCGATCGCACTGAACGATCCCGCGGAGTACTGCATGCGAGCCGTCGGCACGGCGTACGCACAGTCCCAGGTGAGGCTGCGGCGCAGGCCGACGGTGCGCACCCGGTGCACGAGCAGGCCCACGACGACCGTGACGGCCAGCGCGAGTGCGACGTGCGCGCGACTGAGCGTCGCGAGCGCCGCGGGCGCAGCGGGAGCGACTCCACTCGGCGCCCAGGCGCCAACCGCGCGAGCGACCGCCGGCCAGACGAGCATCGGGAGCAACCCGACCACGACACACGTCGCGGCGAGCAGCACCATCGGGGCGCGCATCCAGTTGCCGCTCTCGGTCGCGAAGGTTGCCGCCTTCGTGCGCGGCGAGCCGAGGAAGATCATCGCGCCTGCCTTGACGAAGGTCGCCAGGGCCACCGCCCCGGCCGACGCGAGCGCGAGCGCGACGAGCGCGGCGCCCCATCCTGCACGTCCCGGCGCGGACGCCGCGTCGAAGAGTCCGAGATACACGAACCACTCGCTCACGAAACCGTTGAGCGGCGGGACGCCCGACACCGCGACCGCGCCAACGGCGAACGTCGACGCCGTCCAAGGCATCGTTCGCCACAGCCCGCCGGTCCGGCTCATCTCGCGCGTGCCGGTCGCATGGAGCACCGACCCGGCACCGAAGAAGAGCAGTGACTTGAACGCCGCGTGGCTCCACACGTGGAGCAACGCGCCGGCCGCCGCGAGTTGGCCCCAGCGTGCCTCTCCGTGCGACGCTGCCAGCAGCGCCAAGCCGAGACCGGCGAGGATCACGCCGATGTTCTCGATCGAGCAGTAGGCCAGCAGCCGCTTGACGTCGGTCTGCGCGAAGGCGAAGACGATGCCGACGACGGCACTCGCTGCGCCGGTCGCGAGCAATGCCCATCCTGCGGACGCCGGGACCGGCATCCAGCCGCTGAACCGCACGATACCATATATCCCCATCTTCAGGCCAACACCGGATAGGATCGCCGAGACATGACTCGGCGCGTTCGCGTGCGCGGACGGCAGCCAGATGTGCAGCGGGAGGGCACCGGCCTTGACGCCGAAGCCGAGCAGCGCGAGCCAGAAGAGCGACGCCAGCTCCGGTCGCGCGCCGATCGGACCGAGGTCCCATCCTCCGGTGCGCGCCGCAAGGAGGGCGAAGAAGGCGAAGAGCGCCAGCGTACCCGCGTGCGACGCGACGATGTAGAGCCATCCTGCCGCTCGCACTTCGGCGCGGCGACGGTCGAGCGTGATGAGGAAGAAGCTGCTGAGCGCCATCACTTCCCACCCGGCGAGGAAATAGAGGCCGTTCGATGCCGTGAGGACGAGCGTCAGGCTGAGCAGTTGCACGCTCCACCAGGCGCGGCCGCGGGCCGCCGACAGGGGCTGGTGGTGATCGGACCAATACTCACGTGCGTAGACGGCACCCAATCCCCCGATCACGCACACCGGCACGAGGAACAGCGCGCTGATCGCGTCGAGCCGCAAGTGTGCCGGCTCGACGCCGACGAGGATCGGTCCGTGCCATTCCCAAGCGCGGGCGCCGCTCAGCACGAGCAGCGCCGCGGTGAGCGCGAAGAGAACGCCGGCGAGCGTCAGCGCGAGCCAGAGGTGCGACCAGCGCCGCCCGGCGAACGCGAGGCTCGAGACGAGCGTACCGGCAGAGATGGCGAGGAGCGCGCCGAGGGTCACGCGCCGATCCCCTCGAACTCGGAGACCGCGCGGACGATCTCCTCGTCCGGTGCGTCGCTGTCCACCAGCTCCGTCACCCTGCCGCCGCGCAGCATGCGTCCGAGCCGGCCCAGCAGGTCGAGATGCGCGCGCGGGGACGGAGCGATGAAGAAGAAGAGACGCGTGACAGGCACATCGTCGACGGAGGACTCGGCGATCGGCAGCGGATCACGCAGGCAGATGAGGGCGAGCGTGCCCGCATCGCGGCCGAGCGCGATCCGCGCACTCGGATGTGGCAGCGCATATCCGCCGCCCACCGGGGCGATGGTCACGCCGCCCGGCGCGCGCAATCGCTGCAATACCAGCTGGCGCACCGCCGCCGTCGCGCCAGGCAATGCCTCGGCGATGCGAAGGAAGAGGCCCAGCGCGTCCGCCGCGGCCACGTCTCGCCAGATCCCGCCGGCGCGCAGCAGTTCGTCCAGCCGCACGCCGGTCGCGAATGCCGAGCGCTCCGGAGCGAGGAAGCCGACTTGCGATGCGAGCCCGCGCGCCGCAGCCCACTGCGCCACCTGCGCGCGGTCGAAGAGCAAGCGACCACGCTCGGGGGTGTGGGGCAGCCCCTCATCGCGGATCCAGCCGTGGATCACGCTCTCGGAGACTCCGAACGATTCGGCGATCTCAATGAGGTTCAGGAACATCGGATCGCCCGTGCCGGGGAAGGAGTGGCCGATCCGCCGATCGCCGCGCCGCGCCGCTGACGCCCGATCATGATCCACCCCCGAAGAGTACGACGCCGACGAGCAGGATCAGGCCGGTCAGGATGTAGAGCAGGTACGACTGCACGCGGCCATGCTGCAAGCCGCGCGCCGCCCTCGCCAGCCGGAGGACTGCCGCTCCCATCGGCTCGATCACGTATCGCAATACCGTCTCTGGCGTGTGCTCCGTGAGGTGCGCCGCGCGAGGGAGCGGACCATCCGGCAAGGCGACGCGGCGGTCGGGGCGCAGGATGAACGCGAACCATCGGGTGATCAGCGCCGCGAACGAGCCAGCGGTGTACTGCATGCGAGGCGTCGGGGCGGCATACGCGCAGTCCCAGGTGACCGCGTGGCGCAGGGCGCGCCGTCTCGTGCGCCGCAGCAGGAGCACGGACGCACCGGTCGCGGCCACCGCGATCGCGACGTTCGTCATCCCCAGCGCCGCGAGTGGCGCCGGCGATGCCGTGTTCACCCACACCGGACGCCACGCGACGATCGCGCTCGCGAGCGCCGGCCAGAACAGCACCGGCGCGAGCCCGGTCGTCACGCACGCCGCCGCGAGCACGAGCATCGCGCCGCGCATCCTCCATCCACTCTCCCGTGCGCGCGCCGTCGCCGCAGAGCGCGGCGCGCCGAGGAAGACCACGCTGCATGCCTTCACGAAGCAAGCCAGCGCCAGCGCGCCGGTCACCGCGAGCAGCACCGTCGCCGGGATCGCGATCCACGTGACGGAACCGCGCGAGACCGCCGCCTCGAACAGACCGAGGTAGACGAGCCACTCACTCACGAAGCCGTTGAGTGGCGGCAGGCCGCAGATCGCGAGCGCACCGAGACCGAAGAGCGCAGTCGTCCACGGCATGCGGCGCCAGAGGCCGCCCAGCTGGCTCATCTCGCGCGTGTCGGTCGCGTGCAACACCGAACCGGCACCAAGGAAGAGGAGCGACTTGAACAGGCCATGGTTCCAGACGTGGAGGAATGCGCCGGCGAGCGCCAGCTGCCCCCACAGCGGATGGCCCTGCTCCGCCGCGACGAGGGCGAATCCGAATCCGATGAGGATGATGCCGATGTTCTCGACGCTGTGATATGCGAGCAGGCGCTTGAGGTCGTGTTGTCCGAGCGCGAATGCCACCCCGAGCAGCGCACTCGCCACGCCGAGCACCGCCACCACCCAGCCGGTGCCGGAGGGCAACGGCATCCAGCCACTGAACCGGATGAGGCCGTAGATCCCGATCTTCAGCGACACTCCCGACAGCATCGCGGACACATGGCTCGGCGCGTTCGCATGTGCCGACGGCAGCCAGATGTGCAGCGGGAAGACGCCTGCCTTGATGCCGCAGCCGAAGAGGAGCAGCCAGAACAGCGGTGCCAGCGCCGCCTGTTCGCGCATCGGCCCGAGGTCCCAACTGCCGGTCCGCGCTGCGAGCAGGGCGAAGAACGCGAAGAGCGCGAGTACGGCGGCATGCGACGCCGCCAGGTAGAGCCACGCCGCCGCACGCGCAGCGGGGCGGGTGCGGTCGAGCGTGATCAGCAGGTAGGCGGCGAGCGTGAACAGCTCCCACCCGATGAGGAAGTGCAGTCCGTTGGACGCGAGGAGCACGATCGCGAGGCCCGCGATCATCGCACTCCACCATAACCGCCCAGCGGGTGCCGAGCGCGGGTGTGCGCGCTCCGGCCAGTACTCGAGGGCGTAGACCGATCCCGCCGCGCCGACCACGCAGAGCAGGAGCAGGAAGAGGGCGCTCAGTCCGTCGAGCCGCAAGTGCAGCGGTTCGCCACCCACGACCAGCGCGCTGCGCCAGTCCCATTCGACTCCACTCCCGAGGATCCGCACCGCAGCCCACGCCGCTGCGGCTCCCGCCAAGAGCATCGCCGCGAGCCAGAAGCGCGCGTCCGGCCGGCTCGCGAGGAGTCCGGCGACGATCGCGACGGCGGCGACGCCCAAGAGGACGCCGGTCGGAATGTTCACGCGCGAGTGATCATCTGTTCCATCCGCGACCGTCCGATAACGGGCCGAGAGACACGAACCGTCGAGAAGCCGTCAGCACAATAGTGTCGCCGAGCGCGGAACATCGCACGCGACACCTCCACTCACATCGTCTCGCTGCCCACCTCACCCGCCCCGGCCTCGAGAGCGATCACCGCCCGGTGTCTATCCCCAGCAGGTCCAGGATCGCGTGGATGAACGTCAGCGGATGCGGCGGACACCCAGGCACGTAGAGCGCAGGCTGGATCCGTTCCGGAAACCCCCTGTCGAGCACCGGGGAGTCGGCATAGAGGCCGCCCGAGATCGCACAGGCACCCACGCTCACCACGAATCGCGGCTCGGGCATCGCGTCCCAAGCCAGTTGCAGTGCCTCCGCCATGTTCCGCGTGATCGGTCCCGTCACGACGAGGGCGTCGGCGTGCCGCGGCGACGCCACCCATTCGATGCCGAAGCGCTGCAGGTCGAAGTTCACGTTGGCGAGCGCGTTCAACTCCATCTCGCACGCGTTGCAGCCGCCCGCCGAGACCTGGCGGAGCTTCAACGACCTTCCGAAGAGTGCGTGCAACGCCGCTGATGTGGACGCCGGATCAGGCGGCGCCTTCCCGGGATGCACGACGAGGCCCTCGAGCGCCGTAGCGCCCATCCGCGGCTCGGGGGTGAAGACCAGCTTGTCGGCAGGACAGGCAACGGCGCACTCGTTGCAGAATACGCAACGGCCAAGGTCGATCCGCACTGGATCGAGTGCGATGGCATTCGTCGGGCAGACCTCGGCGCACGCGCGGCACCCGTCCGCACACGGAGCGGCGGCGATCTCCGGACGGCCGCGCAGCCCGACAGGCACCGCGCGACGCAAGTCACCGATGAACTGCCACCCCTGACTGAGCCGCACCTGCCCGGCGTTCCACATGGCTACAGGTCGTTCCCGCAGTAGGAGAGATCGAAGCTCTTGTTGCAGATCGGGAAATCGCTGATGTCGTTCCCGCGCAGCGCGAGCGCGAGTCCGAACCAGTTGCGCAGCGACGGATCCTGCAGCTTGTAGTGTCGCACACGGCCAGCGGCGTCGGTCTCGATGGCGTGCATGACCTCGCCTCGCACCCCTTCGACGATCGAGACGACGAGCGTGTCGGGCGCGAGGGAACGGACCGGCGCGCGAGTCGCAGTGAAGGCTCCGAAGCGATCGATGGCGTCGGAGACAAGAGCGATCGACCGGTCGATCTCGCGGATGCGCACTCGCGCGCGCGCCCAGCAGTCTCCCGTCGTCTCGACGCACGGCTCATGGGTATGTGCGCCGTCGAGCAGCCAGAGGTTGGTCCGCTGGTCGAGCGGCACGCCCGACGCGCGACCCACCACGCCGACGAGACCGAGCGCCTTCGCATCGCGCAGCGCCACTTCACCGACGCCGCGCAACCTGTGCTGGACCGTCGTCGAGCCGAGGAATCGCGTATTGATGATCGAGACATCGCGCCGCAGCAGCTCGAGATCCCCGCGAACGACGGCCGCGACCGCGGCGTCCATCGCGACGAGGCTGCCGCCGGGGCGAAGCCAGCCTCGGCCGAACCGGCTGCCGCAAAGCCGCATCGAGGTGTTGATGGCCGTGGTACGGAGGCGCCCGTACGTGGCCGCGCCCTGCGCGAAACCGATGTCCTGCGCAAGGCCGGCGAGTGTCGCGAGGTGCATCGCGATCCGCTCCAGCTCGAGTCCGACGGTGCGCGAGGCGTCCACTCCCGGCGTGATCGCGACTGCCGCGAGTGACTCCAGCGCGGCGCAGTGGGCCCACGCGTGCGCGATGCTCGAGTCTCCGGCGACCGTCTCGATGAGCGGCGTGCGCGTGAACGGGTCGCCGCGCAGGAGCAGCTCCTCCGCGGCGCGATGCTGGTAGCCGAGCTGGATCTCGAGATGGTGGACCGTCTCGCCCAGGCAGCTGAACCGGAACGCGCCGGGCTCGATGACACCGGCATGGATCGGGCCGACCGCGACCTCGTGCACTTCCTTCCCTTCCAGTCGATAGTACGGATAGTCGGTCATCCGGCCAACGCCCGCACCCTCGTAGCGGATCGGCTTGAGCCAGGGGTGGTCGGCGATCCGAATGCCGAGTTGCTCGTGCATCTCGCGCTCGAACACGTGCGCGGCCGGGAAGTCGCGCGTGAGCGTGTGCACCCCGATCGCGCGCGCCGCGGTGCCGCGCACCACCTCGAGCGCACCCTCGGCGCCCTGCAACACCGCCGTCAGCACCGCGTGCTCCTGCACGTCCGGCCGTCCGAACATCGAGACAAGTCGCGCACCCGAGCGCAGCAAGTCGCCGATGCGGCTGCTCCACTCCCGCGCCGGGAGCAGTGCGAGCGTCCCGAGCGGACATGCGATGCGGACGGCCGGCATCATGCGCCCCCCAGGGATGCCGCGACCTGGCGGAAGAGTGTGCTCAAGGTCGGCGGCAGGTAGAGTCCGAGTGCGATCAGCGCGAGGAGGAGCCCGATCTTGGGGAGTGTCGTCGCGAGCCCCGGACGCGCCCACTGAGCCGTGGACCGCGCGGGTCCCCAGATCATCGGGAAGAGCGATCGCGCCGTCGCGACGAACGTCACCGTGAGCAGCGCCGTGACGGCGGTGAAGACGAGCGGAAAGTCCGCGCGGATCAGCTCGGAGAGAATCAGCAGTTCCCCGAGGAAGCTGCCGAACGGAGGGAGACCGAGCAGGGCGAACGTGCCGATCATCAGGAAGAGCCCGGACTCGGGCATCTCCTTTATGAGACCGGTGATGTCACGCATCTCCTTGGTGCCGTAGCGCGCCTTGATCTTCCCCGCCGTCAGGAAGAGGATCGCCTTGATGAAGGCATTGCTCACCACGTAGAGCAACAGTCCATAGGTCGCGCCTCCGCCAAGGCCGAGACCGATCGCGATCATCCCCGCGTGGTTGATCGACGCATACGCGATCAGCCGCTTGTAGTTGCCGGTCACGAGGATGCTCACCGTGGAGACGGCCATCGAGAGCAGGCCCACCGAGATGAGCTGTGTCGAGACGAGTTGCGCGTTGACGGGCTGGAAGACCTGCAGCACTCGCACGAGGCCGACGAGCGCCACGTTGAACTGCACCGCGCCGAGCAGCGCCGTCACCGCCGGCGGTGCCTCATCGTAAGTCTCGGGCAGCCACGTGTGCATGGGTGCGAGCCCGAGCTTCGTGCCGTAGCCGAGGAGGATGAGCGACAGGCCGATGCGCTGCCAGATGCCGGCACCGGCTGCCGCGTCCACCCGGTCCATGAAGAGTGACGGCTGGACTCCCGCGGCCTCGAATCCGCGCACGACACACGCGAACCCGGCAAGGATGAGCGCGAGCCCGACCGACGAGAACAGGAAGTAGCGCCACGAAGCGGGAAGCGTCGCGCGCTGGCTTCGGCGGACGATGAGCGGCGCCGCGCAGAACGTGGAGACCTCGAGCAGGATCCAGCCGACGATGTAGTGGTTCGAGAGCAAGGCCGCACTCGAGACCGTCATGAAGGCAAGGACCAGCACGACGAACCGTCCCATCCCCTCCTCGAGCTTCGTCACCGCACGCACGCGGCTCCAGATGTAGACCGCGACTCCGAGGAAGACCGTGTGGACGAGCAGCAGGAAGAGCAACGCGGTCGCGTCGATCCGGACATAGCCGCCGAGCCGTGTGCCCACCTCCGGCGCTCCCCACCACGTGCGCGCCGCGACCACTCCGAATGTGAGCACGGCCGCACCGAGCAACACCCAGAGTGCGAGTGGGAGCGCCCGCGCAGGCCGGGGACCCAGGGAGGCGGGCAGTTCCGCCGAGACGGAGGTCATACCGTCGGCCCCTCGTCCAGGGGATCGGCGGGGAGCGTCGCGACGAATGTCGAGAGACGTTCCACGTAGGCCGCGTAGACGCTCGCGCTGATCATGAACACCGCCAGCAGGCCCAGCTCCACCGGCAGGGGCATCGCACCCTCGACGCGGTCGAACTCGAAGAGCGCGATCGCGTTCTCGATGTACAGCACGCCGACAGCCTGGGCGAACACACCACCCTGCGTCGCGAGCAGGAAGAGCCCGAGCAGCACCCCGCTGGCCGCCACAGCCAGCCGCACCTGCGACTCACCGCTCACCGGATCGAGCGCCGCGGCGAAGCGGAAGGCCGCCGCGATCACGAGTACGAGGACCAGCAGGGAGAAGAGGTTCGGCGCCCGCACGTCCTGGCGCCCGCCGGTCGTCCGCTCGCGCATCACGCGCTGGAACATCATCGGCACGACCGCCCCGCGAACGATCAACAGGTCGAGCAACGGGAGCGCCGCGTCGATCTCCACGGGGCCACGCTGCACGACCATCCAGCCCATGAGCAGGCCCTGCAGGCTGAGCGCGAGGAGCATCGCACGCCATCCCATCACCACCAGGGGGAAGACCTGGACGAGCAGCAACGTGAAGAGGAGGGCGGTCATCGCACACCACCGGCGTTCCACGCGTTCGCCAGCAACGCGAGCAATGCCGCCACACAGGCGCCGAGCGTGTATTGCGGCAGCGCGCGGAGCTTGAACCGCGCCATGAGCGACTCGACCGTCCCGACCGCGATCCCGATAAAGAGGATCAGCGCGAGCGTCGTGCCACCGAAGAGCAGCGGCGCCGACACCGCGTCGACCGGGTTCACCAGCGTCGCGATGAGTCCCGCTCCCACGAGCAACTTCAGGCCCGCCGCGTACTGGATGGCTGCGAGATCGGGACCGCTGTGGTCGAGGACCATCACCTCATGGATCATGGTGAGTTCGAGGTGCGTCGCCGGGTCGTCCACCGGGATGCGCGCAGACTCGACTTGCAGCAGCACGAGGAGCGCGGCGACCACGGCGACGATGGCGAACGCGTCGGCCGGCGTCCGTACCGGGAACTGGAGCAGCTCCGCGAGCGACCGCGATCCGGTCACCGCACCCAGCGCGCCGAGGGCGAGGAAGAACGCGGGCTCCACGAGCGCGGAGTACTTCGCCTCGCGGCTCGCGCCCATCCCCTCGAACGCGCTGCCGGTGTCGAGCGCCCCGAGCATGAGGAAGAGGCGCCCGAGGCCCCAGCTGTACGCGACGAGGACGAAGTCGAACGGAAAGGAGAGCGGTCCGCGGACGGCGAGCAGAGGGACGACGAGTCCCGTGAGGAGTGCCGTGGCCAGCGCCACATACGGCGCGACGCGGAAGAGCGCCGTCGTCGTCCCGCTGTACACCGGGCGCTTCCGCAGCAAGCGCGACAGATCATAGCCGAGCTGGAGTAGCGGCACCCCGCGACGCCCGACCCAGACCGACTTCGTCCGATTGATGACGCCGACGAGCGCGATCGGCCCGAGGAGCAGTACGATCACCTGCGCGGCGGCGAGCACGATCGAGGGCATCAGCGGGCGAGCATCGCGAGGCCGACGATCAGCCCCACGGCGACGAGGCCGGCGCCGAACGCATAGCGCGGAACATCGGGACTCTTCGCACGCAGCTGCTGCACCGCCTGCTCCCCGTCGCCGAGGATCTGGAACATGCGCCTCTCCACCGCATCCACCTGGTGCGTCGAGAGGTGACCGTCCGCGGGGAAATAGTGCGTCGGCAGCGATTGCCGGCGCAGCCTCGGCATCACGCCCTCGAAGAGCGCACTGAACGGCAGCGAGAATGAGGTTCCGGAGTATTGCATGCGCGATGACGGGGCGCCGTAGCCGCAGCCCCACGTGACGTGCGCCGCACCGGCGTGCTGTGCGCGCCGGACGAGAAGGAGCAGCACGCCCACGAGGGCGGCGAGCGCGAGCGACGCAAGGGCCGCGGGCGCGACCATCGCGTCCACGTCAGGCAGCGGGATGGCCGCAGCCGTCACATCGGTCGCCACGAGCTGCCGGACGACGGCGCCCACGATCCAGAGGCCGGCGGCCGGCCAGATCCCGAGCAGCACCACACCGGTGGCATGCAGCGTCATGGGAACGAGGAGAAGCCGCGGCGCCTCGTGAGCCTCGTGCACCTTCGCGTCACGTCGCTGCCCGAGGAACGTCACGCCGAAGGCGCGGACGATCGAGAGTGCGCTCACCGCGCCAACGAACGCGAGCACCGCGGCCACCCCGGTGAGGAGCAAGCGGGGGATGCCGGCGGGCACGGCCCCGTCGAGCAGCCCCGCGTAGAGCACGAACTCGCTGATGAAACCGTTGAGCGGCGGGAGGCCCGCGATCGCGATGCCGCCGATGAGGAAGAGCGCTGCCGTCGACGGCATGCGTCGCGCGAGGCCGCCCAAGCGCTCGATGTCGACCGTGTGCGCGACGTGGTAGACCGCCCCCGCACCATAGAACAACAGGCACTTGAACAGCGCGTGGTTGAGCAGGTGGAGCGCGCCACCGGTGAATCCGAGCATCGCGAGCACCGGCTCGTGCCAGGCGAGACCGAGCACTCCCACGCCGAGGCCGATGCCGACAATGCCGACATTCTCGGTCGATGAGTAGCCAAGCAGCCGCTTGAGGTCGCGCTGCGTGCTGGTGTAGAGCGCACCCATGACCGCCGACAGCACCGAACCGGCGACGAGGAACCATCCCATCCATGCCTCGGGCGTTCCGATGAGCAGGATGAAGCGCAGCAGCGCGAAGAGCCCTGCCTTGTGGATCACACCAGACATCAGCGCCGACACATGCGCCGGAGCCGCCGAATGCGCGCGCGGCAGCCACGTGTGGAAGGGGAAGAAGGCCGACTTCAGGCCGAACGCGACGACGAGCAGCACGAACGTCACGTCGCGGAGTTGCCCGGGCTCGCGAAGGAACGGCGCGAACGCGGCAAAATCGAACGATCCCGACTGGCTGTGCAGGATCATGAACGCCGCGACGAGCACGAACATCCCGATGTGCGTCGAGACGAGGTAGTTGAAGCCCGCGAAGCGGATCTTCTGGTTCGGATAGTCCCAGATCACCAGCAGCCAAGCGGCGACGGCTGCGATCTCCCAACCCAGCAGGAACACGAGTGCGTGCTGCATCGCGTAGACGCCGACGAAGGCGAACGACGTCATGTTGAGCAGCGCGAGATGCCATCCGGCGTCCCGGCCGTGCTTCAAGTACGGCTTGAGGTAGCCGACCGCGTAGACGGTGCCGATGAAGGTCATCGGCACCGACCAGACGAGGAAGAATGCGCTCAACGCATCGATCCGGCCCCGCACGCCCTCGATCGGGTAGGGCCAGTCCCACGTCGCCTCGATCGCGACTCCGGACGCGAGCACGGGGATCACGGCATACACGACCAGCAGCGTCGCGACACCTTGCGAGACGAGGGCGCTCCACGAGCGCGCACGCTGGCCCGGGAGGGAGATCGCGAGCACCGCACCCGTCAGAAGCGAGACCGCCGCCATCACGATCGGACCCACCGAGACCGTCCTCCGGAGCCGCGGGACACGGCTGTTGCATTGAATACGCGTTCAATGTTATGCTGCGATGCAAGGGCCGTCAACGAGCCGTCGGCATGAGCCGGTGGCCGGGAGTGCTCTCGGCAGGGCGCGGGAGCAGACTCACCAGGAGCACGGATGCCAGGCACCAAGGCCCCCGAGGCCGAACGCAAGGAACAGATCCTCGCCGCCGCGTTCGATGTTGCGGCACACGAAGGACTGGAGGGCATGACGATCCTCCAGGTCAGTCGCGCCGCCGGGCTGAGCCCGGGGCTCGTCATGTTCCATTTCAAGACCAAGCGCGCGCTCGTGCTCGCCGTTCTGGACCATCTGCTTACGACGACGACCGTCCTGCGCGTGCCGCCGGAGGTATCTTCGATCGCGTCACCGGCGGAACGTTGGGTTGAGCTCCTGCGCCGGGAGATGCAACGATTCTCGGGTGAGCCGCTGCGTATCCGCTTGACCTTCGACTTCTGGGCGGCCGGGATCCGGGACCAGGAAGTCGCCGATCGGTTGCGCGCCGAGTTCGCGCGCTATCGAAAGGCCTTCCTTCCCTTCGCCGCCAGCGTGATCCAAGCGATGCCGGACCGCTTCGCTGGGGCCACCGCAAAGGGGTTGGCGGCGGTTGGCGTCAGCATGATCAAGGGCTGCGCGGTTCAGGCCATGATCGCACCTGACCACTTCGACATCGACTCGTACCTCGTGGCGGTCGAGGGCCTCCTCTGGCGGATGGGCAGCGCGTCGGCGCGAAGTCCTGGCCTCGCATGAGCGGACGCGTGGACCGCCCTCCCGAGCGCCCAGCCGCGTCGCTGCCGCAGCTCGCGGTTCGCGCGATCCGCGCGCGCTGCCCACACTGCGGAGACGCACCGGTCTTCGCGTCCTGGTTCCGGCGACATGAGCGCTGCGCCGTCTGTGGCCTGCGCTTCGCGCGGACCGGCCCCGACTACTTCACCGGCGCGATGTTCTTCAACCTGGCTCTCTCCGAGGGGCTCTTCGCGGCCATTCTCCTCGTGACGGTCGTTTCGCGCTGGCCCGACGTGCCGTGGGACCGGCTGACCTGGGTCGCGGCGTCGGGCATGTTGGTCGCGCCGATCCTCCTGCATCCGCTCTCGCAAGTCGTCTTCCTCAGCCTCGACATCTTCTGGCGACCCGTGACGGACGACGAGTGCGTCCGCTGAGACGCCGGACCCCAGGCCTTCAGGCGGCCACGGTCCGCACGCCGAGCGCCTTGCGCACCGCCGGTGCGACGACCGTTCCATAGAGCTCGATCGCGCGCAGCATCTGGAGGTGCGGCATCGTGCCGACGCTGAACTGGATGAGGAAGCGCGTGTGCCCGAAGAGCTCGTGCTCCCAGAGGATCTTGTCGATCACGAACTGCGGGTCACCCACGAAGAGTGCGCCCTGCTTCGAGATCTCGGCGTCGAACTGGCGACGTGTCGGCGGCGGCCACCCGCGCTCGCGCCCGATCTTGCCCATCTGCGTCATGAACGGCGGGAACGCCGCTTCCGCCGCGGCGGCCGCGGTGTCGGCCAGGAAGCCGTGCGAGTTGATGCTCACCTGCAGCTTCGTGCGGTCGTGCCCCGCCTTCTGCCACGTCTCGCGGTAGAGGTCCACGAACGGCACGAAACGTTCAGGCGAACCGCCGATGATCGCGAGCGCCATCGGCAGTCCGAGCGTCGCGGC
>Ga0137353_1000048_pt1 | contig 23821 bp, 21 predicted proteins | sample EasRivERMLT760_2_FD_104759 | JGI IMG/M metagenome (GOLD analysis project Ga0137353, IMG submission 104759) | Soil microbial communities from meander-bound floodplain in the East River, Colorado, USA - East River MetaG ERMLT760_2 | ecosystem: Environmental > Terrestrial > Soil > Floodplain ...
CTTGTACGATGGCGGCAGCTTGTTCGCGAACTCGATCACTCGGTGATCCAGGAACGGGAAGCGGCCCTCGATGGAGTTCGCCATCGCCACGCGGTCCCCCTGCGACCAGAGCAGGTAGCCGCTCATCAGCGTATGTGCCTCCACGTACTGGTCGCGCCCCATCGGGATCCAGCGGTCGATCCCGGCCGGGAGCGTGGCCCTGAGGGACTCTTGCGAATTCCATGCCGCGAGCCCCTCGCGCACCTCGGGCCGGAAGAACTGCCAGACGCGCTGCGTCGTGGTCATCCGGGGGATGTGCGCGAACCACGGCTGGTCGATCTGGTCGAGCCCCTCGCTGAAGAAGCCCTGCGTGAAGGCCTTCCCCTGCGACGGTGAGTTCTTGAGGTACGGGTAGAGCCGCTGCAGCACGTTCGCGCGGTACTTCGACTGCGGCACGCGCGCCATGAAGCGGCGGATCTTCGCCTCGCGGAAGAGGTCGTAGCCTCCGAAGACCTCGTCGGCGCCCTCGCCCGTGAGGACGACGGTGTAGCCGCTCGCGCGCACATGGCCCGAGAGCAGCATGAGCGGTGTCGGCGCCGTGCGCACGATGGGGCACTCGGTGTGCCAGATCGTCCGCGGGAAGGCCTTCGCGATGTCGGCGCGGCTCGCGCGGATCGACGTGTGCTCGGTCCCGAGGTGGTCCACCATCGCCTGCTGGTGTTCGCTCTCGTCGAACTCCGCGTCCTCGAACGTGAGCGAGAACGTGCGCAGCGGCGTCTCGGTGTAGCGCTTGATGATCGCCGTGATGATCGACGAGTCGAGCCCGCCGCTCAGGTAGGCGCCGACCGGCACGTCGGCCCGCAGCTGCAGCCGCACCGCGTCGAGCATGAGCGCGTGCAGTTCCTCCGCGCACTCCTCCTCGCTGCGGCGCACCGGCGCGTCCTCGGGGAACTCCCAGTCCCAGTAGCAGTGGACCTTCGGCTCGGGCGACGACGCGGTGAGGTCGAGCGTGAGCAGGTGTCCCGGTGGCAGCTGCAGGACGCCGGCGAACGCGGTGCGCGGCGGCAGCGGGCTCCAGAACGTGAAGATCTCGCCGAGCGCGCGCGTGTCGAGCGATCGCGGCACCTCGCGCAGCGAGAAGAGCGCCTTCACCTCGGACGCGACGGCGAAGCGGCCGTTGGCGATCGTGTAGAAGCAGGGACGGATCCCCACGCGGTCGCGCGCGATCACCATGCGGCGCCGGCGCCGGTCGTGCAGCGCGATGGCGAACTGGCCGTTCAGGTGCTTCACGAAGTCGTCGCCGTACTGCTCGTACAGGTGGACGATGCACTCGGTGTCCGAGTGCGTGTAGAACTCGTGGCCCTGCTTCTCGAGGTCGCGGCGCAGCTCGACGTAGTTGAAGATCTCGCCGTTGAACACGACCCAGACGGTCTTGTGCTCGTTGTGGATCGGCTGCCAGCCGCCTTCGAGGTCGATGATCGAGAGGCGCGCGTGCGCCAGGCCGACTTGCCCGTCGGCGAGCGTGCTCAATCCGTCCGGGCCGCGGTGCTCCACGGCCTGGATCATCGCCTTGAGCTCTGCTTCGGTCGGGGGGGCCGCTGTTCCGAGGGCCACCAGGGCCGCGAATCCGCACATCCGGTAAAACTACTCGCGGTGAGAGGGGCATGTCATCCGCGCCGCCCCGGGATCCGCGCTCACTTGAGCCACTCGCGGCCCGCCTCGAAGAAGCGACGCAATGCCTCGGTGTCCTTCGCCGCGAGCGCCGTCTCGAACACGCCCAGCTGTCCGCGCAGGGCGCGCACGGCCCGGAGCATGTCGGCTTCGTTCGCGAGGCAGATCGCGACCCAGATGGCCGGCGAGCTGGCCGCGAGTCGCGTGACGTCGCGGCCGCCGGGTCCCATCTGTTCCGGCCGCGCGCCCGCGTCGGCCAGCGCCGCGGCCACCGCCGACGATGCGACCTGCGGGAGGTGGCTCGACCACGCGAGGCGCGCATCGTGCTCGGCGGCGTCGAGCAACTCGTGCCGCGCTCCGACCTGTGTCCAAAGGGAGGCGACGAGCGCCACGACCTCGGGCGCGGTCTCGGGCGTGGGGCAGAGAAGCACGCGCGCGCCGCCGTACAGCCCCGTCTGCGACGCATCCCACCCCGAGCGATGGCTGCCGGCCATCGGGTGTGAGCCGACGAAGCGGCGCCCGAGGCCCGCGCGCACCGCATGCGCGATTACCGTCGACTTGGTCGAGCCGACGTCGGTGACGACGGTGCGCTCGCCGAGGACCGGCGCGAGGCGATCGAGGATTGCGAGCGTCGCATCCACGGGGGTCGCGATCACCACGATGTCGACATCGCGCACGCCGGAGAGCGAGTCGTCGAGCACCGCGGTGATCACGCCGTCGGCGAGGGCGCGCTCCGCGCGTTCCTGCTGCGCATCGCCGCCGAGGACCGTCGCGCCGGCGGCGGCGAGGTCGCGGGCGAGCGAGCCGCCCATCAGCCCGAGGCCGATCACCGCCACCCTGCGCCCGCGCATCGTCACGCGCTCTCAGCCGCGCGCATCGCGCTCCTGCAACTGCGCGCGACGCGAGAGGCCGATCAAGTGCCAGAAGAGGTAGCGCACCTCGTCGTCGTCGATGCCGGCCTCGCGCGCGAGGGCGCCAGCGCGACGCACCACCGCCGCCTCGCGCGGCGGGTCGAGGACGGGGAGGCCAGCCGTGCGCTTCACCGCACCCACCTGACGAGCGAGCTCGACGCGCTTGGCGACGAGCTCGATCAGTGCGCGGTCGATCCCCTCGATCTCGTCGCGGATCCGCGCGAGCTCGGCGAGGGCGTCAGGCCATTGCTTGTCGCCGGTCATGCCGCCGCGATGCCCGACGGTGCCGGACCGGAGAGTTCGCGGCCCACCGCCTTGGCGAACGGCTGGAGGTCGCGCATGAGCGCCTCGAACGCGGTGAGCGTGAGCGACTGGTCGCCGTCGGAGAGCGCGTCCGAGGGGCAGGGATGCACCTCGACGATCAACCCATCCGCGCCCGCGGCGATCGCCGCGAACGAGAGCGGTGCGACGAGGTCGGCGCGTCCGCCCGCGTGGCTCGGGTCGACGATCACCGGCAGGTGCGTCTCGCGCTTGAGCACGGGGATCGCCGCGATGTCGAGCGTGTTGCGCGTCATCGTCTCGTAGGTGCGGATGCCGCGCTCGCAGAGGATCACGTCGCGGTTGCCGCGCGCCATGATGTACTCGGCCGCCATCAGCAGTTCCTTGATCGTGCCCGACAGGCCGCGCTTGAGCAGCACCGGGCGCTGCACGCTCCCCACCTCGGAGAGCAGCGAGAAGTTCTGCATGTTGCGCGCGCCGATCTGCAGCATGTCGGCGTAGCCGCTGATCTCCTCGACCTGCCGCGTGTCCATCACCTCGGTCACGATCGGGAGGCCCGTCTCGGCGCGCACCGCGGCGAGCATCTCGAGCGCCGCGACGCCCAGTCCCTGGAAGGCGTAGGGCGAGCTGCGCGGCTTGTAGGCGCCGCCGCGGAGCATGCCCGCACCGGAGGCCTTCACCGAGACCGCGGTCTCGCGCAGCATCTCGCGCCCCTCGACGGAGCAGGGGCCCGCGATGACCGACAATCGGTTGCCGCCCACGACCGCACCGCCGTGCGCACCCACGCGCACCAGGCTCGGCTCGGCGACGAACTCGCGCGCCGCGAGCTTGTACGGCTTCATCACCGGCGTCACCGACTCGACGCCGGGGAGCGTCAGCAGCGACGCCTCGGCGAGAAGGGCCTCGTCGCCGATGCAGCCGATGATCGTGCGGTGCTCGCCGCGCGAGATGTGCGTGCGCAGTCCGAGCTGCTCGATGCGTTCGCGGATGCGGTCGATCTCGGCGTCGCTGACGCCACTGCGGGTGACGACGATCATACGGCTGGTGTCCGAGTCCCAAGGTGAACGAGGGCGGCCCTTCGCATGAAGGGTCGCCCTGTGCGGAGGCCACTCGATGCGATATCGCCGGGCGCGGGTCGCAGGTCAAGGCCTCACGATGAGCGCGGTCATCCTCGTGACATCGTCGTTGGTGAGGTGGCCGTGCGTGGGGAGAGTCAGCATGCCCCGGGCGATGGCGCGGGCGCCCGGCGTGTCGGCGACGTTCGGGGCGAGGTACTGGCCCAGATCGGCGACGTCGCGGAGCGCGAGCGGATACGAGCCGGTTGCGCCGAACCCGGCACTCCGCAGGGCGGCGAGCAGCCGGTCGCGCCGCGCACCGTCCTCGGCGACGACCGCGAAGCGCGGGTACACCGACCGCGCGCCCGGGTGGTCGGGGAGGAGGAGCCCCGGCGCGCCGGCAAGCGCGGCGCGGATGCGCGTCGCATGCCGGATCCGCGAGGCCGTGATGCCGTCGATCCGCGCGAACTGTTGGCGCACGAGCGCGGCGAGCGAGGGGGCGAGTTCGGTCGTCGGGTACTCGAGCTCGAACGGTGTCTCGCCCAGCGTGAGCAGGGAGTTCGGAATCCAGTAGAGCCAGGGCCGCAACAACAGCGCATAGGCGAGCAGTTTTGCCGACTGTACCACGACCTCCGTCATCGAGGGCGCTGGCATCGCGCCGAACGCGTGCGAGAGCCGGTCCGCCAGCGCGTCGTCGGCGCAGATCACCGCGCCGCCCTGCAGCGACGTGATGTTCTTCCCCTTGTCGAAACTGTAGAGCCCCGCGTCGCCGAACGTCCCCGACCAGCGCCCGTCGACCTGTCCGTCGAGGCACTGCGCGGAGTCGTCGACGTAGGCGACGCCCTGGGCGCGCGCGAGCGCCTCGTGCTTGGGTCCCGCGACGGGGATCCCGTAGAGGCTGGTGCCCGCGATCGCAACGACGCGGGCAGGATCCACCGCGTCGAGCGCACCTGGCGCGTAGTCCATCGTCGCGGCAGCGACGTCGACCGGACGCACCGTCAGCCCGGCACGCACCGCCGACGCGGCCACGGAATAGCAGGTGTAGCCCGGCACCACGACCTCGTTGCGCCCCGGCGCGCGCTCGGCGAGCGCGCGCAACAGGACCGTCATGCCAGCGCGGCCCGACGAGAGCAGGAAGAGGTGGCGCAGGCCGTAGCGCGACTCGAACGCCTGCTCGAGCGCGCGGCGCTCGTCGCGCGCGAGCGATCCGCGGAGCCAGCCGAGCAGGTCGCTTCCGCGGAGCACCGTGCCTGCCGGCGCGACGAAGCGCGGCAGCAGCCTCACGGGATGATGCGTGCGAGCCGCGGCCCGATCACTCGCAGCACGGGCAGCGGCAGCTTGCGCCACGTGCGGATGGCGAGCTGGTACTTGGGGTTCCGCGGATTGAGTCCGGGCAACGCCTTCGCGCGGACGAGATGGTAGTTCCAGTGCAGCTGTCTCGGTTCGGCGAGCCAGCGTTCCTTGAACGCCACCGCGCCCGAGTCCTTCGTGGAGCGGCCGAGGTGGAAGGCGGTGAAGCCGCGCGCGCAGGCGTCCTGGATCATCGCCCAGTAGAGCACGTAGTTCGGCATCAGCTTCTCGAATGCCGGGTCGCCGGCGGCCCACATTCCCTCGGCGGTCGGGCGATGGTAGCCGTTCCACGCGGTGCCGATGGGCTTTCCCTCGTGCAGCGCGAGGAAGATCCGCATGTCGCCGCCGAAGGCGGCGAGCAGGTCAACGAAGTACTGCTTGTGGTAGAGCGGCGTGCCGAGGTGCTTCCACGAGAGCTCCATCAGCTCGTAGAACGGGTCGAGCAGCTCGGCGCCGCCGACCTTCACCTCGATCGCGTTCTTGAGCGCGCGCTTGACGTTCTGCCGGTGCTTGTGGTGGAACGCCGTCATCAGCGCGTCGGCGGTCGCGGGGAGCGGGATCGTCATGCTGACCTTGTCGGTGCTGGTCGGCATGCCGTCGAAGGGCCTGGTGGTGCGCACCTCCATGTAGTCGCAGCGCGACTCGTCGGCGTGCGCGCGCGCCGCCGCGATCAGCGCCGCTTCCGCGTCATCGTCCAGCGCCGCCGGTCCGCCGAAGTTCACGAACGGCATCGACGAGATCACGTGCCCGAAGAGCAGGCTCTTCACGTGCACGAGCGGGAACACGCCGACGACCTCATTGCCGCGCTCGGCGAGCAGGAAGTGGGTGCGGTGCGCGAGGCTCCGTTCGTTGATCGTCTTCCACTCGTACCGCTGGTAGAAGTTCGCCGCGCGGCACAGATTGACGAACGCGTTCCAGCGCGGCGCGTCGGCGTCGGTGGCAGCGCGGATGCGCACGGGACTTGCGGAAGAAGTCACGATTTCGGGAAGGGGAAAGGGCGTCGCCACGAGGGTCAGCGGCGCCTTGGACCGCGGGCCCCGGTGAGCTGAACGGCAACGGGGACAAGATAGCGCCGCGCCGAACACGGTGAACGACGAGCACTCGGACCAAGACGACAAACGTGGCCATCCTGTTCTGGCTCGGCTTCGGCGGGGCCTTCTATGCCTACGCCGGCTACCCTCTCGTACTGGTAGTCTGGCGCCGCCTCGCTCCGCGCCCGGTCCTCCGCGATCCGGGGGCGACGCCAACAATCACTATCGTGCTCCCGGTCTACAACGAGGCCGCCCTGATCGGCGCCCGCATCGCCGGTTTCACGGCGATCGACTATCCTCCCGACCTGCTCGAGCTGCTCATCGTCTCCGACGGATCGACCGACGATACCGACGCGCTTGTGAGGGCCGCCGCGGCGAAAGACCCGCGCCTCGGGTTCGTCCGCGTCGAGGAACGCGCCGGCAAGGGGAATGCGCTCAACGCCGGGATCGCGAGGGCCCGGCACGAGATCATCGTCTTCGTGGACGCCGGCATCGAACTGGAGCGCGACGCGCTTCGCGCGATCGTCCGCGCCTTCGCCGATCCGCACGTCGCCTGCGTCTCCGGCGAGGACCGCATCCGCGGGCTGAGCGGGGAGGGCCTCTATGGCCGCTACGAGATGTTTCTCCGCCGCGCCGAGTCGGAGATCCACTCCATCATCGGGGCGAGTGGCTCGTTCTACGCCATGCGGCGCGAGGCCGCCCCGCACTTCCCCGAGGGGCTCGCGCCCGACTTCCTCTCGGTGCTGCATACCGTGCGGCTCGGGCGACGCGCCGTCGATGAACCGGCGGCGGTCGGCTACATGGGGGCGGTCTCCAGCCATAGAAAGGAGTTCGAACGCAAGGTTCGTACCCTCGTCCGGGGCATGACCGCGCTGGCGGCGTACGCGGGACTGCTCGTCCCGGGCCGTGCCGGCGCCTTCACGTTCTTCCTCTGGTCCCACAAGCTGATGCGCTGGTGGGTGCCGGCCTTCCTCGGGATGATGCTCGTCACCAACACCCTGCTGCTCGGCGACCCGTTCTTCCGCATCGTCGCTGCGCCACATGGGCTCTTCTACCTGCTCGGGATCCTCGGTCTCGTCGGGGCCACGAAGGACCCGTTCAGCCGGATCGCCGCGTACTTCATCAATGTGAACGCGGCGATTGCGGTGGCGTGGGTCCGCTTCTTGGGCGGGAAGCGACAGGAGGTCTGGACGCCCTCTCAGCGCTGAGTAGGGGTCAGCCGGCAGCGGGTCGCCCCGCCGGCTGCGAGCCCCAGCGCGACCATGGCGAACAGCGTCCACGGGGTCGTCGTGAGGTCGGTCGCCGCTGGAATCAGGAGTAGGGCGCCGGCGACCAATACGAGGCATGCACCCTTCGTCGCCGCGTCGAGCGCGAACCATCCGAGGATGAGCGCGAGACCGAGGAACCAGAGATGGTCGAGGAGCGCCATCCAACTGGCCGGCATCGTCCCTGGATAGTAGAGCAGGGTCCAGCCGCGGCCCGCCGAGAAGCCGGATACCGTCGGGGCCGCGTCGCCCACTGCGACCGAGAAGCCTTCGCCGATAACGCGCCGAACGCGCACGTCGACCGTGTCGCCCGGGCCGACCGCCTCGAAGGCACGCGGCAGCACGACCGAAGAGCGGCTGAGCTGGAAGTAATCCGCGCCGCGCCGCATCGAGATCACGAGCGCCGTCCCCTCTACCTCGACGGTCAGCACCTCAATGCCCTCACCGTACGGTCCCGCCACCAGCCGCAGGACGGGCTCCAGTTCATCGGGCGGGGGGCTGGTGCGGAACCGCACTCGGAGCTCCCCGCCGTCGAGGATCCGAGCGCGCACGGTCTCCGGATGTTCGAGGCGCTTCGATGAGAGCGGCTCGCCGGCGAGCGACGCCGAGATCACCTCACCTGCGTAGATGCGATGCTCCCATCCGCTCGGCGTCCATTGCGCGTAGTAGTCGCCGACGGGAGCAGCGGGATCCAACAGCGGACCGGTTGCAACGATAGAGCCGGTGAAGAGCACGGCACCGCTGAGCGCGGCCATCCGCGATGCCGCGCGCGACGGGAAGGCGAGTGCCGACCACCGCACGCACGCGTACGCGCCCAGCGCCGCGCCGGCCGTGTTGGCGACCACGTCGCTCAGCGCGCTCTCGCGCCCCGGGATGAAGTACTGCACCACCTCGATGCCGAACGAGAAGAGGAAGCCGGCCCCGACGACGCGCCAAGACGACGCTAGGCGGCGCCGCAGCAGGAACCCGAGTGGCGCGAACAGCACGACGTTGAGAACCGTCGTCGCGCTCCCGATCGTGCCGCAGACGAGGCAGAGATCGATCGAGCGCGGCCCGTGGTCCATGTCGGGCGCCAACGTGAGGGCGACCATCGCGAGCACGAGGAGGGCGAGACCGACCGTCTCGATTCGCGAGCGGTGCATTCGGGTCGTGGCGAAGGGACAATGACGCGTCGAGCCGTTCCCGCCTGCTCTGCGAGGTGACTACATTTCGCGTCGAAGCCACCCAACCACAACGTTACTCGTCGATGCCAGCTGACGCGAACCGACGCCGCTTCCGCGTCGCGCACCTCTGTACGCCGGCACGTGTGGGAGGCTTGGAGCGAGTCGTTCAGGCGCTCGGACGTAGCCAAGCCGCGACAGGACACGACGTCACCGTGCTCGCCGTGGTCGGCGAAGGCGACGTCGCGGAGGCCTTCTTCGCGCCCCTCGCCGGATCCGGCGTCCGCACGGTCGCCGTGACACCGGGCGCCAGGGCCTATCGTCGCGAGCGCGAGATCATCCGCCAGCGTATCCGGGAGATCGCGCCCGACGTGGTGAACTCGCATGGATATCGCGCTGACCTGATGCACGGCGGGCCGACCCGCCGCGCGGGCGTCGCGACCGTCAGCACGGTCCACGGCTCGAGTCGCATGGGAGGCCTCTCGCACCTGCTCGAGTGGCTCCAACTTCGCGCGCTCCGCCGCTTCGACGCCGTCGTCCCGGTCTCCAGGCCACTCCAAGCGACGCTTCGTCGCGTCGGCGTCGCCGAGGCGTGCCTTCACCTCATCCCGAACGCCGTCATCTCCGACTCGGCGATGATGGATGCGAGCGGCGCCCGCGGAAAGCTCGGCCTCCCCCCGACCGGTGCGGTCCTCGGCTTCGTCGGCCGGATCGTCGAAGTGAAGGGACTCGACATTCTGTTGCGCGCGCTCGCGCGCACGCCTGCGGAGTCGTCGATCGCGTCCATCATCGGCGATGGGCCGGCACGGCCGGCGATGGAGCGACTCGCCGCCGAGCTCGGCCTCGGCGACCGGGTGCGGTTCCACGGCGAGATCGGCGACGCTGGGGCGCTGCTGCCGGCATTCGACGTGCTCGTCCTTCCGTCGCGCTCCGAAGGCACGCCAATCGTCATCCTCGAGGCGATGCGTGCCGCACTCCCCGTCGTCGCCACTGCGGTGGGGGGCGTTCCTGACGTCGTCAGCGAGGACACCGGTTGGCTCGTGCCGACAGAGGATCCGGCCGCGCTCGCAGCCGCCATCATGGGCGCGGTGGCCGACAGGGCCGAGGCGCGGCGGCGGGGCCAGGCCGGGCTCGCGCGCCTGCGCGCCGAGTACGACGCGGGCACCTGGGTCGAGCGGTACGACGCGGTGTACGAGTCCGCGATCGCCATGCGGAAGCGCGGCTGATGCGCGGACGCGCCACGTTGAAGCGCCTCGCTGAACTCGGCCTCGACGCCAGCGGCGCCTCGTCGCTGCTGCGGCGCCGGATGGCTGGTCGCGACCTCGTGCTCGCCTACCACAACGTCGTCCACGATGACCAGGTCGCGGCCGGGGCCTCGGGACACCTCGGGCTCGCCAACTTCGTAGCGCAAATGCACATGCTGGCGAAGCATGCCGATGTCGTTCCGGTGACATCGCTCGCGGGCCCGCCGGCTCCGACCGGTCGGCCGCGTGTGGCGATCACGTTCGACGACGGCTACCGCGGGGCCATCCGCCTCGCGATGCCGGTGCTCGCCTCTCTCGGCCTGCCGGCGACCATCTTCGTCTGCCCCGGCCTCGTCGGTGGCGAAGCGTTCTGGTGGGACTCGCCCGATCTCGATGCGTGGACGCGCAAGGAGCAGGTGCTCGATGCGCTCCAAGGTCGCGAGCTGCGCGTGCGCGAGTTCATGCGGTGGCACGGCCTGCGCGGTTCGGACCGCGTGGGGGACTTCCTCCCCGCCCGCGAACAGGAACTCCTCGAGGCATCGGAACGGCCCGGGATCAGCATCGGGGCGCACACGGTCACCCATCCGAACCTCTCAATGCTCCCTGAGGAGGAGGTGCGCAGCGAACTCGCGGAGTGCCGTGACCGGCTCGCCGGGAGCTATCGCTCGGCCGTGCGGTGGATCGCATACCCCTTCGGACTCGCCAATCCGATGGTGGAGCGGGTCGCCGCCGAGGAGGGCTACGACGGGGCGTTCGTCCTTGACGGCGGCTGGATCCCGGGCGACGGGCGCCGAATCACGGCGCTTCCAAGGTTGAACATCGCGGCGGGCCTCTCCATCCGCGGGTTCCGGCTCCGTCTCGCCGGCCTCTTCGCGCGCTGATGCGCCGGCGCAGTCCGCGCGGAATGCGCCAAGCGGCCGGTCGCCCGGCGGATGTGCGAGTTATCTTTCATGCATGCGGTCGTCCCTCCTCACACATGCGCGACACGGCGAAGCATCGATGCGCGGGAACCTCCTTCGCGGCGCGGCGATCGCGGCGATCGCCCTGCTCAGCGCATGCGGCGCGCCGACGCGCGCGACCGCTGACGCAATGACCCCCGATATCTCGAGCGTCACCGCCGCGGACTGGGAACGGCTTGCCGCACGCCGCCTGTTCTTCGCCCACCAGTCGGTCGGCGGGAACATCATGGATGGGGTCCAGCAGGTGCTGCGTGCGCACCCCGCGATCCCGCTCCGGATCATCGAGGTCCGCGACTCGACCGACTTCTCGCGCCCCGGGCTGTATCACAAGCGCGTCGGGGTCAACGGCAAGCCGGCTACGAAGGTCGCCGAGTTCGAGAGCATCGCGACGAAGGCGTTCGCCGATTCGCAGGCGCAAGGCGTCGCGATGCTGAAGTTTTGCTATGCCGACATGAAGCCGGCGACCGATCCGGTCGCCCTCTTCGCCGAGTACCAGCGAGCGGTCGACTCGCTCCGTGCCGCGCGCCCCGGGGTCGTGATCGTCCACGTGACGATGCCGCTCTGGGTCGACACCGGCATCATCGACCACATCGGCACGCGGATCCTCGGTAAGGCGACGCCGGTGCGGGTGCTCAACGCGGCGCGCCAGACCTACAACGAACTGCTCCGTCAGGCCTTCCGCGGGAAGGAGCCCTTCTTCGATATCGCCACCCTCGAATCGATGCGAGCCGACGGCACCATCGAGGATGCACGGTACGCAGGCGCGCGAATCCCCTCGCTGGCGCGCGAATCGACCACCGATGGCGGGCACCTGACGCCGGAAGCCGGCCGCCGGATCGCCGAGGCCTTCCTGCTCACCTTGGCGAAGCTGCCGTGAGACTCGGGCACGCATGACCCTTGGCCGTCGGCTCCGGCGGTTCGCCGTGATGGTGGCTCAGGCGACGCCAGTGATCATCGGGCATTGGATGGCGATCGCGAGGTGGCGGCTCCTCCGGTCGCTCGCCGGCGTCACTCGGAAGATCGGCGCCGTCGCGGCCTTCATGTCGCTCGTCGTCATCACGGTGATGCTCGGGCGCGAGTGGCTCGAGGTCCTCGCGCTCGTGCCGGTCTTGGTGCTCACCGGCGTGACGGCGACCGCCTTCCTCCAGCGGCCGATCGGCCTGTTCTTGCTCTCATTCCGGAAGTGGCCGTTCGACGGGATCGCGCCTGCCCGCGAGACCCTCCAACTGCTCGGCCTCGGCCGCGAGCAGCTTGCCCGGATCTCGGCCGAGCTCGCGGCCGGTCGCGAGGTCACGCTCGCCTCGTTCGACCAGGAGAACCGCCTGCTCAGCCTCGTCGGGCCTATCCCCTACTTCAAGAACGACCTGATCACGCAGGACGAGTTCATTCCCCGGTACCGCCACCGGCTCGATGTCGTGGCGGCGTTCGGGGTCGTGACCATCCGCAAGGCCTACCAGACGCGGATGAGCATGGAGAACGAGGCGCATGCGATGGCCGCCCTCGCGCATGTACCCGGCGTGCCGCGCATCGTTCATCTCGACTGGCGTGGGAAGGTGATGTACCAGTCCTACTTGTACGGCGAGAACCTCGGGCGCCTGATGGCCGCGAACGGCGCGACCGATGAACTGCAGCATGACCTCCTCGCCGAGCGGCCGCACCGCGGGCGCTGGATGAATCCGAAGGCCCAGTCGTCGGTGCGCCGCGACGCCATCGAGGTCCTCCGGACCGTCATCCCCGAGCGCTGCGTGGAGGAGATCGGCGAGCTGATGGTCCGGATCCATCGCGCCGGCGTCTCGCTCGGCGACGTGAAGTACGGCAACGTCCTGTTGCACGACGGCCATCCGGTCCTGTGCGACTTCGATTGGTCGCGCGTGTTCGGGCCACAGAGCCTCGTGCTCCTCGACCGACGGGATGACGAGCGCGACCTCTTCAATTTCCTCTTCGGCGGCTCGATGCCGACCATCGCGAGCGCCAAGCGGGAGCTCGAGCAGCTCGCGATCGAACGGCCGGCGCTTGGCGCCGCCACCGTGCTCTTCGGCGCGGGCTACCGTTTCGGGAGCCGCTGGTCGCAGGACGCAGGGACCGGTCGCTGGTGGCGCGTGCGTCCCCATCTGCCGCCCATCTCCGGTCGATTGATCGTCGACCTCGGGAGTCACTTCCCGATCCCGCTCATCGAGATGCTGCGGATGGGCGCCCGGCGTCTCACGACCTACCAGTCCGACCCGATCACCCAGCGGTTCCTCGCCGCCTACCACCAACTCGCGGAGTTGATCGACAACCGGAAGTATGACCTGCGCATCGTCCCCCAGCGACCGACCGGGGCGGGCGAGATCGGCAGAGGTGCCGACGTCATCACCGCGTTCGGTGCATTCGATGGCGCATCGGCAGAGATGCTCGCGAAGATCCTGCCGGACATGTGGGTCGGGGTGCAAGACATCGTCCTGCACGACGACGTCCCGCGCCCGCCCGCCGGCGATTCGACGCTCGTGCGGCAGCTGAAGGCGTCGGGGTTCACCATTGAGCGGTCCGTGGTGGCGCGCGACTCAGACCGGACCTTCCTGCTCGCGACGCGAGGCTAGGCCGCGGGCGCCCCATCGGCCCGACGCGCCAGGAGCGGGGTCGACGCGGTCGCCAGCCGCTCGGCGACGCGGTGCCACGTGAACAGCTCCTCGAACCGGCGTCGTCCCGCCTCTCCCATGGCCGCCGCGCGCTCCGGCGCGGCGAGCAGTTCCACGATCGCGTTCGCGAGCGCGGTCGCATCCTCCGGCGGGACGAGCAGCCCCGTCACGCCGGGATCGATGATCTCCGGGACCGCCCACGCGTCAGGACCGATGCACGGCAGGCCGTAGTACATCGCTTCGAGGAACACGACTCCGAACGCCTCGAATCGAGTCGGGAGGCAGAAAACGCGCGCCTCCGCGTAGGCCCGCATCAGGGTGGCGCGGCCTTCGGCGGTCTCCTTGCTCACGAAGCCGACGAACTCGATGCCGTCCTGCTTCTGCTCGAGTTCAGGCGGCAGCTGGTCGGGTCCGACGATGAGCAGCCGCGCCGCTGGAATGCGCGTGCGCACCGAGCGGAACGCGCGCAGCAGCAGGTCACCGCCCTTACGATGGAATGCGCGCCCGATGAACAGGACGACCGGACCGCGCTCCTCGCGCCGCGCCGGAACGTCCGGCGGCTGGTCAACGGGGAAGTTCGCGCCGACGAACGCCGCCTGCACCTTGTCGGCTGGGATCCCGAAGTCCCGCACGAACGACGTGCGGAGCCGCTCGCTGAACGTGAAGATCCGCGCCGCCCGCTCGTAGACCTGGAGTTCGCGCGCGCGGACCTCGGCGAGCTCACGGTCGCCGAGCCTGGAGGCATCGGAGAATCCCGAGGCGGCGCCTGCGCGCGCGAACTCGATGTTCGAGTCGCAATAGAGGACATACGGGATGCCCGCCGCCTCGGTGATCTGGAATGTCGCGCCCGCCTGGACGATGAGGTCGACGTCGCGATGCGCCCGCACCAACGCGGCCGCCCGGCGCGAGCGCGCCGCGAACCCGAGCGCTCCGAGATGGTACTTCGCCCACCAGCGCCGACGGTCGAACGCGAAGTTACGGAGCCCGACCGTGAGTCGACGCCATCCGCGGAGGTCGACGTCACCGCACGTGATCGTGTGCCCTTGCGCCCTCAGGTGGTCGACGAGGCTCTTCGAGCATCCCGACCATGAGTCCCACGTCTCTGCGTCACCCTCGGCCAAGAACAGGACCCGCATCGTCGTGTGATGTCAGTGAGGGTTGGCACAACCGACGTCATCGAATCTAGAGTCGGAGCGCGGGCTTTACCAGTCGCGATCGCGTCGGACGCCTCGCGTGCGTGCATCGGACTTGACTCTCCATGCCACGCCGACAACTTGCCTTGCTGCACCCACCCGGCGGATCTCCCGGAGTCACCGCGCAATGGACGTCCTGCTCACGTTCGACAAGGGTTTCATCATCGGCGGAGCGGCGACCATCCGTGCCATCACGGAGAACGCCGACCAATCGGCCCGCTTCGGCTGCATGTGCTGCATCCGGACCTCGATGCCGCGTCAATAGAGCGGCTGCGCGCCTCGGCGGCGCCGAGGAGGATCCCGGCCGAGGTCGAGTTCCACACGCTCGACATCGGCCGCTTCAAAGGGATGCTGCGTTCGCGGGCGATCAGCCTCACGGCGTACGGCCGGCTCCTCTTCGCCGACCTCGTGCCGGCGAGCGTGCAGCGCCTGGTGTACGTCGACGGCGACGTGATCTTCGAACCCGACATCGCCGAGCTCTTCGACCTCGAGCTGCGCGACCACGTGATCGCCGCAGTCCCCAACGGCACGCCCGAGGACCAGCGCGCCAACGCCGAGCGGATCCGCCTCGCGACGAGTTCCTACTTCGCCAGCGGCCTGATGGTGATCGACCTCGAGCAGTGGCGGCGCACGCCGGTCGGTGATCGCGCCATGCGGTTCGCCGCCGAGGAGGCGGCGCGACTGCGTCTGCACGACCAGGACGCGCTCAACTGGGCGCTTCAGGGCGATTTCCTGCCGTTGCCCGACCGGTGGTGCCACTGGTCGACTCAACCGCGAACGGACGAGCGGCCGGTCCTAGTGCACTTCGCGATGAGCCGCAAGCCCTGGCACCCTGACTACGTCGGCGGCTTCCAGAGCGAGTTCTTCAGCGTGCTCGACCGGACGCCCTTCGCCGGCTGGCGCCCGCCGAGCCTGTTCGGACTCGCCCCGCTCCTCTCGCGCATCCGGCGACGCATCCCATACCTTCCGACAATCGTCCGCCTGATCCGCCAGCGGCTTGGCGGCTGAGAGCGGCGCCCAGGGCCGGAGGTGATACGACTCACCGCCGTGGGTCGTCGATGCGGCGTGGCCCCGCATTTGCAGCATCCGTTCGCAACCTCACCCTCCCTTCCGGTCGCGCCCCGACGTTCGATGGAGCTCCTGCATGCTGAGTAGAGTCCTCGCGTTCGCCCGGCGTTCCACAAAGGGCCTCCTGCTACGCCGCGGCTGGCGGATCAAGGAAGTATCGGATTTCGACTACTTCGAGAGCCTGCTGCACTATATCCACCGCTCCAAGGGGAGTCTCACGTTCGTCCAGATCGGCGCGAACGACGGATTCCACAATGACCCACTGCACGACTTCGTGACGCGCGCTGGCGCGGGGGTCCGCGGATTCGCCCTGGAGCCGGTAGGGGACTACTACCGCGACCTGGTGCGGACGTACGCGTCCTATCCCGGGATCACACCGATCAATGCGGCGATCCACAACACCGAGACGTCGATGACCATCCATCGCGTCGACCCGAGCAAGCGCGCCTCGGTGCCGGAGTGGGCCAAGGGCATCGCATCCTTCAGGCCCGACCACCATGAGCTCTCCGGGACGGCGGCAGGGGTGATGATCTCCGAGACCGTCACGTGCATGACCATCAAGGACCTCCTCACGAAGCACCAGGTGGGGGACTTCGACGTCCTCGTGACCGACACTGAGGGCTACGACGCCGAGATCCTCCTCGCACTCGACTTCTCGCTCTGCCACCCCCGCGTGATCCGGTTCGAGCATGGCTTGCAAGACGGAGTGATGAGTCGAAAACGGTTCCTCGACGTCATCGGGAAGCTCAAGCAGGCGGGGTACGAGATCGCCATCGAGTCCTACGACGCGACGGCATACCTCCCGGAGCTCTTCCTCGGACGGAACTGACGACCGCGCCGCCATTCTGTAAGAGCCGTTGGCCCGAAGGAACCCCGGGGAGGCCCGGCGGAGCGCCCGGGCGGGCCCCCGGAGCCGGGTATATATTTTGCACAGTTACACCTGTTCGAGCGCGCTGCTCCACCGTCGTCTGCGAACCGGGGGCGAGAGCGGCTGGGTGTACGCCGTCGTCCGTCACGGGCATCTGCCCAGGCGTAGGAGAATCGATGAGAGAGTCTCGCGTTGCAGTCGGTCGAGCGGTCGCGCGCCCCCGGGCGTCCGCCTTGCTCGGCGTCGCCCTGCTCGGTGCCACCCTCATCGCCCCGGGCGGTTGTGAGGAGATCCCGGCCGAATTGCTGGAACTGCTGGGCGTCGACATTGCCGTCACCCAGTCGGTGACGAATGCCACTTTGGGCGTGGGCGCGCTGACGTCGTTCGAGATCAAGGTTAAGAACAACGGACCGGTCGAGGTCGACGAGGTGACCGGCATCGATTCGCTTTCGTCCGGTCTCGGCTACGAGTCGTACTCGATCTCCGGGAAGGGCTGGTTTGACCCGGTCGCGCGCGTCTGGGGTGTCTCGAAGCTCGCGGTTGGCGAAGAGGTCCGCCTGACGATCCTCGCCCGCGCGATGCCCGGTACCGAAGGCACCACGCAGAGCAATGTCTTCCGGATCGACCTCGCGTCCGAGCTCGTCCAAGACAGCGTCGCCTCCAACGACCGGCGCTCGTCGTCGGTCACCATCAGCAGCGTCCCGGTCTCCGCGTTCAGTTACACGAATGAGCCGCCGGGCTTCGTGGCCCGCTCCACCTGGGATTGGGCTGTCCACAGCGGCGGCGGATGGAAGGATGAGGGCCCGAATCCGGTCACGGGCGCGTTCCAGAGCGTCGTGAGCTCAGGGTACGGCTCGGCGCCACCGATCGGCGGGCCGAACGTCCTCCAAGCGACGTACATCGCTGGTTCCACCTGCTGCTCCGGCGCCGGGCGCACCTACTATGGCTTCAACCCGCCGGTCAACGAGGTCTTCGTTGGCTACTGGCAGAAGTTCGAGTCGACCTTCCGTGCCAGCGACAACAGCATGAAGATGTCGTTCTTCATCATGGGCAATGAGCGGGCCTTCAACGGCTTCATCGAGCGCGCGGATGTGGTACCCGCGCGCTGGGCGTGTCTCTCGAAGAAGGTGGTCAATGCGGCCGAGCTGCAGGAATGCGGCCAACCGGCCTGGGGTTTCCCACTCGGCGAGTGGTTCAAGACCGAGTGGTACATCAAGCTGAACACGCCGGGCCAGGCGAACGGCGTCCTGCGCATCTGGTACGACGGCGTGAAGACGCATGACCTGACGAACCTCATCTACGATGGGCCCGTCACGAATTTCTATTTCGAGGGCACGCACAACGGAGAGATCATCAACGGCGTGCGCATCATCCCGACAGCGATGCACTGGTGGGTGGCGCACGCCTACGTCAGCGTTCCCGCGCCCTGATTCTCGCGTGATCTGTCCGGTCCCGGCGGCCCACGGCGGTCGGGGGGTGCGCAGCACGAAGTGACGCGTGGCGCGAGTGGCGTGAGGAGGCGAACCCGAGCTCGGTCGATCCGGTTTCGACGAGCGCGTCAAGTCGAGTTGCAGCGGCACTCAGTCCATCGGCGCCGCCGCGGTCGTGGACCGGCACATCGACCAGAGCCCGGTCGGCCACCCGTCGAGCGACGGCTGCGGTGGCGACAAGGCGCTCTTCGTGCTTTTCGGCCGCGCCCTCGTCTGTCTCGTGTACGATGGCGCCGACTTCGGCGTCCGCTGGACGGACGAGCTCCGATGGTTCGGCTGTACCGAGCGTAACTTCGCCTCCGCGGGCCCGGTCTTCGGCTCGTGGCCGAAGACCGAGGCCGATCGGAAGGCGGGCACCGATGCCGATGGCATCGCGCGGCTCGGGCAGAGCGGCGTGCGCATCCTCGAGATCACGCAGGTCATTTTCCCGGCCGGAGGTGCGACGCAGTGCTACGACGAAGGCGCGAACAACGACAATTACTGGCCCCTGTCGACTTCGAGTCGCGTCATCGGTCCGAGCGCGCACGACCGCTGGACGGCTCACTCGACTCGCCGGTTCAGGGTCTAATCCGTCCCGCGACACCTCGCCGGAGCCTCCGGCCAGACTGGCTATCTGTTGGATGTCGCGCGCGGCCTCGATCACTGGATCCCAATTGCGCTCGACGTTGCGGGCCACCGGGCGTCGCGACAGTATGTTTGAACACCGCCTTCCCGAGCTGACGATGCGATTCCTCGTGACACTGATCTGGTTCTTCATGATGAGCACCGGCTGCTCGTCCGGGGCCGATCCCGCGGGTGGCGGGGGTGGCGGGGGGAACAACAACGCGGGATTCACCCACCAACCCGCCGGCTTCCACACTATCGCATCGTGGAAGAACGAGGCGTCTCTCCTGCCGTCCGGCCGCGAGTGGTACGACGAGGCGAATCCGAGCTCGTTCAACCAGGGCTTCCACGAGCGGGTGACCTCCGGATACACGGGCACGCCCTCGATTGGTGGACCGGCAGTGGTGCACTGGCACATCGACCAAGGCGAGCCGGGCGGCGGCGGCGCGGGGCGGCTGATGGCCGATGTGAGCCCCGCAGCCACACGCGAGTTCTTCGTCGGCTGGGCGCACCAGTTCCCGGCGAACTATCCGTCGAGTGCGAATCTCGGCGGCAACAAGATGCTCTTCGTTCTCTTCGGCGGCTCGCCCACACCTCGGTGCTACCTCGTCTACGACTCGGGGAACAACTCCGGCCACTGGGCCGTCGCGCTCGAGGGCTTCACCTTCGCGGAAAACAACGTCGCCTCGGTTGGGCCGGTGTTCGGCGCGTGGTCGAAGATCGAGTTGTACCTGAAGGCCAACAGCGGTGCCAACGGCATCGTCCGCCTCTGGCAGGACGGCGTCCTCATCCTCGAGATGACGCACGTGACGTTCCCGCCCGGTGTCGCGACGCACTTTTACGACGAAGGCACTAACAACGGGAACCACTGGCCGACGCTGGCGGATCCACGGGTCATCGCGCCGATCGCGGTCGAGCGCTGGACGGCGGCGCTCCATTTCGCGATCCCCTGATCGGCATCGCGGCGCCGGTGCCGCGCTAGCCCGGCGCGCGGGTCCGCGCGAAGCGGGCCACCACTTGCTGCAGGCGGCGCGCGTCCTGTTCCCAGTGATAGCGCCGGCGAACCGCGTCGTACCCGCGCCGGCCCCGCTCGGCGGCATCCTGCGCGCGCCACAGCCCTTCGAGTGCATCGGCGAGCGCCGCGGCGTTGCCGCTCGGGAAGGAGACGCCGGCGCCCTCCTCGTCGACCACTCGTTGCGCCGGCTTGGCGTCCGACGTCACCACGCACAGCGCCGCTGCCATGTAGTCGAAGAGCTTGTTGGGGATGGTCGTGTTCCAGCTCTCGTTGGCGAGGTGCGGGATGATGCCCGCATCGGCTTCACCCACGATCTTGAGAGCCTCTTCGTACTGGATGTACCCGAGCAGGCGGACTTGCCCGTCATCGAGCCGCAGTCGCGTGCACTGCGCCTCGAAGTCCGACCGCGCGCGGCCGTCCCCTATCACCGTGAATCGCAGCGGGACTCCGCGCGCGCGGCAGATCGCGACCGCGTCGATCGCGGTGCCGACGCCCCGCCCATGCTCGAGCAGTCCGAGATAGACCAGCTGGAGCGGCGGCGCGTCGGCGTCCGTGGCCCGGTGCCTCGAAGGCGCGGGAGCCGCGAGCCGGCTCAACGGTGGCGTGTTCCCGACGATGGTGATCCGGGCCGGCGGGGCGCCGAGATCGCGCACGAGCCGGTCGCGCGACTCCTCCACGACGACGACCGTATGGTCGATCCGCGCCAGCGTCCAACGCTCGATGGCCTCGACCGCCTTCGGGTTGCGCACCAACCCGTCTCCGAAGCGGGTCGAACGGGTCGTCCAGAGGTCACGGATCATGGCCGGATAGTTCTCCGCCATGTCGAGCACCACCGGGAGTTCGAGCAGGCCACCGACGAAGATCGCCGACGGTGCCAGGGGCAGGTCGCGCACGAGGATCAGTTCGCACGCCTCGGCCTGCGCCGTCCGGTACGCCAGTTCGATCCAGCGCGGGTTGAAGAACGCCGGGAACTGCGATGCCGCCGAGAGCCGCTTGCCCAGGAACCCCCACGGGCGCAGGCGGTGGACGACGCACTCGGGAAGCGCCTCGCGCTCGATTCGCGCGTCGCGGTTCCGCGCCACCATGTGTACCTCGTGACCAGCCGCCGTCAGCGCCTCGCAGACCTTCTTGGCGCGCACATCCCACGGGTATTCGCCGTCCCAGACCTTGAGGATCCGCATCGGCGAAGGATACGTGGGGGACTTCGTGTGCCGGAAGCCATTGACGTGCGCGCGCGGCCGTGTCGCCGCCGGGTGGCCGGCCCGAACCTGGCCGCGCTTACTCGCTTCATGCGCGCGCGGCGGATAATTTCCGTGCGGGACGTCCCGCTCCCGGTCCGACAGCACGCCCCCCTTCACCGTCCCGTCACATCAACCGGAGCGGCAGTACATGGCAGCATCCGTGTTCCTCACGGCCGTTAAGACGATCGTGGCGCTCGCCGCGGTGGCCGTTCTCATCGAGCTGTGGATGCGCTATCGCTTCCGGCGCACCGGATACTATGTCTGGCCCCGCAGATACCGCCGGATCATCGCGCTCGACGCCGCGACGTTCCCTCAGCTCGAGCCCGTCGTCCGCTTCGACGTGAACGACGACGGCGAACGGGCCGAGACCTGCCCGCCTGGACCGAACGTCTACCGCGTGCTCATCCTTGGCGGCAGCACGGTCGAGGCCTCCCTGAACGACCAGGACACGTCCTGGCCCGTGCAGGTTGAGGCGCGGCTGAACGCGCCCGAGGCGCGGGCGGCCCTCGGAGTACGGCACGTCCATATCGGGAACATCGGCCGCTCGGGGATGGACGCGCATGGCGTCTCCCTCGTGCTCGAGCGCACCGCCCGGCGATACCCGGAGCTCTCCGCCATCTGGATGATGGTGGGCCCGGGCGACCTGATGCGCTGGCTCGAGGCCGGCGCGCCCCCCGACGCGGTCGTGCCTCCGCTCGACGTGAATCGCTGTTTCGCCGAGAACCCCGAGGTGCGGTTCGGGCTCCACCCAAAGCGGCTCGCCATCGCCTCCGTCGCCAAGCGGCTGCGCCTGCGCTGGTTGCGCCCGATCGAGCGGAGACAGAACGCCGGCGGCTGGATCGCCGGCGCCCGCGCGCTGCGCCGCGACGCCGAGCGCTTCGTCACCGAGGTGCCCGAGATGACGAACTTCCTCGAGAAGTTCGAGGCCGAACTCGACGTGGTGGTCTGCCGCGCGGTCGCGATTGCGTCGCAGGTCATCCTCATCCGCCAACCCGCCTTCCGGAAGGCGCGCTACCTGCCGGAAGAGGAGGCGCTCTTCTGGAACGGGGGGATCGGGAACGCCTACCGTGGCGAGAAGGTGACCGTCTTCTTCTCGACCGAAGTGATTCTCGAGCTCCTTGATCGCATCGAGGAGCGCATCGCGCGGGTCGCCGCCCGAAACGGCGCGCTCTACGTCGACACGCTCCCCGGAATGACCGCCTCGGTGGCGACCTTCTACGACCACTTCCACCTGACACGGTCCGGGGCGGAACAGCTCGCGGCCGTCGTGAGCGACGCCGTGATCCGCACCCGAGGGCGCTCCAGCGGGCACGCTGGCTGACGCACTCGTGATCCACGCAGGCACTGCCGGCCGCACGACCTCAACTCCCTCCCGAACTCGATGCACGCCCACGGTCGGCCCCCCACGGTCGCGCTCATGCTCGAGTCGGATGAGCCCGGCGGCGCCGAAGTCTTCCTGCTCAACTGCGCCATCGAGCTCCGCGCGCGCGGCTATGGCGTCATCCCCGTGCTGCCCATCGGGCAGACGGGATGGCTCGGGGCGCGCTTCGCCGAGCAGGGCTTCGACGCGGAGACCTTCATCATCAAGTCGGTCTACGACCGCCGCTTCCTCGGAAAGCTCGAGTCGGACCTCCGCCGGCGAGGCGCGACCGTGATTCACAGCCACGAGTTCGCGATGGCCGTCTACGGGACGCTCGTCGCGCGCCGGCTCGGCGTCCGGCAGGTCGTGACGCACCACGCGAACATGTGGATGACCGACAAGCTCCGCCGCCGGATCGCCCTGCGCTGGGCGCTGCGCAACGCCGATGCGACCGTCGCCGTCTCGGAGGACTACCGACGCCACCTCATTCGTTCACTCGGCCCGACTGCCGAGCGCGTCATCACCATCCTGAACGGCATCCCTGAACGGAAGGGCGACGCGACGCCGATCCGCGCCGAGTTCGGCCTCCGGCCCGACGAGGTGGTAGTGCTCGCCGCGGGGGCGCTCGTCGAGCGGAAGGGCCATGCGGTGCTCATCCGCGCGGTGCGCCGGCTGCGGGACGAAGGCTGCACGGTGCCGCTCCGCGTCCTCATCGCCGGCGAGGGTGAGGAACAACAGCGCCTTGAGGCGCTCATCGCGGAGACCGGACTGACCGGCATCGTGCAGCTTGCCGGCTCACGCCTGGACGTGCCGAATCTCCTTGCTGCATCGCATATCTTGGCGATGCCGTCCATCTGGGAGGGGTTGCCGCTCGCCGTTCTCGAGGGGATGCTCGCCGGGAACGCGATCATCGGTTCTGCGATCTCCGGCATTCCGGAGGCCGTGCGTGAGGGCGTGGATGGTCTCCTGACGCCCCCAGGCGACGTGCAGGCGCTCTCGACTGCCCTCCGGCGTCTACTCGACGACGCGGCGCTACGCACTCGTCTCGGGGCATCCTCACGCGAGCGCGCCCACAGCGAGTTCCACATCGCGCGCATGATGGACAAGTACGTGCGGCTCTACTTCGGCCCGCAGGGCCGCTGAACGGACGCGGGGCAGCCGGCGCGATCGCCGACTGCCCCGCGACACCCTCCACCCGTTCGCGTATCAGCGCCCGCCGCGTCGCAGCAGGACCGCAGGCGCGGTCAGGACCATGATTCGCAGGTCCTCTAGGACCGACTGCTGATCGATGTACTCGAGGTCGGCCTGCACCTTCTTCCGGACGTCGTCGATGCTGCTGTCGTAGGCCAGCGTGATCTGCGCCTTTCCGGTGATCCCGGGGCGGACCCGCTGCCGGAGCTGGTAGCTCGACACCTGCACGCGGAGATCCTGAAAGATCGCGGGCTGCTCAGGCCGCGGACC
>Ga0137353_1000049_pt1 | contig 23555 bp, 20 predicted proteins | sample EasRivERMLT760_2_FD_104759 | JGI IMG/M metagenome (GOLD analysis project Ga0137353, IMG submission 104759) | Soil microbial communities from meander-bound floodplain in the East River, Colorado, USA - East River MetaG ERMLT760_2 | ecosystem: Environmental > Terrestrial > Soil > Floodplain ...
ATCCGCAATCGCACGAAGCAGCCATACCGCGCCCCCGACTCGGCGAGCTTCTTCGACGCGGGCAAGCCGGTGGAGTACGTGGCCGAGCTGATGAGCGCGAAGCGGGTGGAGGAGGCCGGGGTGTTCGACCCTGTCGCGGTGGGGAAGCTCTTCGAGAAGAGCCGAGCGGGACGCACGATCGGTTTCGGCGACAACATGGCATTCGTCGGTGTGCTCTCGACGATGCTGCTGCACGACAAGTTCGTGCGCCCGGCGACCTTCTCCGCGCGCTGACGCAGAGCTGGTGATCACGACCTGACGAGGAACGACATGCTGTTGCACCACGACTTCGACCGCTGGGCCGCCGAGACCCCCGACGCGATCGCCCTCGTGAGCGGGGACGAGCGCGTGACGTACGCCGAGCTCTCGCGGCGTGGCGCGCGCATCGGCGCGCTGCTGCAGGGACAGGGCGTCGCGCGCGGCGACCGCGTCGCGGTGCTGCTCGAGAATCGCATCGAGTTCGTCGCCGGCCTCGTGGGGATCCTGCGCATCGGCGCGGTCTTCATGCCGATCAACCCGTCGACGAAGGACGACAAGCTGGCCTACATGCTCAACGACGCGCGCGCGAGCGCGCTGCTCACCGAGGACACGCTCTCGTTCGTCTGGGGCGTCGCGCTGGCGCAGAGCCCCACCGTGAAGAGCGTCGTCGTCACCGGCGATGCGGCGGCGCCGGCCGGCGTGACCGCAGCGGTGCTGCCGTGGCCCGCCGCCGACCTGGGGTCGATCGCGCCGCCGACGCTGATCGACCAGGACCTCGCCGCGATCATCTACACGTCGGGCTCGACCGGCTTCCCGAAGGGCGTGATGCTCACGCACCTCAACATGGTGAGCGCCTGCCGCTCGGTGAGCACCTATCTCGGCTACCGCCGCGACGACGTCATCTACTGCGCCCTGCCGCTCTCGTTCGACTACGGCCTCTACCAGGTGCTGATGTCGTTCCGCCTCGGCGCCTGCGTGGTGCTGCGCGCGAACTTCTCCTTCCCCGTGAAGGAGCTCGAGATCATGTCGACGAGGCAGGCGACGGTGTTCCCTGGCGTGCCGACGATGTTCTCGATGCTGATGGCGCTGAAGAACCTCGACAAGTTCGACCTCTCACGCCTCCGCATGATGACGAACACCGCGGCCGCGCTCTCCGAGGACCACATCCACAAGCTGCGCGCGCTCTTCCCGCAGGCGACGCTATTCTCGATGTACGGTCTCACCGAGTGCAAGCGCGTGACGTACCTCCCGCCCGAGCAGCTCGACATCCGCCCGACGAGCGTCGGCCGCGGGATGCCGAACGAGGAGGTGTGGCTCGTCGACGACGCGGGGAACCGCCTGCCGAACGGCTCCACCGGCGAGCTCGTCATCCGCGGCAGCAACGTGATGCGCGGCTACTGGGAGAAGCCCGAGGAGACGGCCAAGCGCCTCAAGCCCGGCCCCATCCCGGGAGAGATGATCCTCTACTCCGGCGACCTGTTCCGCACCGACGACGAGGGCTGGCTATACTTCGTCGCTCGGCGCGACGACATCATCAAGAGCCGCGGCGAGAAGGTGAGCCCGCGCGAGGTGGAGAACGCGATCCACTCGCTCGAGGGCGTCTACGAGGTGGCCGTGATCGGCGTGCCCGACGACGTGCTCGGGCAGGCGATCAAGGCGTTCGTGGTGACGCTCCCGGGCGTGAGGTTCACCGAGCGCGAGGTGATCCGCCACTGCCTCACGCGGCTCGAGAGCTTCATGGCGCCCAAGTACGTCGAGTTCGTGGCCGAGCTGCCCAAGACGGGCACGGGCAAGATCAAGAAGACCGGCCTCGCCTGACGGCCGCCGCGCTGCACCAACCAGAGGACCATCGCATGACCGACTACAAGACCCCGTTGCGGAAGTTCATCCAGGACAACTTCCAGATGGGATCGGGGGCCGCGGCCTTCAGCGACGCGGACTCCTTCATGACGCGCCGGATCATCGACTCCACCGGCTTCCTCGAGCTCGTGATGTTCCTCGAGGAGACATGGGCGGTGACGGTGGCGGACGACGAGATGGTGCCCGAAAACCTCGACAGCCTCGAGGCGCTGCAGGGCTACCTCACGCGGAAGCGCGGCGCGTGACCGCGCGTCCGCTCGGCCCGCACGTGCTCGACCTCGACCTCACCGCCGAGGTCGACCGGATCTGCACGTGGATGGTCGACGCCGTCGCGAACACGCTCCATCGGCGCGGTGTCATCATCGCGATGTCGGGCGGCGTCGACTCGAGCGTCTGCGCGGCACTCGCCGTGCGCGCCTTCGGCACGGCCAAAGTCTATGGCATCCTCCTCCCCGAGCGGGACTCGAGCCACAAGAGCGCCGATCGCGGCGCGATGGTCGGCGACCACCTCGGCATCACGTACGAGCTGCAGGACATCGCGCCCACGCTCGCGGCGATCGGCTGCTACCAGCAGCGCGACGAGGCGATCCGCCGCGTCTTCCCCGCCTACGGCGACGGCTGGAAGTGCAAGCTCGCGATCGCCGGCGGCGCGAAGGGCGGCATCAACTACTTCAAGATCGTCGTGCAGTCCCCCGACGGGACGATCGACGAGAAGCGGCTCGGCCTGAAGGAGTACCTGCAGATCGTCGCCGCGACGAACCACAAGCAGCGCATCCGCAAGACGGTCGAGTACTACCACGCCGACCGGCTCAACTATGCGGTGATCGGGACGCCCAACCGGCTCGAGTACGACCAGGGCTTCTTCGTGAAGAACGGCGACGGCGCCGCCGACATCAAGCCGATCGCGCACCTCTACAAGACGCAGGTCTACGCCCTCGCGCACCACCTCAAGCTCCCCGACGAGGTCGCGAACGCGACGCCGACGACCGACACGTACAGCCTCGCTCAGGGCCAGGACGAGTTCTACTTCGCCCTCCCGTACAACCAGATGGACCTCGCGCTCTGGGCGCACAACCACGGCCTTCCCGCGGGCGACGTCGCCGCCGGGCTCGGGATCAGCGTGGACCATGCGCGCTTCATCTACAGCGACATCGAGTCCAAGCGCCGCACCACGCACTACCTGCACGCGCGCCCCGTGCTCGTCGAACCGGTCACCGAAGTGTGCGGGTGACGGGTGGCGCCGCCGGTCCACTCTCGCCGGCGGACGAGGCTCGACTCGGCGCCGAGGATCGCGCGCTCGCGGCGCAGCTCCTCGGTGAACTCGAGGCGGGGCTCCGTACGCTCCCCGACAAGCCCGAGGAGACCACCGTCTCCGCGTTGCGCGCGCTCTGGCACCTCGCGGCGGGCGACAAGGTCTCGCCCGCACTCGCGGTGGAGCGCAGGATGCCCGCGCTCTCGCCGGCGCAGCGCGATGCACTCGCCGGGTTCGTCGCGCAGCGGCTCGCCGGCACGCCGCTCGCGCACCTCACCGAGCGGCAGCGCTTCATGGGGCTCGAGATGCTCGCCGGGCCCGGCGCGCTCATCCCGCGGCGCGAGACGGAGATCGTCGCGCGCGCCGCGATCGAGGTCGCGAGTCAGCTCGCCGCCGAAGTCGCGTCGCCGATGATCGTGGACACCTGCACGGGTTCGGCGAACGTCGCCGCGGCGATCGCAGCGGCGGTCCCCAGTGCGCGTGTCTTCGCGTCCGATCTCTCCGAGGACGCGGTCGCGCTCGCCCAGCGCAACGTCGAGCACCTAGGGCTCGGCGCGCGCGTGACGCTGCGCAGCGGCGACCTGCTCGCGCCATTCGAGACATCCGAACACCTTGGGCGCGTCGACCTGCTCACGTGCAACCCGCCGTACATCTCCACCGGCCGCACCGCGGAGATGGCGACCGAGATCGCGGCGCACGAACCGCGGCTCGCGTTCGACGGCGGGCCGCTCGGCGTGCGGATCGTGACGAGGCTGATCGCCGAAGCGCCGCGCTTGCTGCGCCCGCACGGCTGGCTCGCATTCGAGGTCGGACTCGGACAGGGGCCTGCCGTCGGAAGGCGCCTCACGCAAGGCGGCCTCTACACCGACGTGCGCAGCATCGCCGACGACGAAGGGCAGGTGCGCGTGCTCGTCGCGCGCCGCACGAGCTGAGCACGCGCTAGGTCAGCGCGGCGCTCGAGCGCACGAGTTCATCGCGGCGCGTCGAGCCAGGCAGCAGCGGCCGCGGTCGGCACGGGGAAGAAGGCGTGGTCGCCGATCGCGCCATCGATGAGGACCTTCCCCTGCGGCACCGGTTCACTCCCCCACCACGCGAGCACCGGTCGCAGGTCGTCGGGACGGTACCGCAGTGCACGCAGCGCGGCCATCGTGTCATCGCAAGTCGTCGTCGCGACGAGCAGGTCGGTCCCGTAGCCGGCGAGCGCGGCACTCATCTCGCGGATGAGCGCGGGATAGAGGTCGGTCCGGTCGTCCACGAGGAAGGCTTCGAGGATCTCACCGACGCGGATCTCGTCACGCGTGAACACGCGACCCATGCCCCAGCCGACGATCCGCCCGCCGACCGAGGCGTGGAAGTACATGTGATGACCGACCTCGGCCGGTGCACGACTCAGCCACGACGCGGTGGCGATGTCCGGCAATCGCATGATCGCGAAGCGGCGCTGCTGTTCGGCGAGCGCGCGCACCGCTGGCGCGTACTCGCCGGCGGGCTCGAGGCGCAGAGGTGAGCCACGCTTCCGGCGCGGCGTGAAGATCGGCGTGCCAATGAGGTCGAACACCTTCGCGATGGCACCGCCGTGCCCACGCGTCGCGAGGTACGCGCCGGTGATCGGCAGCGCGAACTTCATCGCCGTCGCGACCCGCGTCCACTTGAGCTTCACGAGCAGTCCGCCGGCCTGGTCGGTCCCGGCGATCGCGATCATCGGCCGCGCCTCGCGCATGCGCTGCCGCACGATGCGGAGGCCCGGTGCCTGTGCACGCCACTCCTCGCTGGAATGCCACTCGAAGGGCTCGAGCAGTTCGCGTGGCCCGGACGGCGTGAGCCATTCGCGGCGCAGCGAGAACATCGTCGACACGCACTCGTCGCCCGCCATGCAGATGAGCGCCTCCATCGTGGGGCACTCGGTGAAGCGCCACCGGCCGAAAGCGGCCGAGGTCGGATAATCCTCATTGCCGCGCACGAAGCGCACGACCGCTTCGCGGTTCGAGTCGTCGAGCGCGAGCGTCTCGAGCTTGCGGCCGGCGGCAGCTGCGGTCATGCGGCTGCCGCCAGTTCGGGCGATCCCGCGCGAATCGACGTGAAGCGGAACGAGTCGAGGAGCCGCTCGAGGCGCCCCATCACTCCGGCCTGTCCCGTGTAGTGCCGGAGCCGCGTGAGCAGTGGCACGTCGAGGCGCGGCTGGCCCGGGTCCCACTCCCACGGATGGATGTAGAACGTCCCCGGCGCGCCGCGGGCGGCGGCCGAGCGGAGTGCCGCGTGCACGAGCTGCGGCGGCAGCACGCGGAAGTACGCGCCACCCGCGGCGGGGAGCGTCTTGCCGAGGATCCTCAGCGTCGCCGGCGGGAACTCGAGCAGTCGACCCGACGGACGCTCGATCCAGTGCGCATCGCGCGGACCGCCCTCGTATCCATAACCGACGCGCTTCACCGGGAAGAGCGACGAGTCGTAGCGATACCCCTCCTCGATGAGCACGTCGAGCGCCCACTCGGTGCCGCGCACGATCGAGAAGCTCGGGGCGCGGAAGCCGGTCACCGCTTGGCCGCTGAGATCCTCGAGCAAGCGCTTCGTCCGCCGCACGGAGGTGCGGAAGGCGTCAGGCGTCTGGTGAGTGATGCGCACGTGATCGTACGTGTGCGACGCGAGCTCATGTCCCTCGTCGGCGATGCGGCGCACCATCGCGGGATGGCGCTCGGCCACCCATCCGACGGTGAAGAATGTGCCGAGTGCGCCGCGCGCGGCCATCCGTTCGAGCAGCGCGTCGACGGCGGCCTCGACGCGGCTCTCGAGACGCTCCCACTCCGACATCGGCGCCCACGGCGAGAGCGCCACGACCTGGAACCACTCCTCGACGTCGCACGTGAAATAGTGCGCGCCAGCTCTCGCGGCCGGTGCGGTCACGGGGGCGTCAGCGTCTCAAGAGGTCGAGGGAGGAGCGCGGCCTGAGCTTCCAGGTCCCCGTGCCGGTCGGGACGAGCACGCCGATGAGGTCGAAGCGATTTCCCGCGATCCAGACGTTCGCCGGCAGCGGCACCCGGAAGGCGACATCAGCCGCGCGGTCGAGTACGACGACCAGCTCACCCGACCCGTCGGTGACCTTCATTTCGACGTTGCCCGCGACGGTCGCCGTGTCCGTGACAAGGACGTCGAACAGTTGCACGATCGCGGCGTCGAGCGCGCCGGCCGCGCCCGCGCTCGCCGCGTTCCCCGTCGTGAGCACCGGTCCGGTGGGGATGAACGACGGCCCGACGACGAAGACATCGACATCGTCGAGCACGCGCTGCCCGAGCCGGTCGGCCGTCGTCGCACGCACGACGATGCTGTCACCCGCCGCGGCGGCGGTCGGGCGCACGCGCGTCGAGCGCATCGCACCGGTCGGGTCGACGATGTGCAGTGTGGTGTCGCTGAAGGTCGTGCGGCCGTGCAGTGCGATGCCGTGCACGAAGACGCGCGTGCCGGCCGCCATCGCGCGCACCTGCGCCAGGGTCCGCACCGGATACGTGACGATCCCGACGAACTCCACCGAGTCGCCCGGGAGCACGGTGAGCGTCGCTCGCCGCGAGCCCGCGACGGACGCGGAGTCGCCGATCGACGCGCTGTCGATCTCGACCACCCACGTGCCGACCGGGACCGCGGCGAAGCGGAACGCGCCGTCGGTGCCGCTCGCGCCGGTCAGGATGGTGTCGGCGCCCAAGGGCGCGAGCACGCGCACCGCGACCCCCGCGAAGGCGTTGTCGGAGATGTCGCGCACACCGGAGCCGTTCGCGTCGAAGACCACCGCGCCGCGCACGATCCCGGTGGCGGTGATGCCGACCGTGTGCGATGCGCCGCCGTTGTCGCAGGCGGCCACGAGGAGTGCGACCGCGGCGAATGCGAGTGGGCGCCTCATTGTCCGATCCTCAGGGCCACGCGGAAGAGCGGACCCGTCGAGCGATCCGCGCCGATCTTGCCGAAGTTCGGGTTGGCGACGAGTGGGATCGTCGTCACGCCGGTGCCCACGTTCGTCACGAGCGTTCCCGTGCGGTCGATGAGATAGAGTGCGCCATCGATGCGGCCGCGCTCGGCGGGCAGCACATCGATCGCGTCGACCACGAGGTCGAGGGGTCCCGTCGCGAGTGACGCGAGACGGAAGGTCGCGCGCAGGCCGAGCCCGTGCGTCCACTCGCCACGGCAGGCGTTGCGCTCGGCGAGCGCACCGCTGCCGCTTTGCAGGCACGTGTTGGTGCCGAGGAGCGCGCCCATGCCGGGCACTGCGGCGTCGATGAAGGCCGGATCGTTGCCCGCGATGCCGTCGCCGTTCGCATCCACGCCGGGACGGAAGCCCGGGGTGAACGGCGTGCCGGAGCGGCCGTGATAAGCGACGCCGAGCCGGAAGGCGCCGGAGGCCGTCGCCGACCACTCGGCCGCCGCGACGACGCGAAGCGGCGCGTCGGTGTCCGCTGTGCCTTCGCTCCACTCGCGCCCGTCGGCGGCGACCGGGAGCGGCGTGAGGTTCGCTGCGAGGTCATCGACGGTGCGCGAGTAGGTCGCGTGCGCTCCGTAGCTGAGCCCCACGGGCACCACGCGCTCGACGCCGACGGTGACCCCGGTGAACTCCGAGAAGCCGGTCGCCTCGATCGCCGTCACGGCGTCGAAACCGGAGAAGCGGCGATTCGTTCCCGGCGTCGCGACGACGAGGGAACCGACCTGCTGCAGCGTGCCGTACAGCTCGCGACCGTACTGGTCCGTGCCCGCGGGGGCGGCCGGGATGTTGAGGTCGCGCCGACGCGCGAGGAAATCGGTGTGGCGGTAGGTCCCGCGCACGTACGTCGTCCACGCGCCGAGGTCGCGCCTGACGGCGAGCGTCATGCGCCGCGTCCGCGGTCCCTCGAAGCCCGGGCCGAGCATCGCGACGGTGGTGCCGCGCAGCGGCGCGGCGCCGACTCTCGGCGCACTTGGCCACGACGCGAGCGCGCCTGCCGCGGATCGAACCTCGACGCCTTCGTCGAACGTCAATGCCTCGGCGAGGTCACGGCGATCGGGAAGGTCATTGTACACACCGGCACCGCCCGAGAGCACCCACGCCCTGGTGTCGCCGAGCTCCCAGCGGAAGCCGATGCGAGGCGCGACGCGAAGGCGGGGATCGTCGAGTGCGGTGTTGTCGAGTCCCGTGGCGGCCGCGAGCTCGGCGTTCGGCTGCAAGTCGCCGATCGGGATCCTGTTGCCATCGAAGCGCAGGCCGAAGGTCACACCGAGTCCGTCGGATACGCGCCACGCATCCTGCACGATGAACGCGCGCTCGAGCATGCCGAAGCTTCCCGAGCCGGCATGCGACTCGAGGCCGCGCCAGGCGCCGAGCCTGGCATCGAAGTCGGCCGCATCACCGAAGTGGAACGCGCCGTCAGCGACTGAAGGGCCCTGCGACTCGATGCGGTGCGAGGCGATGATGCCGCCGACCTTGAGCCGGTGCGCACCGGAGTTGAAGTGCAGGATCGCCGTCGCACGGATCGCGGAGCGTTGGTCGCTCGCCGGTTCGTCGCCATTGCCGCCGATGCTCACTCCGCGGCCAGCGAACGTCGCCTCGCCGAACGTCGTCGCCGTCGTGGAGGCATCGCCCATGTCACCCGAGAAGCGGATCTCGGACGAGAAGCTCTTGCTCAGTCGCGAGAGGACGCCGATTGAGGCCTGCACCGCGGTCGCCTCGCTGCGCGCACCGAGCGGCGATGCGATGCCGGAGCTGATCGGCAGGTCGCGCACGATCGCGCGCGAACCAGCGACGCGCCCCGCGATCGCATAGCGGTCGTCCACCTGCCAGTCGAGGCGTCCGAAGCCGCTCGCGCGCTCTTCCGCGAGGCTCCCCGGGAAGCGCAGCGACGAGAGGTCCGTCCCATAGGTGTTCGCCGCCGAATTGACGATCGCGAGTCCTTCCGCATCGTCGTCCGGGAACCAAGCCGGCCGCGAGATCTCACTGCGCTGATAGTCGATGCCGAGGATCGCCTGTGCGGTATCGCCCTGGATCGGACCGCCGATGGCGAACGCGCCGCCGAGGTCCGAGCTGCCGCCGAACGCCGAGACGCGCATGGCGGTCGCGCCGCCACCGCGCAGCGACGAGGCATTGATGCCGACGCCGGTGCCGCCCATCTCCACGTCGAAGCCCGTACCGCCGACGCTCGCCGCCGCGAGCGCACGACTCGGCGCGGCGGCGCCCTGGGTCGCGTTGCCGGCGTAGCCCATCGCGCCCACCGAGCCGGCGCGCGCGCCGTCGACCACGAGGTCCGCGAATCGCCACGGCAGGCCCTCGACCGCGTCCTCGCCGGCGACGCTCGATGTCGACGCCACGTCCGTCGCCCGGCGGCGGCCGCCGAGCAACTCGGCGTAGCCGCGCGCAAACATCCAGGTGCCCGGTTCGACGCGCGCGCCCATCGCGCGCAGCGTGTCCGCGCGCACGACCGGCGGACGCTCGCGCCTCAAGTCGAGGCGGATGACGGGCACCTCGCCTGCACCGACACTGACGCCGAGGTACACGACGGGACGGAAGCCGAGCGCCTCGACGCTCACGTCGTAGACCGCGGGACCGAGCACACCGAAGCGGAACCGGCCGTCGCGCGCCGTCACGGCGTGGCGCGTCGCGCCGCTCGCACGATCGAGCAGGCGCACGGCGGCGTCCGTGAGCGGGTGTCCGATCGAATCGACGACGATGCCGGAGAGCGCGCCGTACGTGGCGCTCTGGGCGCGCACGGGCGTCGGCGATAGCGCGGCAAAGAGCAGCCCGAGGAGGCCGGTGCTGACGAGGGTGACCGAAGCGAGCCGCGAGTTGTCGCGTGGGCTGCGATGCATGAGGATCTTGGACGGGGATCGGGCGGGGCTGAGTCGCAGGTCGAGTCAGGCCCGGCACCACGAAGCAGGCAATGGGAGACGAGTCAGCACGCTCGCGCGCCACGGTCCGACGCGAACAAAGATAGGCAGGAAGCGGACCGCTGGCGCGCGCGGACGACGCCGAAGGCACGACGTCGAACGAGGTCCTGCAGGGATCGCTGGAGCCCGTCGAACAGCGGCATTCCGTGGCGTGATTCCCCCCCACGTGTTGCGGCGTCGCAACGCGGCATTCACTGCATTTTGAGTCCGACGGCGGGCAGACACGACGTCGCGGCGGTCGTACAACATGCTATTTTGTAAGCACTTAGGTACCTCCTGGTGGACTGACCAGGACTCGCAGAGCCCATCGCTCTTGCTGGCGTCGTTATTGCGACCTTAAGTTGTCGCACAGCGGTGGGTTGGGTGCTCCCGCTCGCCAGACCACTCCCTTGCCGGTGGCCACATGTACACGAAGCCCTCGCTCGAGAAGTTCGGCACGTTCCGCGACCTCACCCAGTGGGGTTTCTCGAATGCAACCGACGGTGGTTCGATCTTCGGCATCGGCAGCTCCGGCTGCCAGACCACTATCTGGAACAACACGTATTCGATCGGCTGCCCGACTGACGGGCCGACCGCCTCGTAAGCCCGACGCTGTCGTTGGGGTGCGGTAAGGCGCCCCCACGGAATCGTCAGGGCTTTGAACATGCTGAAGCCCGCGTTGCGCGAACCGCGACGCGGGTTTCTCGTATCCGCACCCCCGTCTTCCTCCCGTGCAGCTACCCGCGCCGAACCCTCGCGTAATCTTCCAGAAGCTCGACGACGGCGCCGTGCTCTTCTCGCCCGACACGGAGCTCTACTTCGGACTGAACGAGGTCGGCGCGCTGGCCTGGCAGCAGCTGCCACCCGCGGTCGCGACGCTCGACGACCTCACCGCGCACGTGAGCGCGCGGTATCCCGACGCCCCGATCGCCCTCATCCGCGCCGACCTTGAAGAGCTGCTCGCGGCGCTCATGAAGGAAGGCTTGGCTCAGGCTGCGGGCTCGCGCGGTGCCGATGCCGATGTCGGCAAGACTCCGTAGGGCGCTCTCCTTCGGTCCGCGCGAGTGGCGCGACCTCTGGCGTGCGCAGGCCGCGCTCCTGCGGGCACAGCGCCGGCTCCGTCGCGAAGCGATCGGTTCGCTCGCGATCCGTGAGAGCTTCGCGTCCGGCGAGATCGCGGGAGATCCGTCCCGCGCGGACGCACTCGCCCACGCCGTGCATCGCGCGTCGGCCTACGGACTCTTCCGGCCCTACTGCCTCGTGCGCGCGATGGCACTGCGCGACCTGCTCCTCGAGGACGGGATCCGCGGCGCGAGCATCCGCATCGGCGTGCGTAGGTCCGAGGGCGAGTTCCAGGCGCACGCATGGATCCACTGGGGCGAACGGATCCTCGGTGACGAGGCGCGCAACGTCGCTCGCTTCACCGAGGTGGACGACCTCGGCGTGATGCGGCCGGAATGAGCGCGATCGCCGTCGCGGTGCTCGATGGCGCCGAAGGCGCGGCCGCCTCCGTGCTGCGCGGGGCGTTCGGCGCGATGGCTCGCGCCGGCACCGAGTCCGAGCACCGTGCCGCACGCACCGGCGACGCCAACATCGCTCTCGGCGCAGCTGACCACGCGTGGGAACGTTCGCTCCGAGCATGCCCCGGAAGGAGCCACGCGCACGGCTCGCTGATCGTCGTCGCCGATTCCACGCTCTATCATCGCGCCGGCCTCGCGCGAGCACTCGCCCTCGCCGATGAGGGCGCGCGCAGCGACGCCGAACTCATCGCGCGCACGTACGAGGCGTGGGGGACCGGAGGCTTCGCGCACCTCGAGGGCGACTTCGCCTTCGCAATCTGGGACGCGGCACGCGCGCGGGTGGTCGCGGCACGCTCCTTCGCAGGTCATCGCACGCTCTTCTTCGCGCGCGCAGGTACGGGTCTTCGTCTCGCAACGACGGTCGCCGGAGTCCTGAGCGACCGCTCGATCCCGCGCGACCTCGACCTCGCGGCGGTCGCCGCGGCGGCGGGCGGACTCTGGAACCACACGAGCCGCACCGCGTACTCGGCGATCGACGAGCTGCCGACGGGGCACTGCCTCACATGGGAGCGCGGGCGCGACGTCCGCATCGCCCCGTTCTGGATCCCGAGTGACGAGATCCTCACGCGTCGCGAGCCGCTCGATGCGGCGGCCGAGGAACTCCGCGCGCTGCTCGTCGACGCGGTGCGCGAACGCCTCGCGCCCTCGGGGGCGACGGCGCTCTCGCTCTCCGGCGGCTGGGACTCCACCGCCGTCGGCGGCGCCGCCAGGCTCGCGCTCGGCGACGCGTGCCGCACGCGACTGCGGCCGTCGAGCATCAGCTATCCGCTGGGCGACCCGGGACGCGAGGACGAACTCATCCGAGATGTCGTCGCCAAGTGGGGGATCGACACGCGGTGGATCGACGTGGATGGGATCGCGCTCCTCCCGGAGTCGTCACCGGCGTCCGAGCGCGAGCTGCCCTTCGCGCATGCGTTCGAACACTGGAATCGTGCGCTCGCGCGCGCGGCGCGCCAGGACAACGCGCGCGTGATGCTCGACGGCGTCGGGGGTGACCAGCTCTTCCAGGTCTCGGACATCCTGCTCTCGGACCTCTTCGGCCGGATGCAGTGGATCGAGCTCGCGCGGCAGTGGCACGCGCGCGGCGGGACGGGGCTGGTCAACCTCTGGCGATGGGCCGTGCGCCCGGCGCTCCCGCCGGCGATCCCACGCCTCGTCGCGCGGGTGCTCGGCCGGCCGGCGCCGCACCACCATCTCCATCGCACTGCGGCGCGATGGGTCCGCTCCGACTTCCTGCGCACGTCGGGCGCGCTCGCGCGCGACGAGGCCGCAGCGCCGTCGCTGCCGACGCACAGCCGCGTGCTCTCGGAGACTCACGCCTACCTGCGTTATCCGTTCTTCGGCCGCATCCTCGGCTCCCTGCGCGGCTTCGCGCTCGACGAGGGAGTGGAACTCCGCTCACCGTTGCTCGACGACCGCGTGGTGCGCTTCGCGATCCGGCGTCCGTGGAGCGAGCGCTCCGACGGCCGCGAGACGAAGATCCTGCTCCGACGCGCGATGCGCGGCGTCCTGCCCGCCCACGTCCTCGCACCGCGGCCGAGCCGGACGGGCATCACGTCGGCATACTTCCTCCGCCAGTTGCGCGGACCCGCCCGGCCGGTCCTCGAAGCGGCACTGCAGGACCCTCTGCTCGCGACGCTCGGGATCGTGGACACTCGTCGCCTCCGACACGCCTGGGACCACATGCTTCAGCACGACGATGACGACACCGGCGCGCGCCTCTTCTTCACGCTGCAGGCGGAACTCTGGACGCGCGCGCACATCGGCGGCGCCGTGACGGCATGACGCGGCTTCATTGCTATGCGGTCTTCGGCGAGCGGCTCGCCTCGGCGATCCCGCTCCCCGAGCTCGACGAGATCCCCGCCGGCCCCGCGCAGTGGACGGTCACTGAGTCGGCGCAGCTCCCCGCGATGCGCGACGCGCGCGTGCTCGGCGACGACCTACTCTACGACGACGTGCATGCACGGCTGCACGCGCACGCCGAGGGGCATCGCATCGACGTCGACGACACGGGGAGCTTCGACATCTCGCTCGACCGGAAGCGGATCAGCGTGCAGGCGCGGCCCGGGGCGTGGGACGACTTCTTGCGCGCGCACCTCACGGGTCGCGTGCTCGCGACGACGCTCTTCCTCGACGGGATGTTGCCGCTGCACGCGAGCGCGGTCATCACGCGCGACGGCGTCATCGGCTTCCTCGCCCCGAAGGGCTACGGCAAGTCGACGCTCGCCCTCGCGCTCACCGCCGCCGGCGCCTGGCTCGTGAGCGACGACACGCTGGCCGTCGACCCGGCGCGCGGCCTCGCGCGGCCCGGGGTGCACGGCCTTCGCGTGAACGACGACGCGCTCGGCGCGGTCGGCATCGGCGACGCGCGCATGCGGACACGCGAGGGGAAGCACGTCGTCACGGAACTCGGCGCGGAACGGATCTTCGCGCGCGAGACGCCGCTCGCCGCGCTGTATCTCCTCGTCCCCCTCGAACCGACGGCGACCGCAGTGGACCGCTCGCCGCTGCCGCCGGCGCTCGCGGCGATCAGCATCGTGGCGCACGTGAAGATCGGGCGCATGCTCGGCGCCTCCGAGGCGCCGGCGATGCTCGCGCGCGGCGCCGAGGTCGCGCGACGCGTGCCGACCTTCCAACTCGGCGTACCGCGCGACCTCGCGACGCTCTCCGCGACCGCGCGCACGATCCTCGCCTGGCACGGGACCCCCGAGCCGTGATGGTCACCGTCGACGGGATCACCAAACGCTTCCGGCGCCCGCGCACCTGGCGCGAGTCGGTGCGCGCACCGTTCGCCGCTCCGCGCGTCACCGCGGTGGACCGGGTCTCGTTCGCCGTCGCCGAAGGAGAGGTGTTCGGCCTCCTCGGGCAGAACGGCGCCGGCAAGACGACGCTGTTCAAGATGCTCACGACGCTGCTCCACCCGGACGACGGCACGGCGACGATCGCGGGGCATGACGTGCGCGATGAAGGGGCGGCGGTGCGCCGCCTCGTCGCGCCGGTGATCGCGAACGAGCGCAGCCTCTACTGGCGCCTCTCGGCGCGCGAGAACCTGCGACTCTTCTCGTCGCTGCAGGGCCTGCACGGCGCGGCGGCACGCACGGAGGAGGATCGCGTCCTCGGCGTCACCGGCCTCACCGACTCCGGCGCGAAGATGGTGCGCGACTACTCGACCGGGATGCGGCAGCGCCTGCTGATCGCGCGCGCGCTGCTCGCGCGACCGCGCGTGCTGCTGCTCGACGAACCGACGCGGAGCCTCGACCCGATCTCGGCGCGCGACTTCCGGCGCTTCCTGCGCGAGACGATCGTCGAGGCCGAGGGCTGCACGGTGCTGCTCGCGACGCACGACGCCGACGAGGTGTGGGACCTCTGCGACCGTGTGGGGATCCTCGAGCGCGGCCGCCTGCTCACCGTCGAGGCGACGGCACTGTTGCGGCATCGCTCGGGCGGCGATCGCCACCGGATCTGGCTGCGCCCCGACGATGTCGCGCGCGTCGCATCGACCGGCCTCGTGCTCCAGCCGCGCGGCCCGAGCATCGAGGAAGGCTGGGCGACGTTCGAATGCGTGATCCCGGGCGGCGCGACCGGCGCGGCCGCGGCGCTCACGCGGATCGCCGCGGCGGACGTGCCGGTCGCGCGGTTCGAGCGTGCCGAGCCGTCGCTCGCCGACCTCATCGAGCGCGCGGTCGCCGCGACACCGCAGGGGGACCGCGATGCGTAGCATCCTCGCGCTGCTGCGCGCGACCTGGATCTCGGCGACGAGCTATCGCATCGCAACGCTCCTCTCGGTGGTGAGCATCCTCGCGTCGATCGTCCCCGTCTTCTTCATGGCGAAGGCCGTCGAGCCGATCGCAAGAGCGTCGATCAGCCTCGAGGGGAGCGACTACTTCGGATTCGTCGTGATCGGCATCGCGGCGAGCTACGTGCTCCTCTCGGCGACCGGTGCGATCCCCTCGGCGCTGAGCTCGAACATCGGCAGCGGGACATTCGAGGCGCTGATGGTGACGCGCACGCCGCTTCCCGTCGTGATCATCGGGCTCGCCGCGTACCCCGTGATGCAGAGCCTGATCAACGCGGCTGTGGTGGTCATGGGTGCCGTCGTGTTCGGCGTGCGGATCGACTTCCTCATGCTCCCGGCGGTCGTCGTGATCGTGCTGCTGCTCATCGCCGCGCATGCGGCGATCGGGCTCATCGCGGCGGCGCTCGTGCTCGTCTTCCGCACATCGGGCCCGCTCATCACCGCAGTGGTGGCCGGCTCCAACCTCCTCGGCGGCGTTTTCTACTCGACGTCGGCGATCCCGGGGTGGCTGCAGTCGCTCTCGGTCCTCATCCCGCTCACCTACGCGCTGCGCGCGACGCGGCGGCTGCTGCTCGCCGACGCATCGCTCGCCGACGTGAGCGGCGACGTCGCGATGCTCGCGCTGCTCGCGGTGATTGGATTGGCCATCGGAGCGCTCGCATTCGGTGCCGCGATGCGCCATGCGCGCCGCGCCGGCACACTGACGCATCTTTAGAGATGGCGCTCTCCCGGTCCCCCGAGGCCCGTCTCGTCTTCCGCACCGCCGATCCGGCGTGCGGTGCGGCGGAACTCGCGGAGCTCACGGCCGCGATCACCGACTGGGACCGGCTCGTGGTGCTCGCCGACGGCGAGATGGCGACCGCCTCGCTCTGGCGCGCGTTGCGCGATGCGCACGTGCCGCTGCCCGCGCCCGTCGCGGAGTACCTGCGGCGCGGCGCGATGTTCGGCGACTTCCGCATGCAGCAGCTCGCGCAGCGGCTCGGCGAGACGACGGCCGCGTTCGGCGGGGCGGGCGTGCCGGTGCTCCTCCTCAAGGGCGCCGCGCTCGGCGCGATGATCGACCCGACCTTCCGCCTGCGTCCGATGAGCGACCTCGACCTGCTCGTGCGGCGCGAGGACGTGCCGCGCGCATTCGAGGCGCTCGCCGCCGCGGGATGGCACCAGACCGCGGACCCCGCGATGCACGAGCTGCTCGGCGAGGGACATCACCATCTCCCGCCCTTCCTCGACCCGCGCACCCCGGGGACGCGCGTGGAACTGCACGTCGCGCTCTTCACGCAGGACCACTCGTTCGCGGTGGACGAGACGCACATGATGCGCGATGCGCGGCCCGCGGCGGCGCCGTTCGCGGGCGGGCTCGTCCCGACGCCCGAGCACCTGCTGCTGCACGCCTGCATCCACTTCGCGTGGCAGCACACGATGCGGTTCGGATGCTGGCGCACCTTCCGCCTCGCCGCCGCGACGGTGAACGCACCGGGCTTCTCGTGGGAGCACTTCGTCGCGCTCGCGCGCGACGCGCGGGCGGTGACCGCCTGCTACTGGACACTGCGGCTCGCCGCACGGATGTGCGCGATCCCGGTGCCGCCGGGGCGCCTCGCGCAATTGCTGCCGCCGACACCGGAGTTCGTGCAGGCGGCGATCGAGCGGCACATCATCGCGGCGAACGTCCCCGGTGAAGGTCCGTCGAGCCCGTCGCTCGGACTCTCGCGGTTGCTCTGGCGCACCGCGCTGCGGCCGCGGTGGAGCGGGCATCGCGATCCCGCGCGCTGGCAGGAGGACGACACGTGGGCGCGCGCGCTGGGTGGTGCGCGCGTGCACGAGTCGCTCCTCGCGCGGTTGCGCCGGCATCTCTCGAATGCGCGCCGCTGGCGCGACTACGTCGTCTTCACGCTCGCCGGGTACTGACGGCGATCGCGAGCAGCACCCAGCCTGCAATGAAGGCGACGCCGCCGAGCGGCGTGATCGCGCCGAGTGCCGTGATGCCGGTGCATGCGAGCACGTAGAGCGAGCCCGAGAAGAGCACCGTCCCGGCGACGAAGCACCAGGCTGCGCGGCTCACGAGCTTCGTCGTGGTGACGCCGGGCCATGCGAGTACGAGCGCCGCCGCGATGATCGCGAGCGCGTGGTACATCTGGTAGCGCGCGGCGGTCTCGAAGACCTCGAGTAGCCGCGGCTCGAGTCGCGCGCGCAGTGCGTGCGCACCGAATGCGCCCGCCCCCACCGCGATGCCGGCGGAGAGGGCGCCGATGAGCAGGAATCGGCGAGCAGGATCGGGGGAGGTATCTCCAAGCACGGCAGGAACATAGCCGCGCCAGCCAGTCACCCTTGCGATTTTCGGTATTTATTCGGTAATTACAGCACGTTGGTTCTTCTTTTTCGGTATGCCATGTCCCTCGCGCTCCTCCGCCAGCAGCTCGCCGCCGTCGTCGCCGGCACGCCGAGCAGCACGCCGGGCCTCCCCACGGGAGTGACCAGGCTCGATGCGATCCTGCCGGGTGGTGGAGTGCCACGTGGACGACTCACCGAGCTGCTCGCCCCTGCCGGGCTCGGCAAAACGACACTCGCGCGGTCGCTGGTGGCGGTGACGATCCGCGGCGGAGGGGGTGTGGCGTGGATCGATGCGACACGCACGCTCGACCCGCGCGATTGGGCGACGGAGTCGGCGGCGTACGAGGCGCTCTGGGTGGTGCGGCCGGGAGAGGCGACACGCGGCCCATGGTGCGCCGACCTGCTGCTGCGATCGGGGGCATTCGCACTCGTCGTGCTTGACGGGGCGCCGGTGCTGCCGCGCACGGTGGCGGTGCGCCTCACGCAACTCGCACGGGAATCGGATGCGGCGCTGCTGCTGCTTGGCGAGGGCACGCGCGCTTCGGAGGTGGGCGGAGCACTGCGGCTCCGCCTCGAGGGAAAGCGGTCACCGGGAGCCGGGACCCCTCGCGTCATCGCCACGCTCGAGAAGGGCGGGCCTTACCAACATGTGGAGCTGGAGGTCGGTCGTGGGCACGGCATCACGCGTCGCCTGTGTACGCATCCCGAGATTCCCGATCGGCGCGGTGTGGGTGGATCGCGCCGCGCCCTCCGTGGGCGGCGATTCGCGCAGCCCGACTATCCCGCGCAGCGGAACTGACGGCGCCACCGATGCCGCTGATGGCGCACCGCATTGGGACACGCTCCCGCTCGCGCTGACCGAGGGCACGTTCGTGCGCGCGGCGAGCGCGGCGGCGACGCACGCGGGCGTGCGCACGGGAATGACGGTCGCGCAGGCGCGCTCGAAGTGCGCGGCGCTCGTGCCGCTCGCATGGGACACGCGACTCATCGCGCGCGAGACGGCGCGCGCGAGCGCGGCCTTCCTCGCGGCGAGCCCGCAGGTGGCGCCCGAGCGCGGTTCTCCCGGCACCTGGTGGGTGGGCGCGGATGGATTCGACGGCGTGGGTGGGGAGCGGCTGCTCACGCAGTCGCTGCAGGCGCTCGCACGCGTCTGGCATCCGCGCGCGCGCGTGGCGGTGGCCGACTCGTGCATCACCGCGCATGCGGCGACGTGGAGCACGCGCGCCGCCTCCTCGCCGCTGCACATCGCACCGGGTGGCGACGGCGACTACCTCACGCGCGTGCCGATCGCGCTCGTGCCGATGGACGCCGAACTGCGCGAGACGCTGCTCGCGCTCGGGCTCCGCACGGCGGGCACCTTCGCGCGGCTCGACCCGCTCGAGGTGGAGCGGCGCTGGGGGAATGACGGGCTCGCGGCCTGGCGCCTTGCGCGCGGCGACGACGCGCGCCGCGCGACGATCGCGCGTACCGACGACCCGTGCGTGATCGCGCACGACCTCGCGACGAGCGCCACATCCATGGAGCCGGTGCTCTTCCTCGTGCGGGCCTCGCTCGACCGGCTCGTGCACGCACTCGCCGCCGAGGGGCGTGCGGTGGCGGTGGTGGCGATCACACTCACGCTCGAGGTGAGCGAGGAGACGGCGCTCGCGGGGATGGGCGCGCTGCCGACGGCGCTCGTGCCGGGGCGTCGCGTGACGCGCGAGGCGCGCCCGGCGCGGCCGGTGGCGCGCGCGGCACCACTCTTCGAACGCTGCCGCGCGCTGCTCGACACCTGGACGCTCGACGCGCCGGTGCGCGCGGTCGAGGTGCGCATCTCCGACTCGGCGCCCTCGATGGCCGAGCAGGGCGACCTGCTCGCGCCGGCGTGGCGCGACCCCGCGGCCGCGGAGGCGGCACTCGCGCGATTGCGCGCGACGCTCGGCAAGGGTTCGGTGGTGCGGCCGGTGCGGCGTGACTCGCATGCACCCGAGCGCGCGGGCGCGTGGGAGGAAGTGGAGCAGGTGGAGCTGCGCGCACCGACGCTCGACACCGCGGCGCGGCTGCACGAACAGCAGTCGGGGTCGCCGAGCGGACGCGTGCACGAGGGCGCCGTCGCGGGGACGGTGCCGGCGGCGCGACTGCTCGAATCGCCGGAACCGATCACGATCACGACCGACAAGCGCGGCACGCCGCTCGTGATGTTCTGGCGCGGGCGCCGTCTCGCGCTCGAGCGCGCGCATGGCCCCGAGCGCCTCTCGGGGGAGTGGTGGCACGCCGATCCGTTCGCACGCGAGTACTGGCGATGCGAGAGCGACGAACTCGGACAGGACCTCCTGCTCTACCGCGACGGCGGCGGGTGGCGGCTGCAGGGGTGGTATGACTGAGCGCGACGAGACGCGTCCCGTGCACGACGAGAGCATGGAGCCGGATGCGCGTGATGCCACCGAAACGCGCGAGGCGCGCGATGTGCGTCGCGAGCGTGCGTGGCCGCCATATGGACTGCGGCGCGGGTGGCATCCCTATCGCCCCTCCGCCGACGACGGACCGCGTGCCGCGTGAGCGCGTACGCCGAGCTTCACTGTCATTCCACCTTCTCGCTCCTCGACGGCGCGTCCGATCCGGAGCGCCTCGTGGAGCGCGCGGTGGCGCTCGGCCTGCATGCGCTCGCGCTCACCGACCACGATGACGTCGGCGGCGCGGTGCGCTTCTCCATCGCGGCGTGCACGGCGAAGCTCACGGCGATCCAGGGCGCGGAGCTCACGGTGGACGTGCCGTTGCCGCCGGGGCTCGAGCGCACGGCGGGGCGCGCGAACACTCGCATCGCGCGCGACGCACTCCCCACCCTGCCCGGCCTCGCGCTCGGCGAGGACGGCGTCGCGCGGCTGCGCACGCACATCGTGGTGCTTGCCGAGTCGCGCGCGGGATGGGGGAACCTCTGCACGCTGATCACGCGGGCGCGACTCGACCATCCGCGCGGCGAGCCGCGCGTCACGCTCGAGCAGCTCGTGCAGCACACGGAGGGGCTCTTCGCGCTCACCGGCTGCCCGCGCGGCTGGGTGCCGCAGCTGCTCGCGCTCGGCGACGCGGGCGCGCTCCTCACGCGTGCGGAGTCGGACCGCCTCGCGCAGGCCGCGCTCGGCACGCTCACCGAGGCGTTCGGCAGGCGGATCGCGGTGGAGTGCTGGGATCATTCGTTGGCCGAGGAGCGCGCGCTCGTGGAGCGGCTCCTTCCCTTGGCAAAGGCGCAGGGACTGCCGTGGGTGGTGACGAACGACGTGCACTACGCACGGGCACGCGGCCGCATCGCGCACGACGTGCTCGCGGCGCTGCGGCATGGCGCGACGCTCGACGAGATGGGGACGCGACTGCGCCCCAACAGCGAGTGGCACCTCAAGGGGCATGCACAGCTCGCCGCACGATGGCGCGGACTCGAGCAGGGACTCGCGACCACCATCGCGATCGCCGAGCGCTGCGCCTTCCGGCTCGAGACGCTCAAGCCGAAGCTGCCGCACTTCGCGCTACCGCAGGGCGTGAGCGAGGACGAGTACCTCGAGCGGCTCGTCGAGGCCGGCGCGCAGGAGCGCTGGGGATGGAAGCGCACGGCGCGGCACGACAAGCAGGTCACGCACGAGCTCGCGCTCATCGCGAAGCTCGGGCTCTCGGGCTACTTCCTGATCGTGTGGGACATCGTGCGTTTCTCGCGGCGCGAGGGGATTCTCTGCCAGGGACGCGGCTCGGCGGCGAACAGCGCGGTGTGCTATTGCCTCGGCATCACGTCGGTGGACCCGATCAAGCTCGAGCTGCTCTTCGAGCGCTTCCTCAGCGAGGAGCGGGCCGAGGCACCCGACATCGACATCGACTTCGCGCACAGGGAGCGCGAACGCGTGCTGCAGTACGTGTACACGCGCTACGGCCGCGAGCATGCGGCGATGGTCTGCGAGCACATCACCTGGCGCGGGCGCAGCGCGGTGCGCGACGCGGCGCGCGTGCTCGGCTTCTCACCCGACCAGGCGGGGGCGCTGGCGAGCTTCAGCGACCGCTACAGCGCGCGCAACACCGCGGCGGCGCTGCGCGTGGGCACGCCGCAGCAACTCGACGAGGAGATGGCGGCCGCGGCGAAGGAGTCAGATCCGTTCGCCCCCGAGCGCGCCGACGCGATGGGCCCGGCGAATTATTCCAAGCGCGCGCTGCGCGATGCACCGCAGAGCGTGGAGGCGAAGGCGCAGAAGGCCGGCGCGCGCGCGGTGGCGACGACATTGCTCGACGCGGTGGCCAGCGACCTCATCGTCGGTACGCACGCGAGCACGCTGATCAAGGAAGCGCGCGCAGAGCAGCGGAAGGTCCGCACGGAGTCAGGCGGAGGGGAGGGACCGGGGTCCGTCCCCGCGACGCGGCCGCAGGACCGCGCAGCGGTCCGAGAGCGTCGCGGGGGAGGACCCCAGGCCCGACCCGACGATGAGGACGAAGCCGAAGCAGCAGACACACTGCTCAAGCGCGCGAACCTGGATCCGAACGATCCGCGCGTGCAAAGACTCGCCGATATCGTCGAGCAACTCGATGCGGCGCCAAGGCACAGGGGCATACATGTGGGCGGCTTCGTGCTGACGGAGGAGCCGTTGCGCACGGTCGTGCCGATCGAGCCCGCGAGCATGGAGGACCGCACCGTCATACAGTGGGAGAAGGACGACCTCGACCCCGTCGGCCTCGTGAAGATCGACCTCCTGGGCCTCGGCATGCTCACGGTCGTGCAGGACTGCCTCGCGTACGTGCGCCGCGCGCGCGGCGTCGTGATCGACCTGGGCCAGCTCGACTGCGCCGACCAGGCCGTGTACGACGACCTCTGCCGCGCCGACACCGTCGGCGTGTTCCAGGTGGAGAGCCGTGCGCAGATGAACACGCTGCCGCGGCTCAAGCCACGCTGCTTCTACGACCTCGTGGTGGAGGTCGCGCTCATCCGGCCGGGGCCGATCCAGGGCGACATGGTGCATCCGTACCTGCGGCGGAAGGCGGGCCTCGAGCAGGTGACGTACCCGCATCCGTCGCTCGAGCCGATCCTCAAGCGCACGCTCGGCGTGCCGCTCTTCCAGGAACAGGGGATGCAGGTGGCGATCGCGGCGGCGGGGTTCACGCCGGGCGAGTCGGACCTGCTGCGCAAGGCGATGGGGCACAAGCGGAGCGCTGAACGGATGGCGGAGATCTGCCAGAAGATGTTGCGCGGGATGGAGGCGAACGGGATCGCGCCCGAGCTCGCGCAGCGGATCTACAACCAGATCAACGCCTTCGCGGACTACGGGTTCCCCGAGAGCCATGCGGCGAGCTTCGCGTTGATCGTCTACGCGAGCGCCTACCTGCGGCACTACTACGCGCCCGAGTTCCTCTGCGCGATCCTCAATGCGCAGCCGATGGGCTTCTACGCGCCAGGAACGCTCATCGAGGATGCGCGGCGGCACGGGGTGAAGGTGCGGCCGGTGGACGTGACGCGCAGCGCGTGGGACCACACGCTCGAACCCGGGGGGCGCGGGGCGCCGCCTGTCGTGCGGCTCGGGATCCGTTCCGTGCTCGGACTGGGATCGAACGCGAAAGCGAAGATCGAAATGACGCTCGGCACTGCAACTGCTTTCACCACAGGGGCACAGGGAGCACAGGGAACGGCAAAGGGAACGACAACTGCAACTGCCATCACCACAGAGGACACAGAGAACAGCAACGACAACAACTGGGGGAACCGCAACAACAACCACGCCGGAGCGAGCGCCGACGCCTCATCCGCAGGTCCCTGTGCTCCCCTGTGCCCCTGTGGTGATGCAGTAGCAGTCCCAGCAGTCCCAGCAGTCCCAGCAGTCCCAGCAGTCCCAGCAGTCCCAGCAGTCCC
>Ga0137353_1000050_pt1 | contig 23513 bp, 18 predicted proteins | sample EasRivERMLT760_2_FD_104759 | JGI IMG/M metagenome (GOLD analysis project Ga0137353, IMG submission 104759) | Soil microbial communities from meander-bound floodplain in the East River, Colorado, USA - East River MetaG ERMLT760_2 | ecosystem: Environmental > Terrestrial > Soil > Floodplain ...
AGCGCGTCCCCTCGGGGAGCGCCTCGACGACGGGGAGCAGGTCGCTGATGAAGAGCCGCGGACGCCGGCGGTACTCGTCCCAGATCGACTGGTCGACGTCACCGATGTTGATGTTGGGGCGGCGGCGCAGCTCGAAGGAGTTCACGGCGAGCAGCTTGCCGACGAGGTCCTCCTTCATGTAGCGGCCCATCCCGTCGATGATCGAGACGACGGTGATGAGGAACATCACGCCGATGCAGACGCCCGCGAGGGTGAAGAAGCTCTTGAGCTTCTGGACCCGGATGGTCTGGAGCGCGAGCCGGACGGCTTCGAACAGTGGCATTCCGTCTAGTGTGCGCTCAAGCCGAGCTTCTCGGTGAACTTCTCGCGCCGGTCGTCGCTCGCGATCTGGCCGTCACGCAGGACGACCACGCGGCGTGCGTGCGCGGCGATGTCCGGTTCGTGCGTGACCATGATGACCGTCTGGCCCGTGTTCGCGAGGTTCTCGAACACGCGCATGATCTCTTCCGACGTCTGCGAGTCCAGGTTGCCCGTGGGCTCGTCGGCGAGGAGGATCGAGGGACGGTTCACCAGCGCACGCGCGATGGCGACGCGCTGGCGCTGGCCGCCGGAGAGCTCGTTCGGGCGGTGATGGACACGCTGGCCGAGCTGCACGGCCTCGAGCGCCGCCATCGCGCGCTCCTTGCGCTCACCGGCCGAGATGCCGGCGTAGACGAGCGGGAGTTCGACGTTGGCGAGCGCCGTCGCGCGCGGGAGCAGGTTGAACGTCTGGAAGACGAACCCGATCTCCTTGTTGCGCACGCGGGCGAGCTCGTCGTCCTTCATCGTCGAGACGAGCTGGCCGTTGAGCCAGTACTCGCCCTCGTTCGGCGTGTCGAGGCAGCCGATGATGTTCATGAGGGTCGACTTGCCCGAGCCCGACGGGCCCATGATCGCCACGTACTCGTTGCGACGCACCGCGAGGTCCACGCCGCGGAGCGCGCGCACGATCTCGCCGCCCATGTCGTATTCGCGCTTGAGGCCGCGCGTCACGATCACCCACTCGTTCGACGGGGTGGCACCGGCGGTGGCGACGACCGCCTGGCGCTCCGCGGTGATGTTGAGCGGGGCTTCTTCGATATGCTGGCTCACGGCGTCCTCGCGGCCTTGGTGTCGGCCGGCGCTTGGGGTTGCTCACGGACGAGCTGCTCATCCTTCAGCTCGCGGATCGCCTGGTACGTACCCGCGACGATGCGCTCGCCCGGCTGCAGGCCGCTCAGCACCTCGAAGTACTTCTCTCCCGCGATCCCGACGGTTACGGGCCGGAAGGTCACTTTGTTGTCCGCGCCGACGACGAAGACGCCCTCGACGTCCTTCTTGCCGACCTGCACCTGCGGGGTCGTCGGCGCGTTGGGGGCGGCGTCGGTCTGCTTGAGCGCCTCGTTCTCGCGCACGGTGAGCGCGATGATCGGGATCGCGAGCGCCTGCGTCCGCGTGTCGGTCACGATCTTGGCCGTCGACGAGAAGTCGGGGCGTGACTCGCGCGGGGCGTTCAGGATGCGGACCGTCACCTCGTAGTCGATCGCCTGGTCGGTGGTCGTCGCCGTGGCGCCACGCACCGAGCTGTTCGAGATCTCCACGACGCGGCCGATGAAGGTCGTGTCGGGGAAGGCGTCGATCTGGATGACCGCCGAGTCGCCGATCGAGATGCGGCTCACGTCGGTCTCGTCGACCTTCACCTTCGTCTCGAGCACGCTCATGTCGGAGATCGTGAGGAGCGTCGCGGCATCCTTGTTGAGGGTGCCCATGATCGCCGTCTCGCCGAGTTCGACGTTGAGGCGCGTCACGCGGCCCGACATCGGGGCATAGATCGTCGTCTTCGCGAGCTGGGAGCGCGCCTCCCGGAGCGCGGCCTCACCCTGCTGGACGTTCTGCAGCGCCGCCTCGACGAGCGCCTTGTTCACGTCGAGCTGCGTCTGCGCCAGCTCGAGCTCCTGCCCCGACACGAGCGTCTGGTTCGTGCGCCGGATGCCGTCGAGTCGCTCGAGATTGCGCTGAGCCTGCTGCAGGTTGGCGCGTGACTGCGCGAGGCTCGCCCGCGTGTTCGCGAGCGACGCCTCGGAGCGCTGGACCTGGGCCTCGAACTGCTCGGGGTCGATCTGAAGCAGGAACTGCCCCTGCCGGACCATGTCGCCGTCCTTCACCGACAGCCTGGTGATCTTGCCCGTGATGTCGGAGGAGAGGTCGACCTTCTTCTGCGCACTCACCTGGCCGCTCGCCGTCACCGACGAGACGAGGTCCTGCTTGCCGACCTCCTCGATGCGGACCTCGGTGGCCTTGTTCCCGCGCTTGGCGGCGGTCACCGCGACGATCGCGATGAGCCCCACCACGACGCCGATGAAGATGCCGTACTTGGTCTTCTTGCTCATCATATCCTCAGTCAGCGAAGGGTGCGTCCGACGGCCGCTTCCAGCGCCGCGTACGCCCGGTGGAATTCATAGATCGCATCGATACGGTCGGTCTCGGCCCTCTCGTACTCGGCCCGCGCCGTCGTCAGGTCGACGAAGGTGTTGGCCCCCACGCGGTATCGCTCCTCGGCCAGCTGCAGCGCCTCACGCGCCGTCAGGGCATTCTGCGTCTGCAACCCGACTGCCTCGTACGCCGCCTGCAGCGTGACGCGCGCCGACGTGACGTCGGCCGTCATCGCGAGTTCCTGGCGGCGCGTGTTGTAGCGCGCGTCCTGGCGGCTCGCCGACGCTTCCTGCAGTCGCTGTTCGCGGCCGAAGCCGTCGAAGAGCGGGAGCGAGATGCCGAGCGAGAGGCTGTACGGGTTGCGGGTGAAGCCGAACGGGAACGTGGCGTTCGCGTCGCGGACCGCCGCGGCGTTCACCGGCGGGATCGCGCCGCACTGCGCGGCGATGCTGCTGAGGCCGGCGCCAACGCGGATGGAGTCGGTCGTCATGCAGCTGCTCACGCTCCGGTCGCGGCTCGCGATCGCGCTCGCGACGGCGTCGTCATCGGACACGGTCGTCTGGGTCTGCGCGACTCCACCGACCGAGCCCGAGAGCGAGAGCGTCGGGGTGTAGGCGCTGCGCGCCGACTTCACGCCGGCCTCAGCGACCCGCTCCCGCGCCTGGAATGCGCGCAGGTTCGGGTTCGCCGTCTTGGCCATCGCGAGGAGGTCGGCCACGCTCTGCGTGGGGGCGGTCACCGGGAGCTCCGCCGAGAGCACGACATCCTCGGGCATCGGGGCGCCGAGTTGCTGGAAGAGCTGCAGGCGGGCCACCGCCGCGACGTTGCGGGCGCGGAGCGCAGCGACCTGCTGAGTTCCAAGGCCCACCTCGGCGCGCTTCACGTCGAGCGAGGTCGCCGAGCCGACACCGGCCCGCGCCTGCGCAAGCTCGAGTTGCAGGCGCTGTTGCACGACGAGCGTGTCCTGGAGGGAGGCGCGGGCCTGCGTCTGCAGCGCGAGCAGGAACTGCGCCGTCACGCCGTTCCGGAGCTGGAAGCCCGCCGCTTCGACGTCGGCTTCGGCCGCTTCCATGGACGCATTGGCGCGCTTGATCTGCGCCATGGTGTTGAGGCTGAGCTGCATGCTGCCCTGCAGGTTCCAGCTGGACGAGATGATGTCGGAGGTCGCACCGAAGGCGACGCCGCCGAAGAACTGCGGGCGTCCCTCACGATAGCTCGCGCCGGCGCTGAAGTCGGCGCTAGGGAGCAGCTGGCCGTACGCCGAGCGCAGGGCGGCGGATGCGCGCGTCCGGCCCGTCACCGACTGCAGGTAGGTCGGGTTGTTCTTCTTCGCGATCTCGAGCGCTTCGGCGAGGGTCAGCGTCGAGCGGGCCGTCTGGGCCGCCAGCGGCATCGCCAAGCCGAGCAGCAGGGTCGCACGCAACAGCGAACGCATCAATTCGGTTTCCTATATGGAGGGGTCGCGACCCCTCGTACGCCTCCGCCGAGGGCGGAGTTTCAGGCGGCGGTTCGTCGCGGGTCGCTTCGAGATCCGCCGCAGGGACACGCACCCGGAGCAGGCGACCCTGGGCATCGGCCCAGACCTCGCGCAGCACCGGTCCACCGACTCCTTCGCGGATGGTCCACCGCACCGCCTCGTAGCGTTCGAGGCCGAAGAGCACGGTGTCCTCACCCGTCCGTTCGACCGAGACCGGTCCTACCGTCAGCCCGCGCGGCCGAAGCATCGGCACCGGTCCCGTCCCAACGAACTCGAGCAGGAACCAGGCGTGATGGATCACCCCATCGTCCGCCGCCACCACCACGTCGGGAAGGCGGAACTCGCGCGCCGACTCCCCCTTCGGGTTCACCGCCCGTCCGGACCAGAGACCGCGGCGGTATTCGCCCGAGGTGCTCTCGCTGATCCGTCCGCCGACGAAGCGGTCGTATTGGAAGCGCTGCGGGAGTCCGGTCGAGTCCGTCGAGAGGACCACCGCCGAGCGACTGTCCGTCCGCAGCACGTTGCCTTGGGCGGTGAGAGCGCCGTCGACCAGGCTGCGACGGATCGAGAAGTCCTCGCGTCCGACCCGGGTGCCGCCGACCGTGATAGTGAAGATCCCCTCATCCACCACGACGACCTGCGCACGGACCGGTGCAGAAAGAAACGGGAATGGCGCGAGGAGCAGGGCGAGCCGGCAGAACCTGGGGCAGAGCATCCCCGAAATGTACCCGCGAGCGCACTCGCGGTCGCGTGGAAGGCGCGGTGCCGGGTATGATTCCCGCGTGACGCCCACCCCCTCCCCGGATCGAGCGCCCGCGACCCCTCACGGCCAATGGGATACGTGGTTGGTGGCCGCTTCGTTCGCGGTCCTGCTCGGCGCACGGTGGCTGCGCGCCCCGGGCGCCGGGGCGGCGGGCGCGCTCGCCGCGGTCCTCCTCGTCCTCATCGTGCTGACCTGGCGGACGCGGGCGGCGGCGCGGCGCCGGCGCGTGGCATTCGTCGCGGTGGGCGTCGCCTTCTCGGTGAGCGCCGGGATCCAGGCGGCGACGGCGGCGCGGCTGGATCGCGCGCCCGAGGCGGTCCGGTCGACGCTCGAGTCGGAGGCGACCGCGGCGCTCGAGGCGGCTGTGAGCCTCGCCGGGGACGACCTCACGCGGATCGCGCGGGCGGCCGTCCAGGCCCCCCGCGGCGAGGCCGAGTCGGAGGGACTCGAGCTGCTCGTCCGCGGCCCCGACGACCGCGCCGTGATCGTCGCCGACTCGGGGCACCTCGTCGCGTGGGCAGGGCGGCTACTCGTGCCAGTGGACTCGCTCCCGGGGCCGTTCGGCGCGGTCGCGACCCCGTTCCATGTGGTCGCGTACGCGGTCGCTAACAACGGCACCCGCAGCGCGATCGCGTCGGTGCTGCTCCACGCCCAGAGACCGGCGACCGAGTTCAGCCGCCCGCTCGACCAGCGGGTCGCGCGCGCGCGCGGCGTGACCGGCTTCGCCTTCGGCGGGGCGGGGGCTGCCGCGTCGGTGCCGGGCGCGGTCGTGCTGCGCCTGGGCGGGGAGCCGCTGCTCGCCGCCCGCGCCATCGTGCCGCCGGCCGACGCCCTCAAGCACGATGCACGCGAGGCCGCGATGACGCGCGGCGGCGTCCTCCTCGGCCTGCTGGTGCTGCTGCTCTTCGCGGTGGCCTGGCGGCGCGAGGTGCGCTTCGGGACGCGGCTCGCGGTGCTCGCGGTCGCATTCGGCGCGCTCGCGCTCGTGCCGCTCTCGAGCTTCTCGAACAAGTGGTCGATCTTCGACCCGACCTTCTTCCTCGTGCAGGGCGTGCTCGGCGGGCGCTTCACGGCGAATGCGGGCGCGCTCGCGATCACGAGCGGGTTGCTGCTGCTCGCGCTCCTGTCCGCGCTGCGCGAGGGCGTGCGGCCGAGGTCGCGCACGCAGGCGCTGGCGTGGGTGATCCTCGTCGCGCTCGTCGGGCCGTTCCTGCTGCGCGATCTCGCGCGCGGCATCCAGGTGCCGCGCATCGGCGCGTCCATCGGGCTCTGGGTCTCGTGGCAGGTCACGCTGTTCCTCGCCGCGGTGACGGTCGTCCTCCTCGGCGTGACCGCGGGAAGGGCCGCGCTCGCCGGAACGAGGCGCGGACTGCCGACCTGGGTCGCGCCGGTGATCGCCGCGATCGCCGCGCTCTCCACTCCGCTCGTCCTCGAGGCGCCGAGCACGCTGCCGGCGCTCCATCCGGCGCTCTGGGTCCTCGCGATCGCGGCGCTCGCGTTCACGCGCCGCGCGCGTGCGATCGTCGCCTCGGTGGCGGTGGTCGCCGCGTGCGGCGCGGTCACGCTCGCCTGGTTCTCGACGGTGCGCGAGCGCGTGCAACTCGCCGCCGAGGACGTGCACGGGCTCGATACGCCCGACCCGACCGCGTCGATGCTGCTCGAGCGTTTTGCCGACGGACTCGACGCGACGACGGCGGCGCGATCGCGCGTCGAGGTGCTCTCGCGCTTCGCGGTGAGCGACCTCTCGAGCGCCGACCTCCCGGTGGAGATCGCCACGTGGACGCCCGACGGGCACGAGATGGCCGAACTGCGCGTCGGGCGCGGGACCGGGTCGGCGGGCGTGAACCTCCTCGCGGCGGAGGCGCGGCGATCGGGCCGGCGCGTCCTGCGCGAGGTGTCGGGGGAGCCGGGCACCCACGTCGTGCTCGCACAGCCCCACGAGGATGGCACCGTCACCACCGTCGTGCTCGCGCCGCGCAGCGCGCTCGTCGCACCCGACGCGTTCGGCGCATTCCTCGGTTTCCCGTTGCCACCGACCCCGGAACCGCCGTACGCGCTGCGGCTCGGCGAGTACACGACGGCCCACGAACCCGACTCGCCGCGGCTCGGCCGCTGGGCGCGCGAGGGGAACGAACTGCACGGCGATTGGACGCTGCCGGGCGCGGGCGGGATGCGCCGGCGAGTGCACGGCGTGGTCGAGCTGCGCAGCTTCGACGCCCTCGTGACGCGCGGCGCGTTGCTCGTGATCATCGACCTGATCGTGATGGGTGCGGTCTGGCTCCTCATCGTCGCCGCCGACGGCGCGATCTGGCGCTGGTGGCGCATGCGGCGCAGCGACGTGCTGAACAGTTTCCGCGTGCGACTGTCGGTCGCGCTCTTCGGCGCCTTCGTCGTGCCGTCGGCGCTGTTCGGCTTCTGGTCGTTCCAGCGCGTGCAGGCGGACGACCGGCAGTCGCGCGACCTGCTCGTGCGCGAGACGCTGCGCGGCGTCGCGGCCTCGACCGACTCGACGCTGCTGCAGCAGGCGGCTGCGCGCTTCGACACGCCGCTGTTCCTCTATGCGAACGGCTTGCTCGTCGGCACGAGCGATCCGCTGCTCGACGCGCTCGCGCCGGTGGGGCGGCTGCTGCCGTCGGGCATCGCGCGCGTGCTCGCCGAAGGGGACGAACCGACGGCCGGCAGCGAGGAAGAGCTCGGCCCCTCGGCCGTGCGCCTGGGGTATCGCGGCGAGGTCGACGAGTTCGGCATCCAGTGGGTGCTCGCGGCGCCAGCGCGGCTCGACGAGCGTCCGCTCGATCGCCGCCGCAACGACCTCGCGGTCTTCCTGCTCTTCGCGCTCGCGCTCGGCTTCATGGCGGCGATGTGGGCCAGCGGCGCGGGCGCGCGGCAACTCTCGCGGCCCATCCGCGCACTGCAGGTGAACGCGCTCGCACTCGCCCGCGGCGCGCCGCCGCCTGAGCTCGACGCCGCGGCGCCGGTGGAGTTCACACCGGTGTTCAGCGCGTTCCGCATCATGACGAGTGACCTCGCCGAGAGTCGTGCGGCGCTCGAGGCGGCCGAGCGGCGCCTCGCCGCGACGCTGCGCAACGTGGCGAGCGGTGTCATCGCCGTGGACGACCTTGGCCTCGTCACCTTCGCGAATCCGCGTGCGGAACTGATCCTCGGTGCGACGCTCGCGGCGGGGACATCGCTCGCCCCGCGGCTCGGCGGGGCGCTCGGTACGCCGCTCGGAGCGTTCCTCGACTCGGCGGAGGATGACGCCGACTACGAGGTCGAGCGCCAGGGGCGCCGGTTGCAGGTGCGCGTCGCGCGGCTCGCCGGGGGCGCGCGTCGCGCCGTGATCACGATCGACGACGTCACCGAGGTCGCGCGCGCCGAGCGCGTGCTCGCGTGGGGCGAGATGGCGCGGCAGGTGGCGCACGAGATCAAGAACCCGCTCACGCCCATCCGGCTCGGCATGCAGCACCTGCAGCGCGCGCGCCGCGACGGCCGGGTGGACTTCGACCAGGTGCTCGACGAGAACACGGCGCGCGTGCTCGCCGAGATCGACCGGCTCGACGAGATCGCACGCGCCTTCAGTCGCTATGGCACGGCACCGGTCGCCGACGCGCCGCCCGAGGTGACCGATGTGGCGCAGGTCGCGCGCGACGTGCTCGAGCTCGAGCGCATGGGCGAGGCGGGCATCAAGTGGGAGTCGTCGATCCCCGACGCGCCCGTGCTCGCCGCGGGCCGCTCGCGCGAGCTGCGGGAGGTGCTGCTCAACCTCCTCGAGAACGCGCGACTCGCGCACTCGCGTCGCATCGCGCTGAGCGTCATGTCGTTACCCGACGGCGGCGCCGAGGTGACCGTGCGGGACGACGGCGACGGCGTGCCCGCGCACCTGCTCGCGCGGATCTTCGAGCCGCACTTCTCGACGCGCACGAGCGGCAGCGGACTCGGTCTCGCGGTCAGCCGGCGGCTCATCGAAGCGTGGGGCGGGACGATCGACGCGGAGAGTGCGATGGCTGGCGGGACCACCCTGCGCGTGCGTCTGGCTTCGCCGCCGCGCCCCTGACTAGCTTACCACCTCGATGCATAATCCCGAGCTGACGGGCCCGAACCGTCCCTCGAGCGGGATCCCCGCGCACCTCGACGGGTGGTTGCTCCCTCCGGACTGGCGGTGGGGGAGCAGCGGCATCTACACGCCCTTTCGGCACGCGCAGGAGATCCGCGATTCGCTGGGGCGCTCCCTCGCGCTCGTGACGGCGCCCGATCCGGCGCATCATGCGTGGCTCTTCCGTGAAGCGCGCCAGCTCGCGCATCGCAGCCATCCGATGATCCCGACGACGTATCACTTCTGGCAGCAGCACGCCGGGAGTCGCCGCGGGCCGGGGTATCTCCGCCGCTGGATCACGGGCGAGACGATCGGCGAGCGGCTCAAGCGCAGCGGCGCCGAGACGGTGCCGTTCACGCTCCGCATGGTGCGCTCGGTGGGCTCGGCGCTCGCGTACCTCCACGATTCGGGGAGCGTGCACGGCTCGATCGCGCCCGACACGACCTACTTCACGCCGACCGGCCGCACGTGGATGCTCGGCTGGCAGTGGGCGGTGCCGAGTGACGAGCTGCCGCCGGGGATGTCGCCCGACGTGCGATGGACGCCGCAGCCTCCGGAGTGGAAGGGCGGCTGGTCGCCGACTCCTGCGTCTGACCAGTGGCAGTTGGGCGCGATGGCCTTCGCGCTGCTCACCGGCGAGGTGCCGCACTCGAGTGACGTGCCGCCGATCCGCCTTGCGCGTCCCGATGTGCCGGCAACAGTTGCCGAACTCGTGGACCAGATGCTCTCCACCGCGCCGGCCGACCGCTTCACGAGCATCGCGGGCATGCTGCGGCGCATCGAGCGCATCTCGGGCACGAGTTCGCTCTCCTTCCCGGGCACCGAGCAGGCGAGCGGCGAACACACCGCGCTCTCCGAGGAGGATCGGCTGCGCTGGGCGACCGGCGACGACTACGAAGTGCTCGCGCCGCTCGGCGCGGGGACCTACGGCTCGGTCTGGCGCGTGCGCGACCTCTCGCTCGAACGCGAGGTCGCGCTCAAGATGCTCCACCCCTCCGTCGCGCGGAACGCGACGGCGGTCGGGCGATTCCGCCGCGAGGCGCAGCTCGCCGCACAGCTCCAACATCCCGCGATCGTGCCGATCTTCGCCTGGGATTCGAAGGGCGACGTGAACTGGTACATCATGGAGCTCGAGGAAGAAGGATCGGTGTCGGACCTCGTGAAGCGCTCGGGTCCCGTCTCGTTCGCCGAACTCGCGCCGCAAGTGGACGCGGTGCTCGACGGCCTCGCGGTCGCGCATGCGAACGGGATCATCCATCGCGACCTCAAGCCCGAGAACATCCTGATCGACCGCTACCGCCGCTGGCGCATCGCCGACTTCGGCATCGCGCACGCGCTGGGTGCGCGCGCCGCCGGCGCGTCCGGCACGCCCTCCTTCGCCGCACCCGAGCAGCTGCTCGGCGAGGAGCAGGGCGTGGGCACCGATCTCTTCGCCGTCGCCGCGATCGTGTACTACGCGCTCACCGGCCGGGCGCCCTTCGAAGGCGGCGATGGCCGCGCGATCCTCGCCTCGCAGCTCGCCGGCCGCGTGGACCTCGGCGACTTCGACGACCCGCTGCGTTCCTGGCTGCGCCGTGGGCTCTCGGCCGATCCGAACGACCGGCACCAGGACGCCGAGGCCATGCGCAGCTCGTGGCGGCAGGTCGTGAAGCAGACGGCACGCGCCGATGCGCGCGGCAAGTTCACGCTCGGCCGCGTGGTCCGACGCGTCGCCGCCGCGCTGCGCGGTCAGCCCCCGGCCGCACGATGAGCCGCGTCCCGATGATCCGACCGATCGTGCTGCTGGCGATCGCCGCGAGCGCCGCGGCGGCACAGGTGCCGACGCGCCCCGACTCCACTCCGCCGGATTCGGCGCGCGCACAGCGGCTGGTGCCGGTCCGCGTCGACGTCACGCGCGCGGCCGCGACCGACGATCGCCTGCCGTGGGCCGTCGCGACGCAGGACCGTCATGCGATCCGCCGCGGCCAGGCGACGCTCGGCATCGACGAGGTGCTCGCGAACGTCCCGGGTGTCGTCGTCTCGAACCGCTACAACTACGCACTCGACCAGCGGCTCTCGATCCGCGGCGCGGGCAGCCGCGCCAACTTCGGGCTGCGCGGCGTGAAGGTGCTCTACGACGGCGTGCCGCAGTCGCTGCCCGACGGCCAGAGCCAGCTCACCAACATCGACCTCGCGACGATCGGCCGCGTGGAAGTGCTGCGCGGCGCGGCCTCGTCGCTCTACGGCAACGGTTCCGGCGGCGTACTCTCGTTCACGAGCGACCTCGCGGCGCCGGACCGCCTGGGCGCCAGCGTGCGCGCGACGAGCGGCTCGTTTGGGATGGCCAAGCTGCAGGCGCGCGTCTCGGGACGCGCGGGGTCGTCCGTGGGCGCGCTCTCGGCGTCGCGCACGACGGTCGATGGGTTCCGGCAGTACAGTCGCGCCGACACACGGCAGCTCAGCGCGGCGCTCGATCGGGCGCTCTCGAGTGGCGCGACGTTCTCGCTGCGCGCCGGGACCGCGGAAACGCCGCTGGCGCAGAATCCGGGCGCGCTCACGCAGGCCGAGTACGACATCGATCCCGACACCGCGGCATTGAACAACGTGCGGCGTGGTGCGCGGCGGTCCGTGTCGCAGCGGTTCGCGTCGGTGCGGGTGCATTCGGGTGAAGGTCCGGTGGCCTGGAGTGCGTCGCTCTACGGCCAGCGGCGTTTCGTGGAGAATCCGCTCGCGACCGCACCGCCGCCTCCGGCGGGTCCGACGAACGGGACGCAGGGCCTGATCGACCGCCGCGTGACGGGCCTGCGTCTCGATGCGACGCGCGAGGTCGCGCGGCCGATGCGCCCGCGCCTGTCGCTCGCCCTCGACGTGCAGCGGTCGCACGACACGCGCAGCAACTTCCGCACGACGGACGGCACGCGCGCCACGGCGACCGACACCCTCTTCCTCAAGCAGGGCGAGACGGTGACGAGCGTCGGGCCCTCGGCGCAGTTGCAGCTCGATCCGACGTCGCGCGTGACGGTGAGCGTCGGCGCGCGTTGGGACCGCATCGCCTTCAAGGTGGACGACGAGTTCTTCGCCGACGGCGACGACGACAGCGGGGAGCGCACGATGACCGCGGGCAGCGGGCACGTCGGCGCGGTGTGGCGGTTGCGCGAGGCGTTCGCGCCGTACGCGAACCTGGCGACGGCATTCGAGACGCCGACGACGACCGAGCTCAATGCGCGGCAGGACGGCACCGGCGGGTTCAACGACGCGCTCGGTCCGCAGCGGATCCGCTCCGTTGAGGTCGGTGCGCGCGGCCGCGTGGCACGCCGCCTCGGGTATGAGGTCGCGCTCTTCGACTCGAGGGCGAGCGCCGCGATCGTGCAGTTCCTCGAGACGGGCGGCCGCGCCTACTTCAGGAACGCGGGCCGCACGCACAACCGCGGCGTCGAGGTCGGGCTGAGCGCGGTGCTCATCTCCTGGCTCACCGCGCAGGGCGCGTACACGCTCGCGGATTACGTGTTCGAGGACTACACCGCGCCCTCGGCGACGCTGCCCGCGCCAGCGGTGGACACGTTGAGCGGCAATCGCCTCGCGGGCGTGCCTGACCGCACGTGGCGCGTCTCGTTGCAGGGGACCGCCCGCGGGTTCGCGCTCGCGGTGGAGCACTCGTGGCAGGGCGCGTCGTGGGGGAATGACGCGAATACGGTGCGCGTCGACGACTGGGGTGACGGCCAGCTCAACCTGCGCGCCTCCTGGAGTGGACGACTCGCCGGCCGGAGGTTCGAACCGTTCGTCTCGCTGCAGAACGCCCTCGACTCGCGCTATGTCGGCGCCGTGACGCTCAACGGCTTCGGCGGACGCGTGCTCGAGCCCGCGCCGGGACGCAACTGGTACCTGGGGATGGAGATCGGGACACCGATCCTGCGCTGACCCCCTTCTATGCCCGGTTACCTTTCGGGCATGACATCACTCCCGTTCGAAGTCCGTGAATCGCCGCTCGCCGGCAAGGGCGCGTTCGCGTCGCGCGCCATCGCCAGGGGCGAGCGCATCATCGAGTACACGGGAGAGCGCATCACGCACGCGCAGGCCGACCTGCGCTACGATGACGACTCGATGGACGAGCACCACACGTTCCTCTTCACGGTGTCGAGCCGCACGGTGATCGACGCGACCTACGAGGGGAACGAGTCGCGGTACATCAACCACTCGTGCGAGCCGAACTGCGAGACCGAGATCGACCGCGGTCGCGTCTTCATCTTCGCACTGCGCGACATCGCGGCGGGCGAGGAGCTCGCGTACGATTACGCCTACCAGCGCAGCGGCGACGAGACGGAGAAGGAGGAGCGGCAGTACCGCTGCCTCTGCCGCAGCGCCTCGTGCCGCGGTTCGATCATGGAGCCCAAGTCGGCGTTCGAGCTGCGTCAGCGCGCCGCGGCGAAGACCCGCACCACGCGCGCCCGCAGGACCTTGTCGAGCAGCGGGAAGTCGCGCGCCAGGTAGGCCTCGCCTTCCGCACCGATCCTCTGCTGCGACGGGCCGGTCGGACCATCGCCATAGCCCGTGTGGAGTGAGTCCACGGCATCGATCCCGCGCACGACTTCGCCGACGGGCGCGAATGCGAGTGCGTCGAGCCGCGCGTTGTCGCGCAGGTTGATGAACAGCTGGAACGTGCGCGTGTCCTTCCCGCCCGCGGCGAACGTGACCGTCCCGCGCCGATTGCTCTCGCGCACCGTGTCGTCGGCGATGCGCTTCTCGCGCCAGGCGCGACCGGCTGCCGTGTCCGCGGGGATGCCCCACTGGATGACGAAGCCGCGGACGGCGCGGAAGAATCGCGCGTCATCGTAGAAACCGCTCGCGACCAGTCGGGCGACCCGTGTCGCGCCGAGCGGCGCCCAGCTGCGGCGCAGCATCACGTCGATGTCACCCTTGGTGGTGACGAAGCGGACGAGCACCGAGTCGGCGGCGGCGAGCGCGGCGGAGTCGGGCGGCGTGGCGAGCTCGGGCGCGACGGCATTCGCAATCGGCACGGACGTCGCCGGCGCGCAGGCGGCGAGCGCGACGGTGAGGAGCGAGCCGAGGATGCGCGCAGCGGGAGCGGCGGACGTCGTGCGGGTCGTGCGGATCACAGGATGTCCTCGCGGAACTGGAGGCGGAGCACGCGCTTCCGCTCGATGGAGCCATTGCGATAATCGAAGGGGAGCGAGATGCGCTGCGGTCCCTCGATCGTGCCATCGAGCATGCGCACGCCCTTCGTCTCACCCGATGAGTCGGCGACGAAGCGAATCGTCGTGCCGGTCACCTCGTAGCGGCCGGTGACGGTCATCGACTGGATCGGTGTCTGGCGGGCGCCGGCGCGGCCGCCGACGCCCGCGTCGGAGGTCGTGAGCGTGCGCTTGAAGCGCACCGCAGCGCGGAAGCGATTGCCCGAGCGGAGCGAGACCACCATGCGCTCGAACTCGACCAGATAGGTCGTGCCATCGCCGTCGGTGACGCGGTCGGCGAGAGGGAGCGGTGCCTGGTCGATGCGGACGGCCAAGTAGGAGCCCACCTGCTGCGCGTCGGCGCGCGTGGGCAGGAGGCAGGCGGCCGCGACGAGGGCGTAGGTGAGGCGCATGGCTCGAACCTAGCGCGTCGGCGTGGCCGCGGCGACGCCCGCAACGACAGGATGCGGGGCCTCGGTGGCGCCGGTCGCATCCTCGCGCATGCTCGCCGCCATCCGCTCTGCCGCCGTGCTCGGCATCGAAGCCTTCGCGGTGACCGTCGAGGTCGACGCCGCCCCCGGCCTCCCCGGCTGGACGATGGTCGGGCTGCCATCCGGGAGCGTGAAGGAAGCACGCGAACGCGTGGGCGCCGCACTCGTGAACGCGGGCTTCACGCTTCCGCCGCGTCGCTGGACGGTGAACCTCTCACCGGCCGACGTGCGGAAGGACGGCACCGCCTTCGATCTCCCGATCGCGATCGGCGTGCTCGTCGCGAGCGGACAGCTCGAGGCCGAACGCGCCGAGGGACTCCTGTTCGCCGGCGAACTCGGGCTCGACGGCACGGTGCGCCCGATCCGCGGCGCGCTGCCACTCGCACGCGCCGCGCGCGATGCCGAAGCACGGGCACTCGTGCTTCCCGCACCGAACTGCGCCGAGGCATCGTTGCTGCGCGGCGTGCGACTCGCGCCGTGCGCCACGTTGCGCGAACTCGTCGACACGCTCGCCGCGCGACGGCTCCCCGACGCGCCGAACGCGCCACCACCGCGCGCACCGTCGCACGACTCCGACTTCGCCGATGTCGTCGGACAGGTCTTCGCCAAGCGCGCACTCGAGCTCGCCGCCGCGGGCGGTCACAATGCCTTCCTCGTCGGTCCGCCCGGGGCCGGGAAGACGATGCTCGCGCGCCGGCTCACCTCGATCCTCCCTCCGCTCGACGATGACGCGCTGCTCGAGGTCGTCGCGATCCATTCCGTCGGCGGGATCCTCCCCGCAGGTGCGGCGCCGGTGCGCACGCCGCCGTTCCGCGCGCCGCACCACACGATCTCACTCGCGGGCCTCATCGGTGGCGGACCGGGCCCGCGTCCCGGCGAGGTGAGCCTCGCGCACCGCGGCGTGCTCTTCCTCGACGAGATGCTGGAGCTTCCGCGCTATGTGCTCGATGCGATGCGACAGCCGCTCGAGGATGCGCGCGTCGTCATCGCGCGCGCGGCGCACGCGGTCGCGTTCCCCGCGCGATTCCTCTTGATCGGCGCGGCGAATCCCTGTCCGTGCGGCTACGACGGTGATGCGTCGGGTCGCTGCCGCTGCTCCGCGGCGGACATCGCGCGGTACCGAAGCCGGTTGAGCGGTCCACTGGCCGACCGCATCGACCTACACGTGCGCGTCGGCGCGGTCGCGCTCGCCGAGCTCGGTCGACCGACGCGCGAGGAGACGAGCGCGACGATCCGCGCACGCGTCGCCGGGGCGCGGGAACGCCAGCGCGAGCGGTATCGCGTGCTGCCCGGCATCCACACGAACTCCGAGGCGCCCGGGCGATGGCTGCAGTCGCATGGCGCGCTCACCGACGGCGCGAGAGAGCTCCTCGCGACCGCGGCCGAACGCCTCAAGCTCTCGGCGCGCGCGTACCATCGCACGCTGCGCGTCGCGCGCACGGCGGCTGACATCGCGTCAGAGGAGCGGATCGAGCCCGGCGCGATCGCCGAGGCGCTGATGTTCCGGCCGGCGGTCGACTCGTCCTGAGGCCGCGCGAGGGACGCGCGATCCGCCACGCGAAGCGGCCTGACATGACTCAACACGGGCAATAGCTTTCCCTGATGCAGCCCGCACCGCTCGCCCCCGACGCACTCGCCCTCGCGAAGGAGGCGCGGCTCGTCGCCTGGTTCCGCGAGAAGGGCTCGGCGCTCATCGGCTTCTCGGGCGGCGTGGATTCGGCCTATCTCGCGTGCGTCGCGCTCGACGCGCTCGATGCCTCGCGCGTGCTGGCGGTGATCGGTCGCAGTGCCTCGTATCCCGAAGCCCAGTGGACGAGGGCGCGCGAGGTCGCGGATCGCTTCAACGTCCCGGTGCTCGAGGTGGACACCGACGAGATGAACGACCCCGAGTACGCGGCGAACCCGACGAACCGCTGCTACTTCTGCAAGCGCGAACTCTGGGGCCGCCTCGCGCCGATCGCCGAGGCGCGCGGACTCGCCGTCGTCGTCGACGGCACCAACGCCGACGACCTCGGCGACCATCGTCCCGGCGCCCGCGCGGCGCGTGAGCGTGAGGTCTCCTCGCCGCTCGCCGAGATCGGCCTGACGAAGCCGGAGATCCGCGCGCTCTCTTCGGCGCGCGGGATCCCCTCCTGGGACCAGCCGTCGTCGCCCTGCCTGAGCTCGCGGCTGCCGTACGGCACCGCGGTCACGCCGCTCCGACTGCGCACGGTCGAGGTCGCCGAAGCGGCTCTGCGCGCCCTCGGGATCGAGGGCAATCTCCGCGTCCGGTACTTCGGCGAGGCGGCCAAAGTGGAACTGGACCCGGGGCCTCTGGCGTATTGGAGCGAGGGAGAGGCGCGTGAGCGCCTCCAAGCGGCGGTCCGTTCGGCGGGCTTCGCGCAGGTCGAGATCGACCCGCGCGGTTTCCGGTCCGGCGGACTGAACGTGCTCGCGGGGATCACCGTCGGAGGAACTTGATGGGCTGTTTGAACCGCATCGGCTGCGGAGTCCTGCTCATCGCGACGGGCGCGGCGGGATACGCCTACCGCGATGCGTGGATCCCCAGGGTCAAGCGCATCGTCGCCGCCGAAGCGCCGCCAACGACCGCCGCCTGGGCTCCGATCACGACGACTGCCGGCGCGCGCGCGAAGGCGCGCGTCGCCACGATGCAGAAGCGCGGTGGCCCGAGCGAGGTCAGCATGACCGCCAGCGAGTTCGCCGCTTACGTGCTCGGCAACGCCCTCGGGGACGTCGCCCGGCGTGACACGGCGACGCAGGCGGTAGTCGAGAAGGGGATGCTCTACATCCGCACGTCGATCCGCCTCGCCGACATCGGCGGCCGCGATGCGCTGGGGCCGCTCGGCCGCCTGCTCAACGACGAGGAACCGCTGCTCGTGGGAGGGACACTGACGATGGTGCGCCCCGGCCTCGCGCAGTACCGGCTCAAGGAAGTCGCGTTGCGCGACATCGAGGTGCCGCGCCCCGTCGTCGGCTCGCTCGTGAAGCGGTGGAGCCCCGCCAAGGGCACGGACAGCCTCGCGACTGATGGGCTCCCGGTCGAGCTGCCGTCGAACGTCGTCGACCTGCGCCTCGTGGACGGCAAGGTCACGCTCTACAAGAAGGCGCCATGAGCCGCCGCGTCCTCATCGTCGACGACGAAGCGGGGATCCGCGCCGCGCTCGCGCAGCTCCTCGAGTACGAGGGCTACGAGGTGCGCGCCGTCGCGAGCGGGAAGGACGGCCTCGCCGCGTACGAGCAGTTCAATCCGCAACTCGTCTTCCTCGATGTGAAGATGGCGGGCATCGATGGGCTCGAGACGCTCAAGCGCCTGCGCGCCGCCGATCCCGCCGCCGTCGTCGTGATGATCTCGGGGCATGCGAGCATCCAGGACGCCGTCGAGGCAACGCATCTCGGCGCCTACGACATCCTGGAGAAGCCGCTCGACACCGACCGCATCATCGTCACGTTGCGCAACGCGATCGGCCACCTCGACCTGCGCGAGGAGAACCAGCGCCTGCGCGCGAAGGTCGAGAAGCACGGCGAGATCGTCGGACGCTCGGCCGCGGTGCGCGGGTTGCTCGACCAGATCGCACGCGTCGCGGGGACGCAGGCGCGCGTGCTCATCACCGGCGAGAATGGCACGGGCAAGGAGCTCGTCGCGAAGGCGCTGCATGCGCAGTCGGGGCGGGCGAAGGGGCCGTTCATAGAGGTGAACTGTGCCGCGATCCCGAGCGAGCTCATCGAGAGCGAGCTCTTCGGCCACATGAAGGGCTCGTTCACCGGCGCGATCGCCGACCGCGCCGGCAAGTTCGAGCAGGCCGACGGTGGCACGCTCTTCCTCGACGAGATCGGCGACATGTCGGCCTCGGCCCAGGCGAAGGTGCTGCGCGTGCTGCAGGAGGGCGACGTCACGCGGATCGGCGGCAGCAAGGTGCGCAGGGTCGATGTGCGCGTGATCGCGGCGACGAACAAGCGCCTCGAGGAGGAGATCCAGGGCAATCGCTTCCGCGAGGACCTCTACTATCGCCTCAACGTCGTGCCGATCGTCGTGCCGCCGCTGCGCGACCGGCGCGAGGACATCGCGATGCTCGTGCAGCACTTCGTCGCGCGGCTCGCTGCCGAGGGCCAGGTGCCGACGAAGGGGATCGAGGCCGCGGCGGTCGAGCGTCTCGCCACGCTCGACTGGCCGGGCAATGTGCGCGAACTGCGCAACACGGTCGAGCGCCTGATGATCCTCGCGCCGGGCCCTCGCATCGGCGTCGCCGACGTGGATCGCCTCGTGGGTGGGCGTGCGGGCGAGCAGCCCGGCGTGCTCGCGGGGCTTGAGCAGTACGAGACGTGGGAGCAGTTCAAGCTCGCCGCCGAGCGTGCATTCCTGCAGGTGAAGCTCCGGCAGTTCGACTGGAACGTCGCCGAGACGGCGCGCGCGCTCGACATGCCGAGATCGAACCTCTACAAGAAGATCGAGCGCCACGGCCTGGCGCGGGAGCATGGATGAGCGATCGCAATTGGGAAGAGGAACTCAAGAAGATCGACAAGCAGATGGAACGCGTGAGCGACGAGGCGATCTTCCCGACCCGGAATGCCGCGACGCCGACCGCGAAGGCGGCGGTCGTCGACACGCAACAGGCGACGACGACCTTCGGCGTGTTCGCGCGCCTCGCGCTCGCGGTCGCACTCGGCGTCGGCATGGTCTTCTGGCCCTACTCCGCACGCTGTGGCATCGGGCTCGCCGGCTACCTCGCGGCGGTGAGCGCGCTCGTCGTGAGCGGCGTCTGGTCGAGCATCTGGACCTTCCGCCACCGCTCGGGCCGCGCGCACACGCTCTCGCTGCTGCTCGTGCTCTGGGGCCTGCTGCTCGGCGCGATCGACGTGCTGCCGCGCGCGGGGTATGCCGTCCCCACGGCCGCGCATCCAGCGACGTGGGCCTGCACGCCCTGAGGTGAGGGGCAGGTTATCTTTGGTGTCTATGACGACCTTCCAGAACTTCATCGCCGGCGAGTGGGTCGCGCCCAGCACCGGCAACTATTTCGAGAACACCAATCCCGCCGACACCTCCGACGTAATCGGCCGCTTCCCGAAGTCGGGTGCCGCCGACGTCGCGAAGGCCGTCGAATCGGCCAAGCGCGGCTTCGAGAAGTGGAAGCGCACGCCGGCGCCTGCGCGTGGTGACATCCTGCGCCGCGTCGGCGAGATCCTCGTCTCGCGCAAGGAAGAGCTCGCGGACCTCATGACGCGCGAGATGGGCAAGCCGCTCGCCGAGACTCGCGGCGACGTGCAAGAGGGCATCGACACCGCCTTCTACGCCGCCACCGAGGGCCGCCGCCTCTTCGGCCACACCGTGCCGAGCGAACTGCGCGCGAAGTGGGCGATGAGCTTCCGCCGGCCGATCGGCGTCGCCGGCATCATCACGCCGTTCAACTTCCCCCTCGCGATCCCGACGTGGAAGATGTTCCCCGCGCTCGTCTGCGGGAACGCCTGCGTCTTCAAGCCGGCCGAGGACGTGCCGCACACGGGGCACGTGCTCGTCGAGATCCTGCTCGAGGCGGGACTCCCGCCCGAGGTGATCCAGCTCGTGCACGGCGACGGCGAGGTGGGCGCGGCGATCGTGAACCACCCCGAGATCCCGCTCATCTCGTTCACCGGCTCCACCGACACGGGGAGCAAGGTCGGCGAGACGTGCGGCCGCATGCACAAGCGCCTCTCGCTCGAGATGGGCGGCAAGAACGCGCAGGTCGTCCTCGACGACGCGAAGCTCGACCTCGCGCTCGACGGCGTGCTCTGGGGCGCGTTCGGCACGACGGGCCAGCGCTGCACCGCGACGAGCCGATTGATCCTCCAGGACGGCGTCCACGACGCATTCGTCGCGAAGCTCAAGGAACGCGCGAGCCAGCTCAAGCTCGGCGACGGCCGCAAGGCGGGGACCGACGTGGGTCCAGTGATCCATGCCGATTCGATGACGAAGATCCAGCGCTACGTCGAGATCGGACTCAGCGAGGGCGCGGAGCTCACGCTCGGCGGCCAGCGCGCGCACGGCGCGGGACTCGAGAAGGGGTTCTTCTTCCAGCCGACGATCTTCACCAACGTGCGGGCCGGGATGCGCATCGAGCAGGAGGAGATCTTCGGCCCCGTGCTGAGCGTGATCCGCGTGAAGGACGCCGACGAGGCGTTCAAGGTGAACAACGGCGTGAAGTACGGGCTCTCGAGCTCGGTGTACACCCAGGACGCGAACATCACCTTCCGCGCGCTGAACGAGCTCGACAACGGCATCACGTACATCAACGCCCCGACCATCGGCGCCGAGGCGCACCTGCCGTTCGGCGGCGTGAAGCAGACCGGCAATGGCCACCGCGAGGGCGGGTGGGAGGTCTACGAGTTCTACTCGGAGACGAAGGTCGGATACGTGGACTACAGCGGCAGTCTGCAGCGCGCGCAGATCGACAATTACTGAGTGGCAGACAGTAGACAGGAGACAGCAGTCAGTAGACAGTAGGCGGTAAGACGGTCGGCTGTAGCGGCAGCGAGGCGCCCGCGCATCCATCATCGGGATGCTCGCCATCGCGGACAGATGCGGGGATCCTCGCATCCGTCCCCGACCCCATCCCTGCTCCGACTGTTCATCCCGCATCGGTGTGCGTTCCCCGCATCCCCCCTGCCGTGTCAGGGGAATGCGGGGTATATCCAAGGCAGATGACCGCGCCTCAGCCGGACCCCCTCGTACCGCCCTCCGCCGAGGCCCCCGCGCCGGAGGCAGGAGTCCCGGCCGCACCCCGCACCCGCCGCGGCAGGCTCATCACCTTGGGCTGGGAAGGCTCGCGCACCCTCGCCCTCGCGCTCTTCGGCTTCCTTCTCATCCGCGCGACGCTCTTCGAACTCTTCAAGATCCCCAGCGCCTCGATGGAGGGCACGCTGCTCGTCGGCGACTTCCTCGTCGTGAACAAGCTGTTGTACGGCGCCGAGGTCCCGCTCATCAGCGGGCGGCTCCCCGCCGTGCGCGATCCCGCGATCGGCGATGTCGTGGTGTTCCAGTGGCCGCAGGACGTGACGAAGAACTTCGTGAAGCGCCTCGTCGGGCTGCCGCTCGACACGCTCGAGATGCGCCGGGGCGTGCTGCTGCGCAACGGCATCGCGCTGCGGGAGCGATACGCGACGCACCGCGACCTCCAGTTCGACCCGGCCGACGAGGACTTCCTGTGGCAGCGCGATTACCTCGCGCCCGGCCTCGATGCGCGGCGTTATCACCCGTCGCGCAATAATTGGGGCCCGCTCGTCGTCCCCGCTCGTCACTTCTTCATGCTCGGTGACAATCGCGACAACTCGCTCGACAGCCGCTACTGGGGGTTCGTCCCCGATTCGCTCGTGCGCGGCAGCCCGATCATGGTCTACTACAGTTACTCCCCCGACAGCGCGGAGTCATTCGATTGGCTGCGCCGCGTGCGGTGGCAGCGGCTCGGCGAACTGATTCGTTGACGGCACACGGGGGTGCTTCCGCCACCCCGGAGCGTGCTGCACATTCCGACCAACGGTCCACCCGACGGACCAACGGAGCATGCGCGTGAGACGGACGGCTGGGACGCCGCACAAGCGGCACCTGCATGACGAAGGGTCGCTCGACCAGTACCTGCGGGACATCAGCGTCTATCCGCTGATCTCGCGGGAAGAGGAAGTGCGGCTCGCCCAGCGAATCCGCCTCAGCGACCAGGAGGCGCTCGACACCCTCGTGCGGTCGAACCTCCGTTTCGTCGTCTCGGTCGCGAAGAAGTACCAGAACCAGGGCGTCTCCCTCTCTGACTTGATCAACGAGGGCAACCTCGGCCTGATCCGCGCGGCCCACAAGTTCGACGAGACGAAGGGGATCAAGTTCATCTCCTACGCCGTCTGGTGGATCCGCCAGGCGATCCTGCAGGCACTCGCCGAGCAGAGCCGCATCGTGCGCGTGCCGCTCAACCGCGCCGGCGCGCTGCACCGCATCGGCAAGCGGGCGAATGCGCTCCTCCAGGAGCTCGGCCGCGAGGCGACGCACGCCGAGATCGCCGAGGGGATGGAGATCACCGAGGAGGAAGTCGCGAAGACGATGTCGATCTCGCAGACCCACCTCTCCCTCGACGCGCCGATGGCGCCGGGCGAGGACAACCGGTTGCTCGATTACCTCCCCGACACCCAGAGCGCGACACCGGACGAGGAGACGATCGAGAAGGCGCTCGTCGAGTCGGTGCACGAGGCGCTCGCGGGACTCAAGGAACGCGAGGCGAAGATCCTGCGCCTCTACTTCGGGCTCGATGGCTCGGAACCGATGACGCTCGAGCAGATCGGGGCGGTGCTGAACATCACGCGCGAGCGCGTGCGGCAGATCAAGGAGAAGGCGTTGTCGCGGCTGCGGCATGTGTCGCGGGCGCGGGCGCTGGAGTCGTATCTGGGATGAGTGGACAGTAGACCGTAGACCGTGGACAGTAACGTCGCTGCGGGGGCGGCCTCTCGAGGGCGCTCCCGCTCTGCATTTCGGGCAGATTGCCGGTAGCATCTGGCACGCTGTCGGGCGAAATTGAGTCGTTGGCGTCCCGCGCAAACCGCATCGCGGTCGACTGCCTGCTGTCTACTGTCAACTGTCCACTCATGTCAAAAGACGCGTCCTTCGATGTAACGACCTCCGTGGATCTCCAGGAGGTCGACAACGCCGTCAACCAGGCGTCGAAGGAGATCGCGCAGCGCTACGACTTCAAGGACGCGAAGCTCGCGACGGTGGAGCTCAAGCGCACCGAGGGCCTCATCAAGGTCTCGTCCGACACCGACATGCGCCTCCGCGCGATGTGGGACATCCTGCAGTCGAAGCTCATCAAGCGCGGCGTGCCGGTGAAGAACCTCGACGCCGGCGAGCCGGTCGCCGGCGGCGGCGACACCTGGCACCGCGACATCAAGCTCAAGCAGGCCCTCGACGGCGAGACCTGCAAGAAGGTCGTCGCGGCCATCAAGGCGCAGAAGTTCAAGAAGATCCAGGCCTCCATCCAGGGCGACACGGTGCGCATCGTGAGCCCGTCGAAGGACGAGCTCCAGACGGTGATGAACTTCCTGCGCGCCGAGGACTTCGGGG
>Ga0137353_1000051_pt1 | contig 23421 bp, 18 predicted proteins | sample EasRivERMLT760_2_FD_104759 | JGI IMG/M metagenome (GOLD analysis project Ga0137353, IMG submission 104759) | Soil microbial communities from meander-bound floodplain in the East River, Colorado, USA - East River MetaG ERMLT760_2 | ecosystem: Environmental > Terrestrial > Soil > Floodplain ...
CGATGTCCCGGACATGCTCTCGGTGAACGAGACCGGACCGAACGCAGGGCGCTACCTGTACGCCACGCACGAGACCGGCGCCAACTCCGCGGTCTCGGTCACCGACCTCGTGACCGGCGAGACGCGCACGCTCGCGCAGCGCGCCGACTGGGAGCGGTTCGACGGCATCGTGTGGACACCGTGGGGCACCATCCTCGCGGCGGAGGAAACGAGTGCGCACAGCGCCACCGGCACCGATCCCGATTTCCCCGATGCGATCGGCGGCCTCGTCTACGAGATCGATCCCACGAACGGGTCGGCGCGCGCGCGTCCCGCCCTCGGCGCCAAATCGCACGAAGGGATGCGCTTCGACCGGCTGGGCAATCACTATGGGATCTCCGAGCGCGGACCGGGCTACGTCTACAAGTTCGTTCCGGATCGCATGGGCGACCTCAGCGAAGGGCAGCTCTACGCGCTCCGGATCACCGAAGACAGTGGTGACCGCACCGGCTGGGGCACGTGGGTGGCGCTCGACCGTGTGCAGTCGCGCATCAACGCCGACGTCGCGGCGGAAGCGGTCGGTGCGACGGGCTACTCGCGTCCCGAGGACGTGGAGATCGCGACGAGCACCGGCGTCGACCGGCGGGGCGGCTCCGTGATGTACATCGCCGTCACCGGCGAGGATCGCGTCCTCGCGATCGATCTCATGGCCGGCACCGGAGCGCGCGTGGGTCAGGTGCTCGTCTCCGACTTCGTGCGCGAGGGCGTCAACGCGCCGGTCGACTTCGACCTGCCGGACAATCTCGCGCTCGACCGGGACGGCAACCTGCTCATCTCCGAGGATCCGGGCGGCAGCGCACCGGCCAAGACGCGCGGCGATGACGTCTGGCTCGCGCGGTTCGATCGCGCGAACCCGAGCCGTTCGTTCCCGATCGTGCGCTTCTTCTCCATCACCGACTGCCAGGCCGAGCCGACGGGGATCTACTTCAGCCGGTCGGGCCGCACGCTCTTCGTGAACATCCAGCATCGGGGCGGCGACGGTACCGACCTGACGTTGGCGATCCAGCGATTCAGCGGGATCGGCTTCCTCAGGGCTGACGCGCGAACAGAACGGTGAACGTCTGATGGGCGACGCGGGGCAGGGCGCATGATCCGATGCGCCCTGCACTCCACGCCGAGTACTCCAGCGCGCGCGCAGTCGCTGTCACGAACCGTTCGCGCGACTTCGCGCGCGTCGCGGCGTCACCCGGTTCCCTTGCGAAGCGCGCATCGACGAGGATGCCGAGTCCCTCCACATCGTCACGGTAGGGCACCTCGCGCACCGACTTCTTGTCGACGTAGCCCTTCTCATCGAAGGCGAACCTGAACGTGACGGAATCACTGAACGCGCCGATGCGATCCCAGCGGTAGAAGTCCGGTGCCTGGGTGGGCTCGCGGGTCCAGCGCAGGGGCGCGTACTTCGGCAACGCGAGCGCGAAGACCGGGATCCCGATCGCGCGCACCGTGCGGACCCTCGTGTTCTCCTCGGTGAGGTCGGGGGCGCCGAAGAAGAGCGTGAACCGCCAGGAGAGCGCCCACTCGGTCGGAACGAATGGCCACAGGTCGCCATCCGCGACGAGTGAACGGAGTGCCCGCTCGATGAGCGTGTCCCCCGCGATCGCGAGCGAGTCGACGCCGTCGCGCGGCGGGCGTGATTCGATCGTCACCACGCCGTCGCTGAAGAGTTCTGCGTTGAGCCGTCCCCACACGGCGGTCCAGGGCAGCTTGGCTTCCATCGACGGCACGATGCCCGATGGGGCGCCGAGCTGTTCGCGGACGCGCGTCGCGACGTCCTGGGCGAGGAGGAAGATCGACTCCACGGCCGCGGAGTCTCCCCAACCCGCGGGCACGCCGGCGCCGAGCGAGACGACCGTCTGCATGAACTCGGACGCCGGAAGCGCGGTCACGCAGGCGCGCGTCGTCGAGTCGGAGAGGTCGGGGCGGGGCGCCATGCGGAACTGGGCCGCCGCCGGCGCGGGGGCGAAGAGGATCGCCGCTGCGAGGATCGCAACGAGGGACGTGCGCACGATGATCTACTCCTACCTGCTCTGGACCGCCGTGCTCGCCATGACCATTCGCGCCGAGACGCGCTCGTAGGCATGCGCCATCGCGAGCAACCGCGCATCGCTCCCCGGCAACCCGACGAACGAGAGGTTGAGCGTCGGCATCCCGTTGCTGCCGATGCCCGCCGGCACCGAGACCTCGGGGATGCCGAGCCAGTTGCCGTAGCCGAGCGGCGTGCGGATGTCGGGCCACGGGTCCGTGGCCGGTGGTGCCTCGAATGCCATCGTCGGGTAGACCATCGCCTCGAGGCCGCTCGCCTTGAACGACGCGGCGAGTCGCGCGACGACGCTCGCGCGTGAGCGCGCGAAGGAGAGGCCGGCGGCATCCGATTCCATCGGTTGCCCGGTGAGTCGCAGCATCGCTTCGATGTCAGCGGGCAGCACATCATAGAATGCGCGGAACGGCGCGAGGCCGCGCTCCACCGCGCGGCGCGCGTCCACGCCCTGGCCGGCGAAGTAGCGCAGCAGCGCATTCGCCGTCGGCGCCGGCGAGTTCGCGTTGGGCCGCACGTCGCCGCGCGCACGCGCGTCGGCATCGAAGTGGTCGCGCACGTTCCATCGCGTCACCGACGGGATGTACTCCTCCACGATCGCGCCGGCGCGCTCGAGGTCACGCTCGGCGCGGTGCCAGGCGTCGCGCGCGTCGTCGGTCATCAGCATGAGCGGGAGATGCTCGTTCACGCGTCCGAGTCGCGCGCCGCGCAGCGCGCCGCTTGGGAGGGCGGAGAGCTGGCCGCGGCGCCACGGTGCAGTGAGCGCGAGCGGATCCGACGCGTCCGGTCCTGCGATCGCATCGAGCAGCAGCGCCGCATCGGCCGCCGTGCGCGCGAGGGGGCCGTGCGTGTCGAGGAACGGCCAGGTGGGGATCACGCCGGTGCGCGGCACGAGGCCGAAGGTCGGCTTCATTCCCACCACTCCGCAGAAGCCCGCCGGGATGCGATTCGATCCACCGTCATCGGTGCCGAGCGCGGAGAATGCCATGCCGGTGAGCACGGCGACCGCGGAGCCAGCGCTCGAGCCGCCGGGTGTCTTCGTGCCCGTCGCGTCGTGCGGGTTCAACACCTGCCCAGTGAGCGAACTCGTGCCGTTGCCGCGGTACGCGAAGTCGTCGGCGGCCGTCTTGCCGAGGATCACCGCGCCGGCATCGCGGAGGCGCGTGACCTCGACTGAATCACGATCGACGGGCTCGGGGAAGAGCTTCGCCCAGTCGGCGCTCGACGCGGTGGTCGGGGTGCCGCGCATGTCATAGATCGACTTCGCGAACACGGGCACGCCATCGAGCGGTCCGCGCAACCGGCGCGCGCGAAGGCGTTCATCAGAGGCGCGGGCGGCGTCCATCGCGTCCGCGGCGAGCTGGTCGATCGCGCGGAGGGCGCGCCCGCGGGACTCGCAGAGCGCGAGTGCGCTGCGCGTGACTTCGACCGCACTCCAATCGCCGCGCAGGCGACCGGCCTGGTACTCGGCGATGGTGCCGGTGAGCGGGTCGGTGAGGCGCTCGGGCCATCTCGCGTACGGGAGCGCGAGGAGCGCCGTGAGTCTGGCGAGGGCCTCGCGGCGCGAGGGTGCGCCCGACTGAACGGCGGCGTTGCCGTTCGTCGCGGGCATCGAGGGCATGGTCACGCTGAGAAGGTACGTCGCGCCCCTACTCCCAGCGATACCTCACCGCGACGTTCGCCATGAACCCCTCCAGCGGCGCCCACACATCGGTCGTCCACCGGCCGGCCATCCCCTGCGTCGGCCGCACCAGTGGGTCGCTGTCGGTCTGCCGCACGTTGAGCAGGTTCTCGAAGTTGATGACGACTTCGACCGGACCGAACTGCCGGGCCGCGAGCGCCATCAAGTAGAGGTATGGCTTCGACTTCGAACGATACGGATCGTCGTCGAGCGCCTGCGCGCCGTACCAGATGCCCTCGAACCCCATGCGGTAGACGCCCTCGCGCTCGAGCATGAGGTCGCCGCCGGCGCGATGGCGCGGGAGCATGGGCGTGATCTCGCGTTCGCCCGTCGTCGCATCGGGCCTGCTGCCTCGCGAATAGCCGTACGTCGCGATGAACTTGCCTCCACCGAATCGCCAGACCGCGGCGGCCTCCACGCCGCTCACGCGGCTCTGTTCCGCGGCATTCTGAAGGGTCGCGCTCCCGACGGGTACCGCGACCTCGGCGAGCTGCACCGCGTCGGAGATCGTCGAACCGTAGGCGGTGACGAGGAGGTCCGCGCCGGCGAAGACACCGTTCACGTCGATCATCGCACCGAGGCTCTTCTCGGGGCGGAGTTCGGCGCCGGGCACGATGGCGCGCAGGCCGACCGCCTCCGTCTCCTCGGTCGTCGCGGTCGGTGCCGCGAAACCCGTCCCGATGCTGCCGCGCACCGACCAGCCTTCACTCGGCTTCGCGAGCACGGCAAGTCGTTCGGTCAACTGGACGCCCGCGTCAGGATGCGCGTCGGCGCGCACGCTCGCGGAGAACGTCAGTCCGCCCACGGCGCGCTCGGTCGTCACGAAGAGCCCCGGCGTGACCCACCGGTGATCGTATGCCCCGTTCAACTCGTTGGCGAAGTCGTCGAGCTGCACTGCGCCGCCCAGCACCGTGGCGCCGCGCGCCGCAGTGAAGGTCCGCGTGATCTCGGCGAAGCCCGTCGATGTGCGATCGTCCTCGCGCGGCCCCGGCCCGAACTCGCGCTCCCGAGCGCTGGTGGCGAATGCGAACCGCATCGCGACGATCCCTGCATCTCGCAGCGGGATGCTCGCCGTCGCACCGATGTCGGCGCGCGTGCTCCGCAGCGCTTCGTTGAACGGGAAGCCATCCGGCGCGGTCGCGCCGTCCAGCGTCCCGCCGTCGCGATCGTCGAACCCGTATCCGGCCGTCACGAAGAGCGAGCGCCCGCGAGCATCCACCGCGCTGAGGCGTGGACGCAGGCTCCATCGGGTGGCGCGGGCCTGGTCGGCCCAGCCGTCGCTGTCGACGTCCTCGGACTCCTGCGTCGTCCCCGCGGCGAGGATCGAGAGCCCCGTGCCGGCGCCGAGCCGGTAGCTGAGCCAGGTGGCGGCATCGGTCACGCCGAGCATGCGCCTGTTCAGCAGGATCTCCTTCTTTCCGCTCGGGGCCTTGGAGACGAGGTTGATCACGCCGCCGAGGGACTGCCCACCGTAGAGCGCCGATGCGGCGCCCTTGATGATCTCCACGCGCTGCAGGTCGACCGGAGAGATATCGAGGGGGCCGAGGGCGCTCGTGCTGCCGCCGTAGAGCGGCAGGCCGTCCGCGAGCATGACCGTGTATTGACCCGGCAGGCCGAGGATCCGGACGCTGCCGGTACCGAGTCCCGGTGCCGCCGCCTGCACCCGAAGGCCGGGGGTCTCGTTGAGCAGCATGCTGATGCCGCTCGGCTGCATCAGGGTCTTCTCGTCGACTTCCATCTCGTCCACCACTTCCACGCGGAGCGGCGCCTCGCCGGCGAGCCGTTCGATGCGCGTGGCACTCACCCGCACGGCCTCGATCTCCATGGAGGCCTCGGTCATCTCGGCCTCGACCGTCACGGCGACGACGCTGTCTCGCACCACGACGACGGTCAGCTGCGCTGGCTTGTACCCGACGCGCGCGACCCTGATGACCTGGCTACCGACGGGAAGCGTGAGGCGCGCCACGCCGGCGGCGTCCGTGAGGACGCGTTTCGCCGCGGACTGCACGGTGAAGCCCCCGAGCATCCCCATCGATTCCTTGACGGTGACGTGCACGCTGCCGCTGTCGGGCTGCTGGGCGGCGAGCGTTGGAGCAAGGCAGAGGTGCGCGGCGAGCGTGGCGGCACAGATGGAGAGATTTCGCATGTGCGAAATCTCTCCGGGCATCACTCCCAATACAACTGGGCCGGGAGAGTCCGAGCGGCGAGGCGCTCCGGCCGGCTCAGGGCGCCTTGAGGAACCTGTTCATCGCGGCAACGACCGCATCGCGCGACGTGAACATGAAGTCCGCGTGCGTGCCCGGCACGGTGAGCGTGTCGATCGACTTGACCTCGCGGGTGATCCGCGCCTTGGACGCGTTGCGGAAGGGGACCATGTGCTTCGCTTCCCACGCGTTGGCCGTCACGGCGGACGCCGAGTCGCGATTGGTGCCGTCGAGGAAGGACGCGGCGTAGATGGCGAGGGCCGGCACCTTCACTTTCTTGTACTCGCGGCCGTACGTCGTCAGCGACGTGAAGAGCAGGTTGCTCACGCTGTCGCTCACCACCGGGATCGCCTTGCCGCTCGAGTCCAGCGTGACGAGGGCCCGCATGTAGGCTTCGATGCGGCTGGTGTCGGTGACGGCGGGGAACCAGTTCGCGACCTCCCAGCGGCGGAACGCATCGAGCGAGGTGAGCGCCTCCGGCGGTGCGGTGAAGCCGAGCGGGAACTCCTGCGCCGCCGCGCCGAAGGCCGGATCGGCCCAGTCGAAGCCGGCGTCGAGGTAGACGATCTTGCCGACCCGATCGGGGTGCACGCCGGCCATCGCGGTGATCTCGTTGCCGCCCATCGACCATCCGGCGAGGTGCGCCTTGGCGATGCCGAGCGTGTCCATCACTGCGCTGAGGTCCCTGACGAAGGTCGGGGTATCGAACGGGCCGTTCTGCGTCGACTGTCCGTGGCCGCGCCGCGCATACGCGACGATATGGAAGTCGCTCTTGAGAACGCCGGCGAGGTCGTCGAACGCGTGCGGGTTGTCGCCCAGGCCGTGGATGAGCACGAGCGCGGGACCCGTGCCGCCCCAGTCGAGGTAGTGCAAGGGACCGGAGGGAGTCCCCACGAAGCCCTCCCGGTGCGGAGAGGCGTCGGTCCACGCGACCGTCGTCGCCGGCACTTCCTGATCGCTCTTCTGGCAGGCGAGGGTGAGCAGGGCGAGCGCGATCACGATCCGACGCATTGGGTTCTCGTGGTGGCAGGTGGGACTAATTGGTGCTCGGCCACACGTTGCCGCAACCGAACCGGCGGTGAGGGCCCGAATGCCGAAGGCGGCTGGCGTGTCGCTCGCGCGACCCACCAGCCGCCCACCCGGCCCACCCCTTCACGGCGTCGGCTTCGGCACCTCGACCTTCCACGACCGCACCGTCACCCGGAACTTCTCGGCGAGGTCATCGACGTTCACCTCGTCCACGAGCACGCTGTCGGTCACGATCAACTTCTTGAGCCGCTCGCTGTTCCGCACCGCCTTCACGAAGCTGGAGTCATGCTGCACCGCGAGTTCGTACCGGCGGAGCGCCGCCATCCCGTAGCCGGACTGCTCCAGCGCCATGCCGAGGTTGTTCAGGAACACCGGCGCCGTCGGCCGCAGCTGCGCGGCGCGGGCGAACGATCCGAGCGCTCCCTGCTTGTCGCCACTGGTGAGCATCAGCATGCCGAGGTTGTTCAGGCCCCACGCGTCGTTCTCGTTGGTGACGAGAAGGTCCTTGTAGGTCGCCATCGCCGCCGCGACATCACCGCTCTCGGCCTGGGCGCGCGCGGTGAGGCGTGCGACTTCGGACGAGGTGGAGTCGATCGCGCGACCCTTCGCGATCACCTCCAGGGCCTCCGGCGCACGCTTGAGGTCGAGCAGCACGCGCGCCTTGTTGAAGTACGACTTCGCGAACGTCGGGTCGAGCGCGATCGCGCGGTCGAACGCCTGCTCCGCGCCGGTGAAGTCACCGGACTTCCAGCTCGACAGGCCGAGCATGTAGTGGCCGTGCGCGTCCTCGGGCGTGTTGTCGACGAACGCCTTGAACAGCGTCCGCGCGGCCCGGTAGTCGCCGACCTTGTACGCCTCGTCGCCGCTGACGTACGACGGCGGGGGCGTGAGGTCGCCACCGATGGTGCGGATCACGACCGGTGTCGACTCCGACGTCGACGCGACCGTGCGGACCGGTGTCACCGGCACGTCGACCTCTCGCGCCGAGGCGACCGACTCGTCGCCGCCGCAGGCCATCGCCGCGAGCGGCAGTGCCGCGAACGGCAGCACGAGGAAGAGGTTGCGGGCCCGGAGGCCCATGAGGGTGCGGGTGGTGCCGGTCATACAGTCCTCCTTGAGTGGGGCGGGAATGATTTCCCGTCGCCACAGAGGAGAAGCACGCGGCGCGCCACCGATCTGGCGGACCGGGCACGAAGGGTGAACTGGATGCGGTTGCTCGACTTGCGTGGGCAGCGCGACCTTCGTGCTGGTGCCCGATGTGTCCGCGCGGACACGGGACGCGGAGGATCGGCGTGTCCACGCGGACACGCGGCGCGCTCACTCGCGCTGGATGCCCAGTCGCCGCATCACCTTGAGCAGGCTCGCGTGGTCCGCGAGCGCGAGCGACTCGGCGGTCTTCGTGATCTGCCAGTCGTGCTTCTCGAGCGCCGCGAGCACGATTCGGCGCTCGGCGGCGGTGCGCTGGCCCTGGAACGACGCGTCGTCGCCGGTCGAGGCGCCTGCGGACTCGCCACGCACGGCGGGCGAAAGGTGCTCCGCACGGATCACCTCGCCATTCGACGCGACCACCGCGCGTTCGATCGCGTTGCGCAGCTCGCGCACGTTGTTGCGGCGCCAGTCGTGCGCGACGAGCGTTTCGCGCGCCTCCGGCGCGATGAGCTTCGGCAGGATGCCGAACTCACGGCACGTGACTTCGACGAACCGCTCGGCGAGCGGCGCGATGTCCTCGCGCCGCTCGCGCAGCGCGGGCGTTCGCACGATGTGCACGTTGAGCCGGTAGAGTAGGTCCTCGCGGAACTCCTTCGACTTCACCATGGCGTCGAGGTCGCGATTGGTCGCGGCGACCACGCGCGCGCTCACCTTCACGCTCGCGTTGCCGCCGAGCTTCGTGATCGTGTGGTCCTCGAGCACGCGCAGCAGCTTGGGCTGCGTCATGAGCGGCATCTCGCCGATCTCGTCGAGGAAGAGGGTCCCGTTGCCGGTCGCCTCGAACGCGCCCTTCCGCGTGCCGCTCGCGCCGGTGAACGCGCCGCGCTCGTGTCCGAAGAGCTCCGCTTCGACGAGGTTCTCCGGCAGTGCCGCGCAGTTCAAGGCGATGAACGGCGACGACGGATGCGCACCGCGCCGGTGCAGCTCGCGTGCGACCAACTCCTTCCCGGTGCCGCTCTCGCCGGTGACGAGCACCGCGCTCGGCAACGCGGCCACGCGCCCGATCTCGTCGTTGAGCCGCGCCATCGCCGCGCTGCGCCCGAGGAGCGAGGAGGCGCCGAGTTGCGCCTGCAGCGCGAAGACCTCGCGCCTGAGACGATATCGTTCGATGGTGTGCTCCACCTCCTGCGCCACGCGTTCCATCGGCTCGGCCTTGTCGATGAACCCCGACGCGCCGAGCTGCACCGCCGCGATGCAGCGCGAGAAGTCGCCCGCGCCGGTGTACACGATCACCGGCGTCTCGTCGCCGCGATGGCGCAGCGTGCGCAGAACCTCGAAGCCGTCGATGCCGGGCATCTCGAGGTCGAGGATCACGCAGTCGAGGCCGCCCGCCTCGATCAGCTTGAGCGCGGCCGCACCGTTGGTGGCGGTCGTGACCTCGTGGGCGCCGATCCGTTTGAGATCGTACGCGTACTGGTCGGCGAGCGCCGGGATGTCGTCGACGACGAGGATGCGGCTCATGGTGCGCAGAATCTATCGAGCGGAGCGGTCATCGCACCGCCGCCGGGATGTCGACCGTGAAGGTGGTGCCGTGGCCCGGCGCGGTCTCGGCGCGCACCGATCCGCCGACGTCGGTGAGCAAGCGCCGCACGACCGAGAGGCCGAGTCCCGTGCCGCTGCGCTTGGTCGTGTGGAAGTCGTTGAATGCGAGCGCGAGTTCCTCGCGCGTCATGCCGCGTCCCGTGTCGGCGACGACGAAGCGGACGTACGGCTGCGCGCCATCACGCACCGACTCGGCGGCCAGCATGACGGTCCCGGGCTTCCCCTCGAGCGCCTCGACCGCGTTCGAGACGAGGTTGTCGAGCACGCGCTGGAGGACGACCGCGTCCGCGAGGACCGGCGGAACCGTGTCGGAGACTCGCACGTCGACGGTCAATGCGGTCACGCCCTGCGCGACGGCGTGCATCACCGGACGCGGGTCGGTCGGGCCGCGACCGAGTGTGGGCGAGAGTCGCGCGTAGTTGCGCGCGAGTGCGTCGAGGTACTCCACGCTCGCGTCGAGCGTGCCCCGCCGCTCGGCGAAGACGCCGGCGAGCGCGGCCGGCTCCTTCTCCGCTGTCTGTGCCAGGTGCCGCAGCACGTTCCGGATGGGCGCGAGTCCGTTCTTGATGTCGTGGTTCACCTGCCGCGCGAGGTCGCCGGTGGCGGCGGCGCGTTCGGCTTCGCGCAACCGTGAGACGCTCGTGCGCAGCCGGCCGGTGAGCGCGTCGAGCGTGCGCTCGAGCGCGCCGATCTCGTCGTCGCGGCCGCTCACGAACTTCTGGTCGAGCCGGTCGAGGTCGAGGCTCGCCGTGCGACCGGAGAGCTCGACGATCGGTGCGGCGATCGATCGGCCGAGCAGCACCGCGACGGCGACGGCGATGAGCAGCGTCACCGCGACGGTGACGAGCAGCCAGCGCGTGACGCCGGCCTTGAGTGCGCGGGTCGCGCCGCCGTCAGGGAGCAACACGATGCGTGCGGTCGCCGCGTCCCCCGACGCCGCTTCGTTCACGTAGGGCAGGGAGGCGATGTCGATCTCGCCATCACGCGCGGGCGTCGCTCCCGTGACGAGCACCGCGGCGATCGTCGCCCCGGGCGAGAGCGCTGCCACATGCGCCGAATCGAACGGCGTGCCGCCGACCACCGTGAAGCGCATGCTGCGGACGGTGAAGGTCGCGGTCGTCACGAGCGCGAGCACCGGCGCGTCGGGTGAACGCGCGTCGATGACCGCAGCGCGCGCCGGCGTCGACGCGACCGCGCGTGGCGCCGCAGGCGCCACGCGATCGAAGTCGTTCCGGAAGAGTCCCGAACTCAGGATGCGCCCCGTGGAGTCCTGCACTTCGAGCGTCGCCAGGCCGGTGACCCGCATGGTCTCCGATGCCCAGTCGAGCAGCCAGCGTCGCTCCTCCGATGCTACGTCGGCGATCGCCGTGCGGAACCGGTTGTCGTTCGCGAGTCCGGCGGCGAGCGATTCCATGCGACGGCGGTCCGCCGCGAGCGACTCCGTGAACCGTGTGCGAAGCGACGCTGCGGCGGCCTCGGCGCGGCCCGCCGCATCGGCGTCGAGCCGCGCACGCATCTCGCTCCGCACGCCGTAGCCGAGGACGAGGAGCGGGACCGTTGCGAGCGCGACGAGCGCCAGGATCAGGCGCACGCGAAAGGTCATCGCCGCTGCCGGATGAAATGCAGCGTTCCGTTCGGCGCCACGAGGAAGGCCACGCCGCTCCCGCGACGCACGATCGCGTGCGCACGCGAGTCGACCAGCGGGATCGCACCCGCGGGGACGGGCGCGTTGGCGCGCGTGCCGCACGACGTGCGTGGATCGCGCGCGACGGCGAGGATGGCGACGGCCGCACGGCCGTGCGACAGGGCGTCGGCGATCGAGTCCGCAGGCACCGCCACGACGCGCGTGGTCGCATGCGCGCCGTGTTCGCCGAGTGCGGCCGTGAGCCACGCCGGCCGGTTCGCGCCGCCCGCAAGCGAGACGAGTCGCTCGGCGAGCTGGCGCGCGGTCGCGTCACCCGACGCGAAGGCGACGACAGGAGCCGGCGCGCTCCGCGCCGCGCGCACGGGTGACGCGCAGCGTGCATCGATCAACCATGAGAACGGCTCTTCGGCGCCGCGCGCCTCACCCTTCACCGCATCACGTGCGAGCGCTCCGCGCTCGACGCGCGCCGGGATCGCCGACGAACCGGGCGCGCGTGCGGCGACCACGACGTACGTGGTGCTCCACGGCAGCACCTGCGTGAAGTAGTCCGCGCGCTTCATGGCGAACGCGATCACGTCGGGGTCGCGCGAGACGAGCACGTCGGGACGGTGACCGAGAGACGGCGCGGAAGTCGCGTCGAGGAAGTCGCGCCAGTCCACCCCGTGCGGTGCGTCGAGCGAGACGACGACCGGTGCGGACACGCGCGACGCGCGGGGTCCGTCGGCGCAGTTGGTGCCTCTCGCGATCGCGGCGGATTCGCCGTACGACGCAGGCGACTCGGCGCCGAGCGCGAAGACCGTGTCGGCGGTCCGTGAGTTGCCATCGGCGACGAAGCAGGTCGGCACCGTCCATGCAGCGGACGCGGCCGGGCCCTGCCGCGCGGCACAGCCGGCGAGTCCGGACGCGCAACCGACCACGACGATGGTGGAGGGGATGAAGCGCGACGCGACCCGCGGGAGGCTCCGCATGCCGGATGATACCCTTCCGGCAGGAGAGCGGCTATCGGTCGCGCGCGCCGTGGCTCACTTGCGCGGGAGGCGCCGGAGGTACGGCAGCACATCCCTCGTGTAGTACGGCTCCTCGGTCCCCCAGAAGATGAGGTCGAGGCGCAGTGTGTCCTTCGCGAAGCGATAGATCCGGTCGACCGTCACGAGCGCCCCGGTCGCGGGATCGGTCTCCGCGAGGTTCCCATCCTGCACCGCGACGCCGGCGACGACACCCGGCCGCCTCGTGGAGATGAGCGGATAGCTGTGTCTGCGCTGGCCCCGGCGGAATGGCATGATGTCCGGCCCGCCCACGCCCGCGCCGACGGAGTCCGCGTGCGCGTATACACCGCGCAGGTACCCGTGGTCGTTCCCCGGCAGCCACTCGCCCGGCATGAAGTTGGCGTAGATGATCACGCACGAGCGGGGGAAGGCGCGCCGGGCGGCGCTGACCATCTCATTGATGCCGGCGGCGTAACTGTCGTTCGTGAAGCCCGCGGGCCACAGCGATTGGACCCCCATCCCGATCGCGGTCTCGGGGATGACGATGGCCTCGATGCGGCCGTCGAACTCGCGTCCCAGCGCGTCGACGAGCTTCGCGAAGCGCGCCCGGACCGCTGGATCCCAGCGCCGCGCGACCCAGCCTCCGAACCTGGCGCTCGCCGAGTCGTCGCCTTCCACCTTCTTCGCGGAGCCGCCATGGAAGGCGGTATCGGTCGCGAGATACTCGGGCACGAGTGTGTGCTCGGAGAACGAGACGTCCTGCAGCTGCACGACGAGCCGCTTGCCGTGGCGCTGCAGGAACGCGAGACGCTCGCGCAGCTGCGTGAAATCGTAGCGGTCGCGCTGGGGCTCGAGCTCGCGCCAGGTGAACGTGAGCTGCGCGCCCGCGACGTTGTCGCTCGCGCGGAAGCTCGGCTCCTCGATCCGCTCGGGTTCGCGGCGGAAGAAGACGTAGTTCGCGGGACGGCCCATCGCCGCTGCCTGAACCGTCGAGTCGGGTCGGCAGACTTGTGCCCCTGCGGTGCCCGTCGCCGCGAGCACGCACACCGCGAGGCCGAGCCTAGAACATGCCATTCGTATTCGGCGAATCCTCTGGGACCGGCTGCGCGATGTCCCAGAACTCCACGATCTTGCCGTCGACGAAGCGGAACATGTGGACCACCGCGATGCTCTGACCCGTCTCGAGCTGCAGGTGGCTGTGCACCGCCACGAGGTCATCATCCTCGAGCACGCGCTTGATGTCGAGGCTCTTGTTCGGCTGGGTCAGCGCATTCTCGGCCATCCCGGCCTCGAGGCTTGCCGCGTCGCCGGCGTAGTACGGGTTGTGATGCGTGAAGCCCGGCGCGACGTACTGGACGTAGGCCTCATGGACCCTGCCGCCCGCCGCGAGGCGTAGGAACGCGACCGCTGATTGTCGTTGCGAGACGGCGGCTGCTGTGGTCATCGTCGGTACCTCCGTATCCATGATACCACGGTGCTGCGGATCGGTTCACGCGGCCGACGGAGTGGCGCGGTACGATTCCGTCAACACCCAAGCGCCCGCGGTCAGTACGAACGACGCGACCACCTCGCCCCGCTGGAACTCGCTGAGCGTGCCCGCGAACACGCGCGGCATCCAGACGACGACGGTGAACAACCCGATCTGCCATGTCGTGAGCGCGGCGGCGAGGCGTCCGAGCACGCCGACGATCATCGCGAGACCAGCCGCGATGAACGTCCCGCCGGTCAGGTACGCGAGTGCCACCGGGAACGGCAACCACTGGGGGATGAGCGGCGCCGTCGCGTCCACGTACATGAAGTGCGCGAAGCCGAAGGGGATCAGCGAGAGGCCGAAGAGCGCCTGCGCGATGCGCACGCCCCTCGCGTCGGCGATGCGACCGAGTCGGCGACGGTCATCGTCGCCGGCGAAGCGGACGAAGAGCACCCACGCCGCTGCGGCCATCACTGCCGTCGCGCCGAACGACCACGCGACGAGCACGAGGGGCCGCTGGTAGAAGAGGTTCGGCAGTCGCATGAGAACGATCCAGAGCGTGAACGACGCGAGGATCACGCGTGCCGCGACGGCCGCCGAGCGTCGCCAGAGCAGGCCGAGGCCCGATGCGAGCGAGATGATCGCGAGGAGGTAGGCGATCGCCTCGCGCGCCGGGATCCAGCTGGGTGCGGGCTGCCAGATCTGGACGAACGTGCCCTTCGCGAGGCCGAGGGCGCCGAGCCAGATGAGGGATGCGGCCAAGAGCGCGTGGCCTGCGCTGGCGATGTGGAATGCGCCGCCGGCTGAGTCAGTCGAGTCGATGAGCGCATCGCTCATTGTTGCCTCCTATCCTCGTACTAACCCCGCCTGTGCGCCCGCCGTCACGGGTCCATCCGGGTCACTGGACGATCGGACCGTTCAGGATGAGCAGTCATCGCCGGAACGGCTTGAACGGATCGTCCCCGATCACCCGGATGAGTCGCTCTGCGAAGTCCACCACCCGCACGAGCCCGTCGAAGTCGACGATCTCGACGGTGTCGTCCTTGGTGTGATAGGCGCGGTGAGTGCCCGTGAACAGGTGGATCACCGGAACTCCCGCGCGGAAGAACCTCTCATGGTCCGATCCACTGCCGTCCAGACCGAGATCGTCGAATGGGAGCACTCCCATCCGGTCCGTCTCATTCGCACGCGCGACAAGGCTTCGCCACTCGGGTGCGCTCTGGAGCCCGAACAGCTGCAGCCGCCCGCGCCCGAGATGCCCGACCATGTCGAGGTTGACCATCGCGGTGATCGAATCGACGGGCATCGGCGAGTTCGCCACGAACACCGTGGAGCCGACCAAGCCGATCTCCTCGGCACCGAAGTGCACGAACATCACGGAGCGGCGCAGCGGAGCGGCGGCCAGTCGGAGTGCGAGTTCAAGGACCGCGGCCGTGCCCGAGGCATTGTCATCGGCGCCGAGGTGCGGAGCCGTCGCGGTCGCCCGGTCCATCGCCCCGACGCCCGTCTGGCCGAGATGATCGTAGTGCGCACCGACGACGATCCATTCGCCTTCCAGCGCACTGTCCGTCCCGGGGATGATCGCCACGACGTTGTGCGCGAGCGCGTCCGTCTCGGCCAGCGTGTCGCGCAGCGTCGGCATGGGCGTCCGGAACTTCTGGAAGTAGGTGTGGGCACACGCGCCGGTCGAGTCGCACTGAGTGGTCTTCATTCCGGGATCGATCTGGAGACTGAGATAGCGTCTCGAGATGAACACGGCCGCGCTGTCGTTGCCGGGTGTCCCGGTGGCACGACCGGCCAACTCCTTGCTCGCGAGATACGTGACGTCGCGGACGAGCGAGGCACGCGAGGAGTCGCGCGCTTCGGCAGGCGTGAGCACCTGCGCCAAGACGCGCGCGGGCAAGCACGCCGCGAGCGCCAGTACCGCAGCACGCGCGATCATGCTCGCCGCGCTCCGATCGCCCGCACCACCCCGGCCGCACTCGCCGCCAGCAACGCCGGATACGCGAGCGTGAGCCCGACCAGCGCCAGCGGTCCCACTTGCATCGCCCGTCCGACCGCGTTCATCACCGAACCTTCGGGACCGGAGAGCCCGGCGATGAGCAGCAGCGAACCCCAAGCCACGAATCCCGCGAGACCGGCGAGCAACGGCGTCGCCGCATCATCGCGGCGCACCCATCCGAACACCGCGGCCACGATGGGCACCATCCACCACGCCACCACCCAAGTGCACGTCGCCATCGCCGCGGTCGCGGCAAGGAGGAACTGGAGGCGTCTCATCGCGCAGCTCCAGTCATCGGCGACAACCGCAGCGAGCTCGTGAGCTGTCCACCCGAGAGCGCAGCCGCGTTCCGCGGTAGCCGCAGAGGCGAGAGTGCCCCCGTCCGCCACAGCTCCAACCGATCGACGTAGCGGGACGAGACGGGATTCCCCGACTGCCCACCCGGATACGTCCCCAGCGCAGTCACTGGATCGCCGAGCTCCACCACGAACCGCCACGACGCACCGGCTGTCCCGTTCCCATCGTTCGGACTCAGCGTCCCCGGCCCCGATTGCACCGACAGCGACTCGCGCCCGAACCCAGGCAGCCGCAGCAGGTGCCGGATCGTCGCCGTCCGCTGATCGCCCCAGCGCCACGCCTGCGGGTCATTGCCGCGCCGTTGCCGCGTGCGCTCCCATGCGCTGCGCAGCGCCGCGCGCACGATCGCGTCGCGATGCTCGACTGCGTCGGTCGTCGCGCGATCATCCCACCACGGCGACGTGGCGTCCTCGAACAAACGCACGAGCATCATCGTGTTCGGCGTCGCCGCGCGCGAGTTCTCGCCTGGCACGACGAACTCATCCCATGTCCGCCCGGTGATCTCGGCGACCAACGCCGCGAAGAGCACAGCACCGCGACTCTCGAGGTCGAACCGGCCGTCCCACGCCTCGAGGAAGGCCAGCGCCGCAGAGTCCGCTGGCGACGCGGAGGAACCAGCCGAGCGCACCGCCTCGCGCACGACGCGAAGCACGGGCGCAGTGAGCACACTCCGCGGATCCGTCTGTGCCAGGCGCATCTTCTCCGGCGTCATCGCACTGTCCGCGCGCAGGATCTCGTTGATCCGCATCGCTCGCCAAGGCGTCGGCCAGTTCCACCCGAGGTAACCCGGCCGCACGGCGGGATCGATCGGCTGCTGGTTGTTGCTCGCGAGGTACCCCTGCGCCGGCCGCAGTGACTGCGGATACTTCGCGAGGGGCCAGTCGCCGGTCCAATCGCTCCTCGACGTGCTGCCGTCGAAGACATGATCGCCGCGACCGTCGCCCGGCCGCAGCGGATACCGCCCGGTGCTGCGGATCCCGATCGCCCCCGAGCGGTCCGCGACGAGGAAGTTCTGCGCCGGCGCCCGGTACGATTCCATCGCCGCGTACCACTCCTCGGCGCTCGTCGCGTGCATCGCGGTCCAATACGCCGTCGCTTCATCGCTCGGTTCGAGCACGGTCCACCGCATGGAGAGCCATCCCTCGGCGGTGCGCATCAGCGGCCCACGATGCGTGCGGCGCAGCGTATCGACTCCAAGCACCTTCCCGTCGCGGCCGCGATACGTCTCCACGCGCAGGGTCAGTTCACGCCAACTGCTGTCTACTGAATACCGACGCGGCGAAGCCGCGTCGTCCACCGTCTCCCGATAGAAATCCATCACGTCGGCGCCCGTGTTCGTCGCCGTCCACGCGACATCGCGGTTGAACCCGATCGGCACGATCGCGGCGAGCGGGAAGGTCACGCCGTACACATCGAGCTTGCCCGGCACGACGAGATGCGCCTCGTACCAGACGCTCGGCAACGAGAGCTGCAGGTGCGGATCGCCGGAGAGGAGGGCATGTCCGCTCGCCGAACGCGAAGGCGCGACGGCCCAGTTGTTCGAGCCCACCACGGCCTCGCCGCGCGTCGGCGCGCCCATCTGTGCGTCGACGGAGTGGTCGGCGGAGAGGTCGGAGCCGAGCGCCCGCCCACCCGCGAGCTGTCGTGCGGTCGCGCGCAACCGCTGCGCGTGCGCGACCTGCCGCGGTCCCGCGAGCTGCGGAGCAGGGAAGCGCCCCGCCACGAAGCGCGGCTCACGACGCCCCGTCACCGGCTCGATCGGCTCCTGGATCGGTGCATTCATCGGGAAGAGCGCCTCGGTCGCGTCCTGCCCCACCAGCGCGGCGATCGCACCGCGCTCGAGCTCCTCGCTCTGCCACGCGAGGACCTGTCCCATCTCGGAGAGCAGCTTGTAGCTGTCCGCCGACTGGAAGATCCGCGGGCGCACGCCGAGCAGCTTGTACTCGACCGGCAGGTCCGACGCGTCGGCGTCCCGCACCCACTGGTTGATCCCTTCTATGTAAGCCTCGACGATCTTGCGCGTCGGTGATTCCTTCGGCAGCGCGGTCCACCGCGCTTCGGCGGCCACGGCGAGCCCGCGCTCGCGCGACTGGCGATCGAGCTCCAGCACCGAGGGTCCCACGAGTTCGGTCAGCGTGCCTTCGGTCTTCCGCGCGGTGAGCTCCATCTGGAAGAGCCGGTCGCGCGCATGCACCCATCCGAGCGCGCGCACGGCGTCCACCTCGCTCTCGGCGAAGATGTGCGGCACGCCGCGATCGTCGTAGCGTACCTCCACCGGCGCTCCGAGTCCGTCGAGCGTCAACGCCTGCTCGCGTGGCAACTCGGCCGAGCGGGCCGCCGCCCACACGCCGTGTGCGGGATCCAGCAGTTGCCCGAGCGGCGGGACGGCGCCCGTCGGCGTGACGCCGATCCAGAGCGCGCCCGCGAGTGCGATGGCGGAGATCGCGCCCGTCACCACCGGCGGGACCTGGATGCGAATGCCCGTTGCCGGTGAGTCGTGCGAAGCCTGCATCAACCCTGGTCTCCGATCAGTCCGCCGAGGAGGCCCGAGGCGCTCCCCTGCCGCGACATGCGCGGCGCGTGGGCGAGCACCTTCGACGCGAGGCGCGAGAAGGGAAGCGTCTGCAGGATCACGCGCCCCGGACCGGTGAGCTTCACATAGAACATCCCCTCGCCGCCGAAGACCATGTTCTTGATGCCCTTCACCATCTCGATGTCATAGTTCACACCGCTCTGGAAGGCGACGAGGCAACCGGTATCCACGCGCAGCGCCTCACCGCGCTTCAGCTCGCGCTCGATGAGCGTGCCCGACGCCGAGAGGAACGCGAGGCCGTCGCCGCGCAGCCGCTGGAGGATGAAGCCCTCGCCGCCGAAGAAGCCGGCGCCGAGCTTGCGGGTGAAGGCGATGTCGAGGTCGATGCCGCGCGCGGCGCACAGGAACGCGTCCTTCTGCGCGATCATCTCGCCGCCCCACTGCTTGAGGTCGGCGACGAAGATCTTGCCCGGCGTCGGAGTCGCGAACGCCACGTCGCGCCGTTGCGAGGCGCCATTGCCGAAGAGCGTGATGAAGAACGACTCGCCCGCGAGGATGCGCTTGCCCGCGCCGATGAGCTTGCCGAACAGGCCGCCGCCCTGGTTGTTCGGGTCGAGCGTCGTCGCCATCTCGATGCCGTCTTCCATGTACATCATGGCGCCGGCCTCGGCCATCACGGCCTCGCCGGGATCGAGCGTGATGATGACGCCCTGCATGTCGTCGCCGACGATGCGGTAATCGATGATGTCAGCGGGCATGGGGGGATACGAAGAAGGAGGGAGGATGGATGATGAAAGCGCTGCGATGCGCGGGGAATCTATTCTGCTTCCGATCGACACACCCACCGAGCGAGTGTCACCGATCGGGGACACCGTCTACGGCGGTGGCTTGAGAAGACGTGTCGTATCAACGACTTACGAAACATGCACCATTTGGCACCAGTAATGCTCTTATCGAATACGAACCCACCGCCCACACGGAGTCACCATGCTTCGCCGCCGCGCCTTCTTCGCCCTCACCGCTGCCGCGCTCGCCGTCTCGGCGTGCGGGATCAAGCGGGTCAATCGTGTCGATCCCAACAGCGTGACCGACCTCTCGGGCCGCTGGAACGACACCGACTCGCGCCTCGTCGCCAACCAGCTCATCACGCAGTCGCTCGGCGCCAACTGGTCGCGCGATTGGTCGGCGGCCAACCTCGGTGAGGCGCCGACGGTGATCATCGGCGAGTTCCGCAACCGGACCATGGAGCACATCGCGGTCGGCACCTTCGTGCGCGACCTCGAGCGGGCCTACATCCAGAGCGGCACGGTGAAGGTCGTCGCGAGCTCGTCGGAGCGGCAGGAGGTGCGCGACGAGCGTGCCGACCAGCAGGTGAACGCCTCGGCGGAGACGCGCGCGAAACTGGCGCGCGAGCAGGGCGCGCGCTTCATGCTGCAGGGCGATGTGCAGGCGATCCAGGACTCGGAAGGGCGCGAGCAGATCGTGTACTACCAGATCGACGCGACGTTGATCGACCTCGAGAGCAACACGAAGGTCTGGGTGGGGCAGCACAAGATCAAGAAGTACATCCAGCGGCGGCGCCTTACGCCGTGAGGACGGCTGTAGGCCGTCGACCGTAGACCGTAGACCGTAGACAGTAGACAGTAGGCCGGTACTACCACCTACACCCTGCCACCTGGCCCTCCCATGAACCCGACCATCTATCTGCGCGCAAGCGCCCTGCTCGCCCTCGCCGCCTGCGCACCGTACCCGCAGCGCGTGAACGAAACCCCGATCATGGTGAACGGCGACCGTGTGCAGGCGACCGATGCGTCGGCCGCGGCACCCCTGGTCGCCAGCGAACGCGATGCGATGCGCGCGACGATCGACTCGCTCTACGCCCTCGCCATCGCCGGTGCCTCCAACGCCGTGCGCGAGGCGGTCGCACGCGGTGAGGTCACCATCGGCATGAACGAGAACCAGGTCTACGCCGCCACGCGCAGCACGCCCGACGCGTGGGCTGTGCGCCGCGCGAGCGGGTCGTCGGTGATGGTGCCGGCGCACACCAGCGCTGCGCCGAAGGACAAGCTCGGCGAGATGGTGATGGTGCAGCTCGAGGGCGGTGCCGCCGCGGTGCTCTCGCGCCGTGGTCCGCAGGGGATCCTCGTCGCGAGCCGGCCGCAGGACGCCACCGCCGCCGCACAGGGGAAGGCTGCCGCCGAAGCCCTCATTCGCGAGGGCGACGACCTCGTCGCGTCGAACGACCTCGCCGGCGCGCTCAATCGCTATGACCGCGCGAGCGTGCTCGACCCCGAGGCCGCCGAGGTCCAATACAAGGCGGCGCGGCTCCTCGACCTCCAGCTCCGCCCGCAGGAAGCGCTGATGCGCTACCAGCGGTTCCTCCTCTCGCTCGACATCGAGCGCATCAAGGCGCAGGGCGAGGCGAACGCGAAGATGGCCGAGGCGATCGCGATGGCGCAACAGAGGATCCTGGTGCTCGAGAAGCAGGTGCGCTGACGCCGCGATGAAAGCAGAAGGATGAATGATGGAAGATTGACGCCGGACGCGTGACCCCACCTCACCCCGTATCGCCGTTCCACTTTCATCCTCCATCCTTCAGCGTTCATCCTCTCCCACCATGCGCGTTCAACTCCTCGTCCTCACTCTGGCCGCGCTGGCGCTCCAAGGCTGTGCCTCCGCCGGCCAGAGCTGGCGCGCCGGTCCCGCCGGCATCCCCGCCGAGCGGCAGATCCGCAACGATCTCGTGAACGGCCAGTACGGCTCGGCCCTCGAGTCGCTCAAGGACAGGAAGGTCGCACCCGCCGACGCGCTGCTGCGCCATCTCTACAAGGGACTCATCGCCGTGCACGCGGGGCAGAGCGAGCTCGGCACGCGCGCGCTCGACCGCGCGTGGCAGATCTCGTACGACCGCTACACCAAGCGCGTCGGCGACGGCGCGCAGAGCATGGTCACCGGCGAGGGCGCGCTGCCCTACAACGTCGGCCCCGCCGAGCGCCTCATGATCCCGTACTACGGCGGCCTCAACTGGCTTGCGCGCAACGAGCGCGACGAGGCGGCCGTCGAGGCGCGCCGCATGGGTGTGCTGCTCGCGAGCGATGCGAGCAACAGCCCGAACGCCGAGTACATGGGCTTCATGCGCTACATCTCGGGCGTCATGTTCGAGGTGGCGGGCGAGCGCAACGATGCCGATGTCGCCTATCGCAATGCGGCGGTGCTGCTCAACGGCCGCCTGCCGGGCGACACCGTCGCGCCCGATGCGGAGCATGGTGACGTGGTGATCCTCATCGAGGACGGCTTCGTCGCACGTCCCGAGCCCGCCGACCTCGATTTCTGGGTCAACGACGCGGACGTGCGCGAGCTCGAGAGCCGCGACATGGTCGTGAGCCAGGGCGCGTATCGTCGCGCCGAGCTGCGCCGCGGCGTGCAGCGCGACTGGCGCGCCGAGCACTATCGCAACGTGAACCTGCGTTGGCCGGTGATGTTGAACGGCAACCCCGACGCGGCCGCCGGCGCACTCGGCGCGCGCGCCATGCGCGTCGCCGCCGGGATCGAGCTGCCGGTGCTCGGCGATCCCGCGGCCTACGGCAACATCGTCATCGCACACTCGGTCGGGACGAGCGTGAGCGACGCGGTGCGCGCCGACTTCGAACGCGAGCAGCCAGGCCGCATCGCCCGCGCACTCGCGCGCGCCGCCGTGCGCGAGGTGACGGCGAAGGGCGCCGAGGGCGCATTCAAGGCGGCGGGCGACGTCCTCAGCAGCGACGACGATGACGATGAGTCGTCGAGCGACGGCAAGGGCGGGAAGGGGAGCAAGAAGGACGACGGCGACGAGGACGATCATTCGTTCGCCGCGGCCGTCGTGCTCGCGATCATCGGCGTCGGGCTGCTCGCCTTCCACGTCGGTTCGCAGGTGCTCGACCAGCCCGACCTGCGCGCGTGGCAGGTGCTGCCCGATCGCGTGAGCGTCTCGCGGATGCGGTTGCCGGTGGGGGAGCACGTCATCGAAGTGACGCGCAACGGGGAGGCGTACTCACTCGGCACCGTCACCGTGAAGCCGGGCGAGGTCACCGTGCTCGTGCATCGGTGGTGGCCTGGAACGACGCCCGTTGTCGCCTCGACGATCCAGCCGTAGCGCTCCGACGAACTGCGTTCACCACAGGGGGCACCGGGGACACAGGGGGATCCGCGACGCCGGCCGGCACTGTCGCAGACCCACTCTTCCTCTAAGAGGGCGCGCACCGATGAATCGACGCGCGACGGACCCCCTGTGCTCCCTGTGCCCCCTGTGGTGAGAAGCAGTCGCGGGAATGACTAGTCGAGCGCACCAGCGAACTCGCGCACGACCTGCCCCGCCGGCCGGATGTCGTGGATGCCCGCCACCGACTTGCCCGCTTGGAAGTACTCGGTGCTCGTGTCGCTCGAGTGAAGCGACTTCTTGAGCCGCCGCAGCGAGTTGAGCGCGTACCACGTCCGCATCCAGTGCTTCGTGCGGCGCCCCTTCAGCATCCATCGCGCGAACCACCCCGCGTCCGTGCCGAGCCGGTCGATGAAGTCGTTCCTGATCACCGCCACCGGCACGCCGGTCAGCCGCTCGGTGAGCACGATGTCGTCCTCGTCCGCATCGACGATCGCCTGCTTGTAGGCGGCGCTCGCGTTGCATTCCAGGGTCGCGATGAAGCGCGTGCCGA
>Ga0137353_1000052_pt1 | contig 23415 bp, 17 predicted proteins | sample EasRivERMLT760_2_FD_104759 | JGI IMG/M metagenome (GOLD analysis project Ga0137353, IMG submission 104759) | Soil microbial communities from meander-bound floodplain in the East River, Colorado, USA - East River MetaG ERMLT760_2 | ecosystem: Environmental > Terrestrial > Soil > Floodplain ...
ACCGACGGGCTCGGCACCGACACGCAGTTCGTCCGGACCGACCCGCACACGCTGCAGTCGAAGTTGAAGGCGAACCTCTTCGCCATCGGCGACGCGACCGACGTGCCGGCCTCGAAGGCCGGCTCGGTGGTGCACTTCGAGGCCGAGATCCTCGAGGAGAACGTGCGGCGGTTCCTCGCCGGCGAGGCACTCGAACCGGGGTTCGACGGGCACGCCAACTGCTTCATCGAGACCGGCCACCGACAGGCGCTGCTCATCGACTTCAACTACGAGGTCGAGCCGCTCGCGGGCCGCTTCCCGTTCGCCTGGGGACCGTTGCCCCTGCTCGAGGAGAGCCGCCTGAATCACCTCGGCAAGCTCGCCTTCCGCCACGTGTACTGGAACGCGCTGCTCCCGGGCTTCGACTTCCCGGGCATCAGTGCCCGAATGAAGCGCGCGGGCAAGCGCTTCCCCGTGGCACCCGCGCACGCCTGACCCCGACCGCAACCAACGAGGAATGACCCATGACAACGCTCACCGCAGTCGCCCGCACCACCGAAGGCTTCCTCGAGCGCGTGGAGGACTGGGACCGCTCGCTCGCCGAGGAGCTCGCCGACGAAGCCGGCATCGCCCCGCTCACGCCGCGGCACTGGCTCGTGATCGACTACATGCGCGACACGTTCATCGCGCGCGGGGACGCCCCGAGCATCCGCACGCTCGGCAAGGAATCCGGCGTGGCGATCAAGGAGCTCTACCTGCTCTTCCCGAAGGGGCCCGCGAAGCTTGCCGCGAAGATCGCCGGGATCCCGAAGCCCCATGGCTGCATCTGACGCCCCACTCGACGAGGAACCCATGACCACGTTCACGCAAGCCGCGGGCACTCCCGGCGCCGCCGTCGCCGACCAGCCCATCACGAAGGTCTCCATCATCGTCTCGAAGGGATCGCTCGAGGGGATCTACCCCGCGCTCATCCTCGCCAACGGCGCGCGCATGGAGGGGATCGAGGCCAACGTCTTCTTCACCTTCTTCGGCATGGACGCCATCAACAAGGCGCGCCACGAGCACATCAAGGTCTCGACGGTCGGGAATCCCGGCCTGCACCTCGCGACGTGGCTCGGCGGCGTGCCCGGCATGTCGGCGCTGGTCACGCAGCAGATGATGAAGTCGATGGAGAAGCTCGACATCCCCCCCATCCCCGAGTTCGTGGAGATGATCGCCGACGCCGGCGCCAAGCTCTACGCCTGCAAGGCGTCCGTCGACATGTTCGCGCTCAAGCGCGCGGACTTCATCGACCAGGTCGAGGCGATCATCACCGTGGGAGACTTCTATCAGATGGCGGGCGGCGGGCAGATCATCTTCACCTAGCGGCTCCGTCCCCGGCGCAGCATGATTGAATCCGATGGCGGTGCGGCCGGACGGCCGTGCCGCCGTCGTCCCTCCCGGAGAACGCGATGCGCACTGCAAGGACCCTCCTCGCCGCCCTCACCCTCGCTGCCACCCTCGCCCCCGCCGCCGCCCGCGCCCAGTCCGACCGCGCGCTCGACGTCACCGAGGCCATCCTCGACCGGTTCTTCACCGCGCACTCGAAGGAGAAGAGCGAGCGCGAGACCGTCGCGCCGCAGGTGGACGACGCCGACGCGCGCATCAAGAAGTACGAGGAGTGCAAGCGCGACTTCGAGGCCGCGGGCTCGGCGAGCGGCAGCCGCTTCGGCGCGCTCGGCGCGCGCGTCGCCATCAAGGCCAAGTGCGGCAACGACGACGCCGAGGCGATCCGCAAGCAGCGCCAGCGGATCCTCGACGGACCCGAGACCGCCGGCGCGACCGCCGGTGGCTTCCAGCTCCCCGAGTACCGCCGCCTGCGCGACCGCCTTCGCGGCTGGCTCGAGGGCGACAACTCCGGCTTCACCACCGCCGGCCTCGGCGTGCTCAAGGGCCGCGAGGCGCAGTTGCGCGGGAGCTTCGGCATCGCCGCTGTCGCGAACGTGGGCAACGCGTCGGGCCGTGGCGTGCGCGGACCTGCGGTCTGGAACACCGACTTCGCGTGGATGTGGATCTCGCAGCTCTTCACCGTGCAGTACCTCTCGGGCGCGACGATGTTCGAGAAGGACTATGCCGTGGGCGAGTGGACGCGCTGGCGCACCTCGGTCTCCGACGACGACGGCGTGCAGGAGAACGAGAAGGCCTTCCTCGGCCGCACCGCCGAGGGCGGCGAGTGGTGGCGCATGAAGACGATCACCAGGAACAACGACGGCGCCGACACCGTCACGCTCGAGGCGCTCTTCAAGCCCGAGGGCGGCGACCAGTACATGCAGCGCCTCGTGCGCATGCGCGCCAAGCTCCCCGGCAACGCCGAGGCGCAGGAGATGATGGTCCCCGAGCAGTGGACGACGTGGAACATGCGCGGCGCGTTCTCGGGCCGGCCGACGCAGGAGTCGATCGACGGTGCGACCATCGGCACCGAGAGCGTCAGCACGCCGGCGGGCACCTTCTCGGCGAAGCACGTGCGCTTCGGGCAGGGCGGGGGCACGCTCGACTGGTGGCTCTCCGAGGCGACGACCGGCGGGTGGGTGAAGTTCAGCCTGTTCGACAACGAGAAGAAGCCGGTCTACACCATGGAACTCATCGGCAAGGGCGCGGGCGCCAAGAGCGAGCTCGGCGTGACCATCCAGTAAGGCTGGGGCGGTCGGTCGCGCAAGCCGGCGCTCAGGGATCGGCCGCGGCCGCCGATACTGGACTGGAAGGCCCCACCTCACGGGAGCGCCGCTGACGTCCTCCGCAGCACCAGTCCTCGCAGGTCCGCCGGTGCGCGAGCGACTGTCGCGCATCGCGGACCTGCTCGTGCTGGTGAGCGTCCCGAGTTTCCTCGGGTGGAGTCTCGCCGGCGACGCGAGCGGGACGCTATCGCGCTCCTTCGACGCGATCGCCTTCGGTGCGGTGAGCCTCGCGACGATCATCGAGCAGGGGCGCGCCGCCACGCGGAGCACGAACGCGCGCGACCGGCTCGGGTGGTGGCTCCTCGTCGCCGCGGCCTTCTCTCGCTTCCTGTACGGCCGCCTCTGGAGCGTCTACGTCGCGTTCGACATGGGGGTGGGCCGCCCCGAATGGCTCACGCCGCTCAGCGTGGCGCATCTCGTGCTGCTGCCACCGGCGCTCCTGCTCTTCGTCTCGCGCCACTGGAGCGGCCGCGACCGCGACCGCTACCTGCTCGACGTCGCCTCGGTGGTGGTCGGCAGCGCGGTGCTCACCTGGCTGTTCGCGATCGCGCCGCTGCTGCGTTCGCCCACGCTCGCCGATGCGGCGCTGATCGACCAGCTGTTCACCCTCTCCGACGGCATCACGCTCATCCTCGCCGCGTGGCTGCACCTGCGCGCGGCCGATCCGCTCGTGCGCCGGTTCGCGGTCTGGCTGCTCGCGGCGTACGGACTCCGCCTCATCACGGACCTCGGCTTCTGGGAAGGCGGGTTCGAGGGCTCCTACGTCCCGGGCGGCTTCACCGACGCGCTCTGGTTCCTCGGTTGGGTGCTCACGTGGGCCGGTGCGCGCGAGGCGGCACGCGGCGGTGGCGCGGAGGGCGCCGAAGTCGACGCGGCCATCCGCTACCGCAGCGGCAGCGTGCCGTTCGTCTTCCTCCTCAGCGCGGGCGTCGCCTTCTTCGCCAAGCTCGCGCTCGGCGACCTCGACGACCTCGTGGTCGCCGCGCTCGGGGGCTCGATCGTCTCGGCGCTCCTCGTCGCGCGCCAGTGGGTGGAGGTGAGCGAGCGTGACGCCGCGGCGACGCAGCTGCGCCAGGAGGGCGTGCGGTACCGCGCGCTGCTGCACCACGCCTTCGACGCGGTGGTGATGATCGACGGCGACGGCTACGTGCGCTATGCGAGCCCGGCGACCGAACGCGTGATCGGGGCGGCGATCTGGGACGAGCGCCCGTGGGGCCTCCTCGACATCGTGCACCCCGACGACATGGACGCGGCGCGGGCGGCGTTCAACACCGACGACTCCGCGCCGCACGCGCTCCGCCTCCGCGTCCGCGACCGCGACGGCAGTTGGCGCGTGTTCGACGGCCACGTGCGCGACCACCGCCGCGACCCGCGCATCGCCGGCTACGTGATGAACGGACTCGACCGGTCCCGCGAGGTGCGCCTCGCCGAGGGGTTGCGCGTCGCCGAGCCGTTCGAGGCGCTCGGCATCATGGCCGGCGGGCTCTCGCACGACCTCAACAACGTGCTCACCGTCGTCGCGTCGCACGCCGAGCTCCTCGAGGGCGACACCGTGCTCGACCAGCGGGCACGCGCCGACATCGCGGCCATCCGCGGCGCGAGCGACCGCGCGCAGGCGCTCACGCGCGGCCTCCTCACGCTGAGCCGCCGCAAGTCGGCGGCGTGGAGCGTGGTCTCGCTCGCCGACCTCGCGCGCTCGGCCGTCGACACGCGCACTCCGATCGCGCTCGACGTGGACGTGCAGGGCGGCCACTTCGTGCGCGCCGACGCCGACGCCATGCGGCAACTCGTGCGCGCGATCGTGGACGAGGGGACGGCGGAGGCGGGCGCCGCGCCGGTGCAGGCGCGCATCGCGTCGCGCGACCTCGACGAGGCGACGGCGAAGCCGCTGCGGCTCGAGGTGGGCCACTACGTCACCTTCGCCGTCGGCGGCGCGACCGAAGGCGTGGTGGACCTCGTGTCCGAGGTGGTGCGCACCGAGGAGGGCGGGCACTGGGACCTCGCGCCCAGCGACCTCGCGCTGCTCATGGCACTCGCCGCGGCGCGCGAGGCGGGCGGCACGGTGGTGCGCGAGCAGCACCCGGGCTGCACCTGTCTCGTCGCGTACCTGCCGGCGGTGACGCAATGACGGGCGACCTGCGCCGCGCCGTGCGCGGGACCGAGCTGGCGGTGGCCGTGTATGCCGTCGCCTGGCTCGCGCTCCTGCTCTTCGTCGTGCCGTTCAGCGCCACGGCCCTGACCGTCGCGAACATCACCTATTTCGGGCTCGGCCTGCTCACCGTGCATTCGCAGGTCGCGGTGGCGCGCGCCGCGGCCGACGCGCAGACACGCCGGGCCTGGCTCCTCATCGCGACCTCGAGCGGCATCATCGCGTTCGGCGGCATGCTCTGGACCTTCTTCGCGATGGCCGGGGAGTTCCAGATGCTCTCCGACATCGGGAGCCGCATCGCCGATTTCGTCTATATCCCGTTCGCGATCGCGGGCTTGCTGCTGCTGCCCGGCGACCCGCGCATCACCCTGCGCGATCCGCGCACACGTCTCGACGCGACCGTGTTCGCGATCGTCGCACTGGTGCTGAGCTGGCACTTCGCCATCCGCCCCACCCTGCTCGGTGGACCCGGGGCCGACATGTCGCGCGTCGGGTCCGCGCTCGGCGAATGGGTGCTCGCCTTCGCGGCATCGATCGCGCTCCTCCGTGCGCGCGACCGCGTGGAGGCGCGTGCGGTGGGGCTCCTCCTCGCCGGTCACGTCATCTACGTCCTCACCGACTGGTTCTGGGCGCGCGAGGGCGCGCGCTACTCGTCCGGACACTGGCTCGATGCGCTCTGGTTCATCGCCTGGTTCCTGCGCTGGACCAGCGCGCGTGTCGCGCTCCGTCCGGCGGTCGCGATGCAGCCCGGGCAGTCCGAGGGCCGCAGCACCATCGCACCCGCACTCGCGGTGGCGGTGGCGCACGTGCTGCTCCTCTTCGCCCTCGTCGCCGAGAAGGGCCAGAAGCCGGTGGAGGTCGCGGTCGCTGTCGCCATCCTCACGGGCATCCTCCTCTATCGCCAGCGTCGCGCGACGCTCGAGACGGCGCGCCTCGCCGAGGACGCGGAGCGCCAGTCGGCGACGTTCCGGTCGCTCCTCGCGAGCGCGACCGACTACGTGCTGCTGCTCGGCGCGGACCGCCGCATCGCGTACGCGAGCCCGTCGGTCGCGCGCGTGGCGGGCGCGCTCGAGGGCCGCTCCCTCTCGGAGCTGCTGCACCCCGAGGACCTCGCGAGCGTCATCGAGTGGCTGGAGGAGCGGTCGACCAGCCTCGGACTGCGCGGCATCCGCTGCCGGCTGCGTGGCGCGACGGACGAGTGGCGCGAAGTGGAGCTGCGCGCGCAGGATCGCCGCGACGACCCCGACGTGCGCGGACTCGTGATCAACGGGCGCGACATCACCACCGAGCGCGCGCTCGAGGCGCGGCTGGGCCATGCGCGCAAGCTCGCGATGCTCTCCGAGATGGCGGGGCGCATCGCGCACGCGTTCAACAACACGCTCGCGGTGCTGCAGGCCCACGCCGAGTTCCTCGCGCAGGAGGTGCCCGCGGATTCGCCGGCGCGCGAGGACGCGCGCGCCATCGGCGCCGCCGCCGATCGCGGCGCCGGCATCACGCGCCAGCTGCTCGGCTTCACCGGGCGGCAGGTCATCCGCACCGAGCGCTTCCATCCGGCCGCGGTGATCGAGGAACTGCGTCCCAGCCTCGAGCGCCTGCTGCTGCAGGGCCAGTCGCTCGAGCTCACCTCCGTGCGCACGCGGTCCATCGAGGCCGACCGTGCGCAGTTCGACCAGGTGATCCTCAACCTCGCCGCGAACGCGCGCGATGCGATGCCCGAGGGCGGCCGCCTGTACATCGACGTGCGCGCCGGCGAGACGCTCGACGGCGTGCCGGCGATCGTGATCCGCGTGAGCGACGAGGGCGTGGGCATGTCGGCCGAGGTGCGCTCACGGCTGTTCGAGCCCTTCTTCACGACGAAGGCCCCGGGGCGCGGGACCGGGCTCGGCCTCGCGATGGTCGCCTCGATCGTGCGCCGCGCCGGCGGACGCGTGGACGTGCGCAGCGTGCCCGGCGCCGGCACGACGTTCGAGATCCTCTGGCCCACGCGCGACGAGCGCGACGGACCGAGTGCGCCGCCGCCGCGCCACAGCGGCCCGAGCGCGGCCCAGACCGAGTCGCCCGACGGGCGCCCCGTTCCGGTGGTGCTCCTCGTGGACGACGACGTGATGGTGCGGCGCGCGAGCAAGCGCATGCTGCAGCGCGCCGGCTACGAGGTGCTCGAGGCCGAGGACGGCGAGACCGCGCTCGAGATCGCGAAGCGCCCCGAGACGCGGATAGACCTGCTCCTCACCGACCTCATGATGCCCGGGCTCTCGGGGCGCGACGTGATCGCGCGCTTCCGCCTGATCCGTGCCGGCACGCCGATCATCTGCGTGACCGGCTACGCGGCGGAGTCCGGCGTGGGGACGGAGATCGCGCCCGAGGTGCGCGCGATCGTCGCCAAGCCGTTCACCTCGGAGCGGCTCCGTCGCGCGATCGAGGCTGCGCTCGGGAAGCCCGCTCGGGTGACCTGAGGGTCAGGGCTGCGGCTTCTCGCCCGGGTGGTAGCGGCGCTCCACGTGCGCGTCCACCTGCGAGGGATGGAAGTGCACCTCCCGCAGCTGCCCCGTCGCGTAGCGCTCCGCCTGGTCAATGAAGTGCTTCGACCCCGGCACGCTGTTGAGGCCACCCGCCGTCACCGCGCGCGCACTGAGCGAATCGCCGAACTCGATCACCGCCACGAAGCTATTGCCGCTCGTGCCGTACATCTTCTTGGTGCCCGGATAGGTGCGCGCACCGAACGAGGCGAGCGACCCCCAGCGCGATGACGTGAACCCCACGGGGATGCTCGGGCCCGAGTCGTTGAACGGCTGCACGATGTCCCCCGTGAGGCGCTGGAAGCGATTCACCTCGCCCCACTGCACCTTCCACGACCCGAAGTCCGCGGTGAGACGCTTCACCGTGGAGTCGAGCGCCGCGAGGCGGTGCTCACGCGCCGCGGGGAGCGCGAGCGCGTCGAACAGCGACGGGCTCCCCTCGAGTTCGGGATCCCTGCGCGCGCGCGACCAGAGGTCCTCGCCCCAGAACACGGCGACGGTCGTCGCCTCGGACGTCGCGGCCCAGCGGCGGTCCCACGCGCGCAGGAGCGCGATGGGCTCGGCGAGCGCGGCCCTGCGCGCGTCGGAGCGCGGGAGCGCATCCCAGTCGCGCACGAGCGCGGGGACGATCCGGTCGAACGCGGTGAGGTGCGGGTCGTACGCCGCGCCGACGAGCTTGTCGAGGTCGAACGCGCGCTCGCGCGTGAGGACCTCGATGGCGTGCAGGCCGCGCGCGTTCTCGCCCTCGCCGCGCTCGAAGTAGCCCGGGTAGTCGCGCTCGCGCGGGCTCGCCGCGCCCGACACCGAGTAGGGCCAGTTGTTCGTGTTCTGGATCCACCCCGTGGAGGGATCGATCATGTTCGGGCTCTCGTCCACCGTATGGATGCCCTGCCACTCGGTGGCCGGGTCGTTCCCGTCCACCGGCTTGCTCCAGTCGAAGCGCGTGTCGCGCCGGGGGACGAAGTTCGCGTGGAAGTACGCGATGTGCCCCTCGGCGTCGGCGAACACCGTGTTGTTCGACGAGTTGGTGTGGAGCTCCATCGTGTGCTTGAACTCGGTGAGGTTGCGCGCCTTGGTGCGCGTCCAGCTCTGCGTGAGCGCCTTCACCGGTTCGTTCATGAGGCGCACGGCGATCCACTTGCCGTCGGCCTCGCGCACCACCGGCCCCTGGTGCGTCGCATGGACCGTGAAGTCGCGCGTGCGCAGCCCCTCCGGCGTGTGGTACGAGAGCGTGACGGTGCGCGTGCGCACCGTCCGCGTGGAATCACCGAAGGCGTAGGTCCAGCCCGAATCACCCTTCGTCACCGCGACGGCGTACTCGTCGATCGCATCGTTGTTGCTCGACGTGTGCATCCAGCCCGCCGTCGCGTTGAAGCCCTGGTAGACGAAGAACTGTCCCCACGTCACCGCGCCGTACGCGTTGAGCCCTTCGTCACTCGTCATCTGCAGTTCTTCACGGAAGAAGAACGAGGTGTGCGGATTGATCAGGAGCAGCGCCTTGCCCGACGCCGAGCGCGGCGGCCCGACGGCGAAGCCGTTGGAGCCTGACGGTTCGCGGAGCGCCGCCCGCGCGCCCGGCACGACCGCGGCATCCTTCACCTCGCCCGCGACCGTCACCTCGGCCACCGCCGATGCCCCGCCGTATAACTGCTCGATCCCGCGCAGCGACACCGACTCGATGTCGCCGCCGATGCTCCCTTCACTGAACGAGAGCGCCATCCACGGCTCGAAGCGCGTGAGCACGCGCGGCGTGGTCTCGGGATGCGTGTGGAGGTAGTAGTTCAGCCCCTCCGCCCACGCGTCCATGAGTGCCTTGAGCCAGTCGGGGCTCATGGTGTACTGGCTCCGCAGCGTGTCGGCGTCAATGAACAGCCGCATGCGCAGGTCGCTCCAGAGCGCCTTCTCCCCCTCGGCCTCGGCGAGGCGCCCCATCGCATTGAGGTAGTTCACCTCTATGCGGTTGAAGTCGTCCTCGGCCTGCGCGTACACCATGCCGAAGACGGCGTCGGCATCGGTGGCTCCGCGCACGTGCGGGATCCCCCACTCGTCGCGCGTGATGGTGACGCGCGCCGCGCGCTGCTCCCACGCGGCGACCTCGTCGCGGGAAGGGCCGCCGCGGTCGCAGGCGGCGAGGAGGACGAGGGCGGTGGCGAGGAGCGAGCGGCGCATGGGCGGGCGTGGTCGGGTGGTGGGCGTGCGGTCCTGCCGCGACTACGCGCGAGGGGCGGCGGACGCTCGACCCGTCTCGCGCAGCCAGGCGATGTAATCCGTGGACGGCGCCTTGGCGCCGAGCTGCCGGAGTTGCATCGAGAGCTGGCCGCGGTGATACGAGCCGTGGTTCACGACATGCTTGATGAGGTCGCCGATGGGGTTCGCCGCTTCCATCCCCGCGAACGTGCGATACGCGATGGGTGCGGCGAGATCCGTGGGCTTCAGCGCGGAGAGATAGGCGGCGCGCCCGCGCTGGATCTCGTCGAGGTGCTGGACGAGTCCGTCGAAGCTCGCCTCACCCACCCAGGCGGCGGGCGTCGCGGGTGCCCGACCATTCCACCGCTCGAGCCAGACCCACTCCGCGCCCACGATGTGCGCGAAGGTGCCGTGCAGCGAGCCGAACGCGCTGTCGTCGCGGCGCCGGCGCGCCGCGTCGGGCACGAGTCGAAGCGCCTCGAGGAGCTTCGCGGTCGCCCACTCCGTATAGGCGACCAGCTCGCGCATCTCGTCCACGGTCATCATCGCAGGAAGGGCAGGGGACTCACCGGACAGTAGCGTGGCGACTCGTCGAGGATGCTGCGCAGCGCCGGCACGTGGTCGGCGTGCACGAGTGCGAGCACGCGCCGCGTGCCCGGCTGCACGAGGCGCGTGAGGTTCTGCGCCATCCGCGCGTTGCGCGCGTACCAGTCGCTGATCACGTCGGCGCCGCCGCCGTTGTCGCCGTCGAGCGCCTCGAGGAAGCCGCCGAAGAGCGCCGCGGAGTGCCCGCCGTGCAGCGCGCCGTCGGAGTTGAGCGCGCGGAGTTGCTCGGTGACCGTCGCGTCGCGGCGCCAGCCGGCGAGCGAGTCGGCCTCGCGTTGCCGCGCGCGGATGGTCGAGTCCACGCGCTGGCGCAGGTCGGGCCGGCGACGGAACAGCGCGTCGGCCGAGTCGCTGCGCGCGGTCCACGGCTGGCCGAAGCCGAGGACGTCGGCGTGCCCGAGCCGGCGTGCGACACGGAAGCCCACCTGCGCGCCCTCGTTGCGCGAGGACGTGCTCGCACCCGCCGCGTAGCGACGGTAGCGCGCCGCGGTGGTGTCGTTGAGCGCGAAGGGCCAGTCCACCGCGACCTGCTGCGGCGCCCAGTCGGCGAGGCGCGCCGCGAGCTCCTGCAGTTCCTCCTGGCGGCGCAGCGAGAGCATGTCGTCGGGCGACTCCTTCACCGCATCGAAGGCGTTGCCGGGGAAGGCGTAGGTGCCGAGCAGCATCACCTGGACCTCGTCCGGCGCGCAGCGCGCGGGAAAGCCGGTCGGCAAGGCGGACGATCCCGCGGGGGCGCTCGCGGTGCGCGTCGCGAGCGGTGCGCACGAGGCGAGCGCGAGGAGCAGCGCCGGGAGCAGCGAGGTGCGGAGCGCAGTGGATCGCATCGGCGGGAATCCTACTGCGCCACGCGAGGCGGCGCGACCGCGAGCACGCCCACGCGCGTGCACGATCAGCGCAGCGCCGAGAGGTCCGACGGGAAGGTGAGGCGCAGCCGCATCGGCACCGCGTTCGATCGCGTGATGAGGCACGTCGAGTTCAGGTCGCCGGAGTCGGGCGCGTTCGCGCAGCCGCGCCGCGCGCTCTCGCCGCGGATGCCGAGCATGTGCGAGCGGATGTCCACCACGAGCGACTCGTCGCCGGACGAGTGGAACGTGACGTCGTCATAGATGGCGTTGTAGGGCAGCCAGCCCTCGAATCTCCAATAGGGCACGTTCACGCCGACGGGGAGCCTCGACGGGACGGCCAGGAAGAACTGCTGCTGCAGGATCTCGGGCGTCGCACGCTCGTCCACCGGGCAACGGAACGCGAGTTCCATGTCCCAGCCATCGGTAGTGAGCCGGAGGGAGACGAATCCGTTGGAGAGCGGAGACGTGCAGGAGGGCGTCCACTCGGGGCGCGTCGCGCTGGAGACCGACGTCACGGCGCTGGTCCACTCGACGGGATGCCGCCGCACCCAGGCCGAGGCGGCCTCCTCGGCGATGAACTGCTCGCTGGAGGGCCCGAACAGGGCGTCACGGCAGCCACCGCCGGCGGTGAGGCAGAGCACAGCGGCGACGATCACCTTTCCGGCATGTTGCATGCGGTGTAATACCCCCGGGTCATCTTGCCCGTCACGTCCGGTTGACCGCTTCCCGCCCGCCACATTAATCTGGCGGATGGGGCGCGGCCCTGTGTCACGAGTCGCCCCGTTCGCCTCTCTCGCAATCGAGTCCATGCGCCGTCGCAGCCAGTCGTCCCGTGTCGCACCGTTCGGTCTCCTCGCCCTCTTCGCCCTCATCAGTGGCGCCTGCTCGGGCTCCACCGAACCGAAAGTGACCGTGGACTCGGTCGCCGCCGTCTCGAACGGCGCGAACGGGCAGACCGGGATCACCGGACAGGCCGTGGCGATCAAGCCAGCGGTGAAGGTCGTCGACCGCGCCGGCAACGGCGTCGCCGGTGAAGTCGTGCAGTTCAGCATCCTCACGGGCGGCGGCTCCGTCACCGGTGGGAGCGCCGTCGCCGATGCGAACGGCGTCGCGACCGTCGGATCGTGGACGATGGGCCCGAATGTCGGGGTGAACAGCCTCCAGGCGTCCGTGGGCGCGCTCACGCCGATCGTCTTCTCGGCGAACGCGGTACTCAATCCCTGCCAGGCCGCGGGGGCGGACACGATCACGCTCGGAGTGACCAAGAACGGGTCCATCATCAACACCGATTGCCTGCTCCCGAACGGCCACTATTTCGACTTCTACCGCCTCGATCTCGCGAACCAGACATCGGTGCTGATCGAGATGACGGCCGAGAACATGTCGGTGCTGGACAGCTACATCGAGGTGCTCAACCTGAACACGCTCGCGATCGTCGCGGAGAACGACGACATCGACCCCGGCGTGATCCAGAACTCGCGACTCGCGGTGGCGCTCCCGGCCGGACCATACCTCATCCGCGCCCGGACGTACGATGTGGGCCAGTTCGGCAACTACTCGCTCCTCGCCCGCGTCGCGGCGCTCGGCGTCGCATCGAACGTGGTCCTCAACGCGGGGAACGGACAGGTGGCGGCCCCCGGCGCGAATACCGGCATCGCACCGTCGGTGAAGGTCACCGACGAGGCCGGGCTGCCGATCGTCGGGATCAATGTCACCTTCGCGACCGTCGCTGGCGTGGGCGCGGTCACCGGCGCGAACGCGACGACGGACGCGAACGGCGTGGCGACGGTCGGGACCTGGACGGTCGCCCAGGGCGCGAACGCGCTCTCGGCCACGGTCGACGGCGCCGGCATCGCCGGCAATCCCGTCGTCGTCTCGGCGACCGGCAAGGCGAGCGCCGCCGGGTTCGACATCAACCTGCGGTTCGTCGCCATGCCGACCCTCTCGCAGTTGCAGACCTTCAGCGCCGCGGCCGCGCGGTGGGAATCGATCATCACCGGTGACATCGTGGACGTGCCGGGCTTCGCGGTGCCGGCGTCCAGTTGCAGCAACCCGTCGGCGATCAACGAGACCGTCGATGACCTCATCATCATGGTGCGTCTCGAACCGATCGACGGCGCCGGGAGCATCCTCGGCTCGGCCGGCCCGTGCTTCATTCGCGGGACCGGCACCAGCCCGGGATCACAGGTCGCGCTGCCGCTCATGGGGAGCATGCGCTTCGACACCGCCGACCTTCCCAACCTCGAGGCTGCGGGTTCCTTCGGCAACGTCATCACGCACGAGATGGGGCACGTGCTCGGCATCGGCACCATCTGGTCCACCAAGGGCTTCCTGGTCAACCCGTCCACCGCGTCGACGAAGAACGAGACCTACTTCAACGGCTCGAACGCAATCACCGCGTTCGACAACATCGGCGGCGTGAACTACGTGAGCGGGACCAAGGTGCCGGTGGAGAACCTCAAGGACACGCTCGGGGTGAGCTACGCGGGCACCCGCAACTCGCACTGGCGCGAGAACGTCCTCGGCACCGAGCTGATGACGGGCTTCCTCAACGGCGGCGTCGCGAATCCGCTGAGCCAGCTCACCGTCGCGTCGATGCAGGACCTGGGCTACGTCGTGAGCCTCGCCGCCGCGGACCCATTCTTCCAGACCATGCTGTTCGTCGCCCCCGGCGGCATTTCGGGAGGGACGCCGACCAAGCCCGGTGTGCAATTGTTCCGCGACGTGCGCGAGGGGCCGATCTATTCCGTGGGCCGCGACGGCAAGCCGGTGGGGATGCCGACGCCGGCCGCACCGAGGGTGAAGAAGCAGCCGCCGCGCTGACCGCGCCCGCGCACGACGCTCAGGGAGGCGTCGTGCGCGCGGGGCCGAGCGGGATGAAGGTGCCGTCGTCCACCACGCCGTCGGTGACGCGGTAGAGCGTGACGCCAGAGGGGAACATCCAGGCGCCCCCCGGCGTGTCCGACACCGTCGCCGCGCCCTGGTGGAATCGCATGGGGCGCCCGCCGATCTCGAAGCTGATCCGCTCGCCGATGTGCACGTGGCCCGCGAGCGCGATGGCGTACCCGTGCGGGCGGATGGCGTCGATCACCTCACGCGCATTGCTCACCGTGTGCCGGAAGCTCGTCCTCCCGCCCACCGTGATCAGGGTCGGCGCCGGCGGCCCCACCGTGTAGCCGTGGAGCTGTTCGCTCACCGAGTAGAACGGGATGTGGTTGAAGGTGACGATGGTGGTGCCGGGCGCGACCATCGCGAGATCGCGCGCGAGCCACGCCATCTGCAGGCTGTCCACGTGGCCGTGGTACCACTGGTCGTCCACGTCCACCGTGTTGAGCGCGATGAAGTGCGCGCCGCCCGCGTCGAACGAGTAGTAGTCGGGACCGCGATACGCGCGGTACATCGCGCGGCCGTAGAGCGGGTGCGAGGCGGCGACGCCCGACTGACCGCGCTCCACGCCGAAGTTCTCGTGGTTGCCCATCACCGTGTGCAGCGGCGCCTTGAAGGCCGCGGCTTCCTGCGCGAAGAGCGCGTAGTAGCCCGTCGCCTCGGCCTCGCCCACGCGCAGCGCGTCGCGCACGAGGTCGCCGGTGATGATCGTGAATGACGGCGCGAGTGAGTCGACGAGCGTGCGCAGCCGCACCGTGCGGCCGACGGCCGACGGCTGGATGTGCGTGTCGCTCGCGTGGACGAAGGTGACGGTGCGCGGCTCCGGCGCCGGGGCGAGCCCGAACGCGATCCCCGGTGAGTCCGCGCGCTGCCACCAAGACGTCGTCGTGCGCGTCGCGCGAGGCACGACCACGAACACGGCTCCGAATCCGCCCGCGTCGAGGGCGAAGCTGCCGTCGCCGTCGGTGCGGACGACCTGCTCCTGATTCGACACCACGACGCCCATCATGCCGGGTTCACCAGCGTCCCGCGTGCCGTTGCCGTTCCGGTCGTGGAAGACGACGCCACGCGCCGCGGCGCGCACGAGCGGCGCGGGCTGCGCCGCGAGCGGCAGCGCGATGGCGAATGCGAGCACGATCGACTGGCGGATGCGCATGTCGGACTCAGTCGGGAAGGTTGGCCAGCAGGAATCGAATGGCGTTCTCGCCCATCACCGCGCGGATCTCGGCCTCGGTGAACCCGGCGTCGAGCAATGCCTGCGTGAGCTGCGCGACCGTGTCGCCGGTGATCGCCACCGACGTGGCGCCGTCCCAGTCGGAACCGATCGCGACATGGGAGAGCCCCGCGATGCTCACCGCGTGGCGCATGGCCTTGGCGACGGCGCGCGGCGAGTCGCTGCAGATGGCGCCGTCCCAGAAGCCGATGCCGATGAGCGCGCCGTTCGCGGCGAGCGCGCGCAGCTGGTCGTCGGTGAGGTTGCGCGGGCCGGCGCAGGTCTCGCGCACGCCCACGTGGCTCACCACCACGGGCTTGATGGCCGCGGCGAGCGCTTCATCGAACGCCGTGGGCGACGCGTGCGCGAGGTCCACGATCATGCCGAGCTCCTGCATGTGGCGCATCACATCCTGGCCGAGCGGCGTGAGCCCGCCCTTCGCCTCGCCGTGCGCGGAGCCGGCGACCTCGTTGTCGAAGAAGTGCGCGAGGCCCGCCATGCGGAAGCCATGCGCGAAGAGCGTGTCCACGTTCGCGAGCTTGCCCTCGATGGCGTGCATGCCCTCGGTGTTCAAGAGGCCGATCACCGGCCGCTCGAGCGGATCGCCCTTCCGCTCGGCCCGCCGCTCGAGCGCGTTGCGCAGGTCGGCGGCGGTGCGCACGAGGATCAGGTGGCCCTCGGAGACCGTCTCCTCGCGCTGGAGCTTGGTCGCCTGCCAGAGCGCGCGCTCCAGCAGCGAGCCATAGGTGCGCGACGGCCAGCGCTCCGCCATCGCGAGCAGCGTGATGTTGTCGGTCGCGGCGCTGTTCCGGTCGTAGTTCTGGTTCTTCGGCGTCTTGGTGACCGTGCTGAACACCTCGAGCGCGACGTTCCCGCGCGCGAGTCGCGTGATGTCGGTGTGCCCGCGCCGTTGCGGGCCGGTGAGTCCGCGGTCCCAGAGCAGGACGTCGTTGTGCAGGTCCACCACCGTGAGCGTCGCGTGCAGCTGCTGGGCGCGCTCGGTCACGGTGATCCGTGCGCCGGTGTCCACGCGGTTCATGTCGCCGTCCACCCACACCGGCACGCCGAAGAAGAAGCCGGCGAGGAGCGCGACGGGCAGGCCGATGGCGAGGGGGAGTCCGAGGAGGCGGCGCACGGTCAGGTGTGAGGGTGGCGGAAGGCGATCACTTCTGCTTTGGCTTCGTCTTCGGCCGCTCGAGCAGCCCGATCCTTCTGCCGGCCGCCGAGTCGGCGATGACGATCGCGAGCCGCTTGGCCCGCGTCTCCGGCCGCTTGGCGCTCGTGACGTAATGCGAGGTGACGCGGCGGTATCCGGGCGGCTGCGCCTCCCAGAACTTCCACGCCTTGGCGTTCTTGCGGAAGGCCGCGAGGTCGGCGCGCGTGAGCGAGGCCGCCTTGCGTTCGAACGAGTAGACCTCGCTGCGCTTCTCGTCGCGCGCTTCCCACGCCTTCATGCCGGCGGGCGAGACCCGCTTCGCCTCGATGAGCGACTGCATCTTCCGGATGTTCACCGCGCTCCAGTTGCTCTTCGCCTTGCGCGGCGTGAACCGCTGCATGTGCGACTCGCCGTCGATGGACTTGAGCAGGCCGTCGATCCATCCGAAGCAGAGCGCCTCGTCCACGGCGATGGGCCACGTGAGGCTGGGCTTCCCCGTCGCCTTCTTATAGTAGCCCACCCAGAGCTCGGTCTCGCGCAGGTGGTTGGCCTCGAGCCAGCGGCGGAACTCGGCGGCGCCGGCGAAGAAGATCGGGTTCACGGTGCGCTCTTCGCGACACTGCGCACCGCCGGCGACACCCATCCGTTGAGCCACTCGCGCGCGACGCGCCATGCCCGCCCAGCCGCGAACCCCGCCACGCTCGCGAGCTCCTCCACGCTCGGCTCCACCTCCTCGCCGAGCGAGCGCAGGATGCGGCTCCGCATGGCCAGCACCACCGGCGCGCCGACGTCCACCGCGTTGAAGAACGGGTCGTAGCGCGTGCCCACGCCCTCGATGAGCGCCGCCGTGCGCCCGAAGTAGACGAGGTCGCGCGGCAGGATCACCGGGAAGTCGTACAGCGACTGCATCACGCGGTCGGCGAGCATGCGGTCGAGGCGCTGCTGCGTGGTGCTGCGCTGGCTCGCCATCTCCACGAGCATCTCGCAGAGCCGCGCGATCTCCCGCGGATCGGCGTCCGGCGCGATGATCCCGAGCGCGTAGAAGCCCTCGGCCACCGCGACCGGGTCGCGCCGGATGCTCGCGAAGACGGTACGGATCAGCTTGAGTCGCAGCTCGGGCGCCACGCGCACCATCATCCCGAAGTCGAGCAGCACGAGCCGCCCGTCCGGCGCGATGAGCAGGTTCCCCGGATGCGGGTCCGCGTGGAAGAGGCCGTCGACGAGCATCATCTGCACGTAGACCTCTATCACGAGGCCCGCGAGCCTCCCCGCGTCCACGCCACCCGGCACCAGCCGGTCCACGCGCTTGCCCTCGATGAACTCGAGCACGAGCACGCGCTGGCGCGTGAGGTCGTGCATCACCGCGGGGATCACCACGCGCGGGTTCCCGGCGAAGTTCGCCTTCACCTCGCTCGCGTACTCCCCCTCGAGGCGGAAGTCGAGCTCCTCGCTGATGCGCATGCCGAACTCCTCGACGAGCGCCTGGAAGCCGATGACGTGCGGTCGCGGCCAGCGCTTGGCGGCCCAGGCGGTGATAGCGCGCGCTGCCTTCAAGTCGCGCGCGACCATGAGCTCGATCCCGGGGCGCAGCACCTTCACGGCGACGGTGCGGCCGCGCCACTTGGCGCGATGCACCTGCCCGAGCGAGGCCGCCGCCACGGGCGCCTGCTCGATGGACTCGAACACCTGCTCCGGTTCCATATGGTAGGCGAGTGCGATCTGCGCGCGGATGGCCTCCCAGCTCACGGGCGGCACCTGGTCGGTGAGCTTGCCGAGGGCGGAGAGGTACGGCTCGGGGATCAAGTCGGCGCGCGCGGCGAACACCTGCGCGAGCTTCACGAACGTCGGCCCCAGGTGCACGAGCTTGGTGACCAGCGCGTCGGCGCGCTCGCGGTGGTACTGCGCCGAACGCATCACCGGCGCGCCCCACCAGTACCACCGCTTGCGATCGCGGAGGATGGAGAGGACGAATGGTCCGAGCGCTATCAGGACGCGGAGCGTATGCACTGTGCTGGAAGCTTATCGAAGGGGCCGTGTGGTGGTTCGCTGCTGCGTTCCGGAGCGTTCGGCGCTGTCAGAAAGTTTGCATTGGCTCGTCTTTTGTCAGTGCGCGCCGCTGTTGAAGATGGTGGAATGTCCTTGCTCCAACGTCCCGTTCTCACTTCGGTACCGGTTCGCCTAGACGCAGGGCGGTCCTCTCACAATAATGCGCAAGTCGTCGCATCCCTGACATCACCAGCGCACGGAGCGTCGTTGACCCGCCGCACGATCTCGCTCGATGTGAAGTTCCCCGCGCTCATGACGGGGCTCGCACTCCTCACCGGCGCGGTCTTCGTCTGGCTCGGCCAGCGCGAACTGACGCGCGTGCTGCAGCAGAACGCGGGGGCGCGACTCGGGCAGGGCGGTGCCGTCATCGCCTCGATGCTGGCGCAGGGCATAGCGCCGGGCGTCGAGCGGCTCCGCCGCATAGCGGTCGCGCCCGACATGCGTGCCGCGGCCGCGGCGCAGGCCGCGGACTCCCAGCGCCTGGGGCTGCGTTACCTCGATGCCGACGGCGCGGTGCACGACCTCGTCCCGCCGCGGGATGGCGAGGGCCCGGTCTGGTCGCTCGCCGGCATCCGTGACGGGTCGATCGCCGCGAACAAGTCGACGCTCGCCCCCTTTCGCGCCTTCGAGAACGCCGCCATAGCCGACGTGGTGTTCCCGGTGATCGCGCCCGGCGACTCGGCGCCGCGCGGATGGCTCATCGATTCGCACCGACTGAGGGGCACGGGCATCCAGACGGTGCGCGACCTCGCGGGTTCGGCAACGCTCATCATCGGCCAGCCCGATGCCGGCGTGTGGACCGACCTCCAGACGGTGGTTCCCGGCGCACCGGCGGGCATCCGCGCCGGCGAGACGTCCGTCTTCGACGACTCACCGCGCGGCGCCGGCGTCGGCTACGCCACGCCGATCCCCGGCACGCCCTGGGTGGTCTGGATGCAGCGCGAGAAGGAGTCGGTGCTCGCGCCGCTCAAGGACTTCCGGCTGCGCGTCGCGCCGGTGGCGCTCGTGCTCATCTTCGTCACCTTCGGCATCGTCTGGACGGTGAGCCACCGCGTCACGCATCGCGTGGTGAAGCTCACCGAGCGCGTGGACGAGATGGCGGCGAAGGAGCCTGCCGTGGCCGACGCCGATCTCGCGCCGATCGAGGGCGAGGACGAGATCGAGCGGTTGGAGCGATCGTTCGACGCGCTCTTCGAGCGCACGCGGCACGAGCGCGAGCTGGAGGAACAGCTGCAGCAGGCGCAGCGGCTCGAGGCGGTGGGCCGCCTCGCGGGTGGCGTGGCGCACGACTTCAACAACGTCCTCACCGTCATCACGAACTACAGCGAGATGCTGCGCGCCGACGCCGACGAGGGCTCGCAGCAGGCGACCGACCTCGACCAGGTGCTGCGCGCCGCCGACCGCGCGACCCGCCTCACGCGCCAGCTCCTCGCCTTCAGCCGGCGCCAGATCCTCCAGCCCGAGCGCCTCGACCTCAACGACGTGGTGCGCGACGCGCACGCCATGCTGCGCCGCCTCATCCCGACGCACATCACCATCGAGATGGATCTCGCCGACGGTCTCGCGCCGATCATCGCCGACTCGGTGCAGGTGGAGCAGGTGCTCGTGAACCTCGCCGTGAACGCGTCCGACGCCATGCCCGACGGCGGGCATCTCCTCTTCCGCACCACAACGAGCGAACTCGACGCCGAGGACGCGACGCCCGGCCAGACCGCCAAGCGCTATGCGTGCCTCATGGTGCGCGACGACGGCACCGGAATGGACCGTGCCACGGTGGCGCGCATCTTCGAGCCGTTCTACACCACCAAGCCGCAGGGGAAGGGCACGGGACTGGGCCTCGCGACGGTGCACGGCATAGTCACGCAGCTCGGCGGCAGGATCTGGGTGTACAGCGAACCCGGCGCCGGCACGACCTTCAAGGTCTTCCTGCCCTTCGCCGACAAGCGCCAGTTCGCTGAGCGGCGCAAGACGCCGCGTTCGTCGCTGAAGGCGGTCGCGGCGGGCGACGTGCTGCTGGTGGAGGACGACGAGGCGACGCGCGGCGTGGTGGAGCGCATCCTCGTGGAGAACGGCTTCACGGTGCGCCTCGCGCACGACGGCGCGTCGGCCTTGCTCAACCTGCTCTCGGGTCCGCTCCCCGACCTCGTGGTCTCCGACCTCATGATGCCGGGCGTGGACGGGGCCGAGCTCTCGCTGCACATCCACGAGCGCTGGCCGCAGCTGCCCGTGGTCATCATGTCCGGCTACGCCGACGTGGAGCACGGGAGCGGCGCGATCATCGGCGCGGTGGTGCTCGAGAAGCCGTTCACGGCGCGCGCGCTGCTCGAGGCGCTCTCGCGCGCACTCGCGACGGTCGCCGCGCGCTCGACCTAGGTCGACCGCGCGGCGACCCAGGTCGACCCAGGTCGATCGAGGTCAACCGAGCTCGGTGAGCAGTTCGAGCAGCGCGGGGGCGTTCGCCGGACGGTCGGCGGGCGCCTTGGCGAGCAGGCGCAGCACCAGCGCGGCAAGCGCGGGCGGCACCTCGGGGTTGGCCTCGACCGGTGACGCCGGCTCGGTGCTCAGTACCTTGCCGATGAGCGCCGCGATGGACGGCGCGTGGAACGGCGGCTTCCCCGTGAGGCACTCGTAGAGCACCACGCCGAGCGCGTAGAGATCCGCGCGCCCGTCGATCTCCTCGCCGATGAGCTGCTCGGGCGACATGTACGTCGGCGTGCCGACAATCATCCCCGTCTGCGTCTTGGACGTGCTCACCTCGGCGAGCCGCGCGATGCCGAAGTCCATCACCTTGAGCACACCCTCGGCATCGATGAGCGCGTTCTCGGGCTTCACGTCGCGATGGATGACCCCCGCGCCATGCGCCACCGCGAGCGCCTCGGCGAACTGCCGCGCCAGCGCGAGCGAGCTGGCGACGCCCAGGTGTCCTCGTGTCTCGAGGAGTTCTCGCACCGTGATGCCGCGCACGTACTCCATGGTCACGAAGGTCGCGCCGTGCGACTCGCCGAGGTCGTGCGTGCGCACCACGTTGCGATGCGAGATGCGTCGCGCGAGCCGGATCTCGTCGCGGAAGCGCTCGGCGAGCACCTCATCGCTGGAGAGCAGCTCGTGGCGCAGCGTCTTGATGGCGATCTCCTCGGCCAGCTCGCGGTCGCGCGCGCGGTAGACGATGCCCATCCCGCCGCGGCCGATCACCTCGAGGATCTCGTAGCGCCCCGCGAGCTGCGTGCCGATGGCGAACTCATCGCCGTCGTGCGGGCCCTTGGTGGCGGTGCGGTGCTCGCTCGTCGCGAGCGTGACATCTGACTGGAGCTCGCGCAGCTGTTCGCGCAGCTTCGATTCGCGCGCACGCACGCCAGCGGCCATCGCGTCGAACACGCGCGCGAGCCGGCCGAGCTCGTCGTCGCGTGCGGAGATTTCGCCGAGTGCGCCGGCCGAGTAGGTGCCGTGCTCCACCGCACCCGCCGCCTCGATCACGCGGGCCACCTGTCGCAGGTAGTCGGCCTCGCGGTCGTGCCAGCGCTTCTTCTCCAGCGACGCGCCTATGCGGGCCCTCAATAGAACCGGATCGAACGGCTTGGCGAGATAGTCCTCGGCGCCATGCTCGATGCAGCGCACCACGCTCGACAGGTCGTCGAGCGCCGAGATCATGATCACCGGGATGCTGCGCGTGGCGGGGTCGGCCTTGATGCGTTCCAGTACGGCGAAGCCGTCGAGCCCCGGCATGAGCACGTCGAGGAGCACGAGGTCGAAGCCGCCTTCAGCGACGCAGCGCAGCGCTTCTTCACCGGTCGCGACGCTGTTCACCGACCAGCCCTCGCGCGCGAGACGGCGCGCGAGCACCATGCGATTCTCCTCCACGTCGTCGACGATGAGGATGCGGCCCTGCATCCGCGCGGCGACGGGCTGCTCGCGCGTGACCGTCATGGACGGCACGGATGGAGTGACCGACGCGGGCCGCGACGGACCAGTGGCCAGTCGCCGCGCCGCCTCGGCGATGCGTCCCACATCGGTGGCCGACTGCTCGTCGGTGAGCAGGTCGCGCAGCTCGACGGTCGCGGAGACGATCCGCTCGGCGGGTTTCTGCAACTGCGCGAGGAGCGTCTTCACCGCATCGCGCGCTGCCTGTGCGGTGGGCGGGAGCGCGGTGTTGATCCGCTCGAGTGACTTCCGCGCCGCCGCGATGATGGAATCGAGCAGTTCCGCGGTGCGCGAGCCATCGGCCGCGTCCTCGCGCAGCATCTCGGCGTAGCCGAGCACGTGATTGACGGGAGTGCGGAACTCGTGGCGCAGTTCGGCCGCGGCTTCGGGCGTGAGCACGTCGCTCATGCGTTGCGTCCGAGCCATGCGCGACTCATGCCTTGCCGCCGAGCAGTGCGTCCATCTTCCCGAGCAGCCGTTCGAGGTCCACCGGCTTGGTGTCGTAGTCGTTGCAGCCGGCCTCCATCGCCTTCTCGCGATCGCCACTCATGGCGTGCGCGGTGAGCGCGATGATCGGCACCTTGCCCGCATCGCCGCCGGCGCGGATGCGGCGCGTGGCCTCCCAGCCGTCTATCTCGGGCAGGCTCATGTCCATGAGGATCAAGTCCCAGCCGCCCTCCAGCGCGCGCGCGACGCCGGCGATGCCGTCCACCGCGAGCTCCACCGTGAACCCGCGCCGCGCGAGGCGGCGCGAGAGCATGTCCCGGTTCATCTCGTTGTCTTCCACGAGCAGGATTCGCGGCATGCCGTCCTCAGTGAGCGGTGAGCGGTGCAGCGGTGATCGGTGCAGCGGTGGTCGGTGCAGCGCCGGCCGGCGCGGCGCGCGCGCGCATGAGCAGGCGGATGTCGCGCACGAGGTCGAGCTGCGAGTAGCGGCCCTTGGTGAGCACCTCGCTCACGTGGCCGTTGAGGCGTTCGCGCTCGTCGCGCGTGAGGTCCTTGGCCGTCACGACCACGACGGGGATGTCGCGCCACGCCTCCACCTGCCGCAGCGCCGTCACGAACTCCGCGCCGTCCATCACCGGCATCATGAGGTCGAGCACTATCAATGAAGGCGCCTGCTCGGCCATGCGCGCGAGTCCCTCGGCGCCGTTGCCGGCCTCGACGACCGTCCAGCCCTCGCGCTCGAAGCCTCGACGG
>Ga0137353_1000053_pt1 | contig 23160 bp, 20 predicted proteins | sample EasRivERMLT760_2_FD_104759 | JGI IMG/M metagenome (GOLD analysis project Ga0137353, IMG submission 104759) | Soil microbial communities from meander-bound floodplain in the East River, Colorado, USA - East River MetaG ERMLT760_2 | ecosystem: Environmental > Terrestrial > Soil > Floodplain ...
GCAGAAAAGGATAATGTCAAGGCCGCAATCAGCGACAGATAGGTAGCTTGTGTTATTTTCATTAGTTAATGGTTTTAATAAATTAAGACTATGAGTCAAAAATAGTTGAAGAATGTTACAATTTAATTCAGTATTAACTTTATTTTATGATGTCAACATATTTGAACAATAATTTCAATAGAGATTCTTTCACACGGTTCGATAAGCAGTGATGGTTTGGTTGTGGATATTCTAACAACATTTCTCGCTTTATTTTTTTCATACAAATTTCACCAAGAATTGAATAATATTGAGATAGTGGTATTTTCTAAATTAAAAAATATACGAAAATAATTAATAATTCGTATTCTTGCGAAGTCTTAAATCTAATACTCTTGATATGACCAAAAAACTACTCTTTTTGCTATTTTTAGCAAGTTTTTCCTCTTATGCGCAGTACACGGCTATTCCAGATGTCAATTTTGAAAACAAATTAATTTCCCTCGGTATTGACTCTGGTGTAGTGGACGGAAAAGTGTTGACTTCTAGCATTTCATCACTTACTTCTTTAAATGTTCGCAATAGCTCTATTGCAGATTTAACCGGTATTCAGGACTTTGTTGCTCTAAACATTTTAAATTGTGGTGGGAACAAATTGACAACTTTAGACGTTTCTAAAAATGTTGCTTTGGTAGCATTATCTTGTCATTTAAATCAATTGAACGCTTTAGATATTTCTAAAAATGTTGCTTTGACGTCATTATTTTGTCACTCAAATCAATTGAACGCTTTAGATGTTTCCAAAAATATCCTTATAACCTCGTTAACTTGTTATTCAAATCAAATAACATCTTTGGATGTGTCTAAAAACAGTGTTTTAGAAGATTTATCTTGCTTCTCAAATCAACTAACAACTTTAAATGTGTCTGCAAATATAGCTTTGACCTTATTATGGTGTTCTACAAATCCATTAACAACTTTAGATGTGACTAAAAACACAGCTTTAGCCACTTTATATTGCGATTCAAATCAATTAACAACTTTAGATGTGTCTAAAAACACCGCTTTGAACGACTTAACCTGCGTTGGAAATCAATTAACAACTTTAGATGTGTCTGAAAACACTCTTTTAACCCGGTTATATTGTTATTCAAACCAATTAACAACTTTAGATGTTTCCAAAAACACTGCATTAAGTGACTTTAAATGTAACAGCAACTCGTTGGTGGATTTGAATTTAAAAAATGGCAAAAACTCTATTTTAAATAACTCTAAAATAAATTTCACAAACAACCCAAACTTAACCTGCATACTAGTTGATGATGTAATTTATTCTAATGCGAATTGGAGCTCAATTAAAGACGATACTGCAAATTTTAATACAGACTGCGCAACTTCAAATCTATACACTTACATACCCGATGTCAATTTTGAAAACAAATTAATTGCACTTGGCATCGACTCAGGTGCTGCCGACGGAAAAGTACTAACAGCAAAGGCGGCTTTGGTAACCTCTCTTAATGTATCTTCCAGCAATATTGCTGATTTGACAGGAATAGAGGATTTTACTGCTTTGACTGAACTACGTTGCCGTTCAAATAATTTAATATCTCTTGATGTTTCAAAAAACGTACAATTGACTGACTTAAATTGCCCTTATAACAAATTGACCTCTCTTGATGTTTCAAAAAATGTTAATTTAATATATTTAGATTGTTCGTCAAATCAAATAACTACTCTTGATGTTACAAAAAATGCGAATTTGTATTATTTGTACAGTAACTATAACAAATTAACCACTATTGACGTTTCTAAAAACGTGCGATTGACAAGGCTTGTTTGTATTTCAAATCAATTAACTAGTCTTGATGTATCCAAAAATGTAAACTTGGCTCTTTTGGGTTGTGAAAATAATTCTCTTTTGAGTTTGAATTTAAAAAACTGGAATAATATTGCTCTGGACAAAACACTTTTAGATTTCCGAAACAATCCGAACTTAGGTTGTATTGAGGTAGATGATCCGACATATTCTAATGTAAATTGGCCAAATAAGGATGCCTCGACTATTTATAGTACAAACTGCACTCCCTATACTTTAATTCCAGATGTGAATTTCGAAAAGGCATTGATTGCTTTAGGATTCGATTCAGGAATTCCTGATGGTAAATTGTTAACATCAAATATTGTATCGATTACTTCATTAGATGTAAGTAATAAATCAATTGCTGATTTATCTGGGATAGAAGATTTTGTAGCCTTGTAAAACTTATCCTTTGCATCAAATCAATTAACAAGACTTGAAGTTTCCAGAAATATAAATTTGACAAGTCTGGTTTGTAATTCAAATCAATTACCAAAGCTTGATGTTTCCAAAAATATAAATTTGATAAGTTTAGTTTGTAATTCAAATCAATTAACGGGACTCGATGTCTCCAAAAATATAAATTTGACCAGTCTAGCTTGTAATTCAAACCAATTAACAGGGCTAAATGTTTCTAAAAACGTGAATTTAAAAAACTTGGACTGTTCTATAAATCAATTAACTACTCTTGATGTCTCAAAAAATGTGAATTTGATTAGCTTGTATTCTAATAGTAATTCTCTTTTGAGCTTGAATTTAAAAAACGGGAACAATATTTCATTTAACAAAACACTTTTAGATTTCAAAGGGAACCCTAATTTAAGTTGTATTGAAGTAGAGGATGCAACATACTCAAACACAAATTGGTCAAATCTTAAAGACACTACTGCGAGTTATAATTTATATTGCAGTCCTTACACATTAATACCAGATGACAATTTTGAAAGAGCACTGATTGCTTTAGGTTTAGATACAGGAGCTATAGATGGGAAAGTACTAAGATCAAATATTGCCTCGGTAACTTCTTTAAATGTAGGTTCTAAAACAATTTATGATTTAACAGGCATTCAGGATTTTACTGCTTTGACATCATTAAGTTGTTATGGAAATAAATTAACAGCTCTAGATCTTTCTAAAAATGTGAATTTAACATATTTGGCTTGTTATGGCAATAATTTAGCAACTCTAGATGTTTCCAAAAATGTAAAATTGTCTCAATTAGATTGCTTCACAAATCAATTGACTGTTATTAATGTTTCTAATAATGTGAAATTGCTTTATTTTTATTGTCAGGAAAATAAATTATCTAATCTAAATGTTACTAAAAATATAAATTTGCTCCATTTAAGTTGTTACTCCAATCAATTAACAACTCTTGATGTTTCTAATAATGTGAAATTGCTCAATTTTTACTGTCAGTCAAATAAATTAACTAATCTTGATGTTTCAAGAAATGTAATGTTAACTCGACTTTCTTGCAATGACAATTCTCTTTTGAATTTGAATTTAAAAAACGGTAATAATATCGCACTGAGCAAAACACTTTCCGATTTCCGAAACAATCCGAACTTAAGTTGTATTCAGGTAGATGATGTAACGTATTCTAATTTAAATTGGGAAACAAATAAGGATGCCACGGCTACTTATAATACAAACTGTAATCCCTACACTTTTATTCCAGATGTAAATTTTGAGAACAAATTAATTTCCCTCGGTATTGACTCCGGTGTATCGGATGGGAAAGTGTTAACTTCTAGCATTTCATCGCTTACTTCTCTAAATGTTACGAATAGCTCTATTACAGATTTAACCGGTGTTCAGGATTTTGTGGCTTTGACAACTTTAAATTGTTCTACCAATAAATTGATAAGTTTAGATGTTTCTAAAAATTTAGCATTGACTAAATTATATTGTTCAGGTAATCAATTAACTAATTTGGATTTATCTGAAAATTTAGCATTGAATAATTTAACTTGTGCCTCAAATCAATTAACTTCCCTAAATCTTAAAAACAATATTGCTTTAACTTTTTTAAACTGTGCAACTAATAAATTAACAAATCTGGATGTTACTAACAATACTCTTTTAACTACGTTCTTTTGTCATTACAATCAATTAACCACCATAGATCTTTCAAAAAACATTCTTTTGGGATATTTTGTATGCTATAAAAATAACTTAACAACTATTGATGTTTCCAAAAATTCAGACTTATATATGTTTGATCTTTTCGATAATCAAATTACAAGTTTAGATGTATCCAAAAACCCTAAATTAACAGAATTAGCTTGTGAAAACAATCAGCTAACTTACTTAAACCTAAAAAATGGAGCTAATACAATTTTAGATTTAACATATTCTAATTTTGTAAACAATCCTAATCTAACCTGCATACTAGTTGATGATGCAATTTATTCTAATACTAATTGGGTGAATATAAAAGACGCCACCGCCGGTTATTCAGAAAACTGTGGAGCCACCATTGTTTTACCCTCAGACAATTTCGCTGTTGAATCGAAAGGCGAAACTTGTGTCAATGAAAATAATGGAGAAATAAGCATAACTGCCAAGGAAACGCATACCTATGTGGCTATAATAAATGGGAAGAGCTATCCTTTTGTGAATAACAGTTTGAAAGTCGCTAGTTTGACTCCTAGTACATACACTGTCTCCATCACTATTACAGGGGAAATTTTTGAGCAAATTTTTACGATTGTTATTGCAAAAGGCGCAACCATTACAGGAAAATCTAGTATTGTTAACAACAAAGTTGCGGTAGAAATTATTGAAGGAACTGCTCCTTATACTGTTTTTGTAGATGGAGTCGAACAATTTGAAACTTCTGATTCTAGTTTTTCTATAGAGACAAAAAAAGGAAGTTTATTACAAGTGAAAACAGCCAAAGCCTGTGAGGGAATTTATGCCAAAGATATTGTAGGATTGAACGAGTCTGTTACTGCTTACCCAAATCCTACATCGGGAAGTTTTGAAATTGAATTACCAACCTCTAGAAAAGAAGTGGCAATAAAATTATACACTTTAGATGGTCATTTAATTTCAAACAAAACGTACACTATTGAAAACGGTAAAGCACAACTTTCTCTTGAAAATCAACCTACAGGAGTTTATGTTGCCAAAATTGAGTTAGACACCCCAGACTATCTAAAAATTATAAAAAATTAAAAAAATGAAGAATTTTATATACGTATCAATCGTTGGCTTTTTATTTATTTCTTGTAGCGGTGGTGGAGATGATCCAGCACCAACTCCTGTCGTTACAAACAAAGCGCCATCAACACCAATATTGGTTACTCCAATCGACAATAAATTATGTGTGCAGAATTCCGTGGCTTTTCAGTGGAATCAATCCACAGATGTGGACAACGATCCCATAACCTATCAAATTCAAGTGGCAAAAGACAATATGTTTGCGCAAATTATAAAAACAGCTGAAGCGCCTACTGCCTCTCAAACCATTGCATTAGAAAAGAATACGGCTTACTATTGGAGAATAAAAGCAACCGACAGCAAAGGTTTATCGAGTGAATATTCGGTTACTTATAAATTTTATACTTCCGGTGATGCTGTAGTCAACCATTTGCCTTTTTCTCCAGATCTTGTGGCACCTGTTTTAAACGCAGCATTAAATTCAGGAACGGCCACTTTGAAATGGACAGCCACTGATGTTGATGTTAATGACAAACTTGCTTATGACGTGTATTTTGGAACAACTAATCCACCTGTATCAAAAGTGAGCGAAAACCTAGCGACAAATGTATTAGACGTTGACGTAGTTGCTGCAAAAGAATATTACTGGAAAGTAGTCGTTAAAGACAATAAAGGAGGAGAAACGACAGGTCAAATATGGAAGTTTAAAACTAACTAAATTCGCTAAAGATAAAGGAGAATTACACCACACTAAAACCCCATTTTCATCAATTTGAAAATGGGGTTTTGTATTTTTAGTAAATTCAGTATTTAAAGAATTTCATCACATTTAAAAATTTCTTTCAATCGAACGCCTTTTTCGGTTTTTTCGACGGTGATAATTTCATTGTGTGCATCGTGTTCCAGGAATAAATAGTAATTATTATCCGCAGCAGCATTCATGAATTTTGTTTTTTCGTCTAACGTCAATAGCGGCCGAGTATCATATCCCATCACATACGGAATCGGAATGTGTCCGGCGGTTGCCAATAAATCGGCAGTGAAAACTATCGTTTTGTCCTGATATTGAATGTGTGGGATCATCTGTTTTTCGGTATGCCCGTCGGCAAAGAAAATCCCAAAACCCAATTCTGATTTGGCCAAGAAATCGCCTTCCGGTCTTTTGATAAAATTCAGTTGTCCGCTTTCCTGCATCGGTAAAATATTTTCGGAAAGAAAAGAGGCTTTTTCTCTTGCATTCGGTTTGGTGGCCCATTCCCAATGGTTGTCATTGCTCCAAAATTTAGCATTTTTGAAAGCAGGCTCATAACCTGTTCTATCCTTGTTCCACTGGACACTTCCTCCGCAATGGTCAAAATGCAAATGTGTCATAAAAACATCGGTAATATCATCACGGGTAAATCCGTATTTGGCTAATGATTTGTCCATCGAATGGCTTCCCCAAAGCGAATAATATCCAAAAAATTTCTCCGATTGTTTGTTGCCCATTCCGGTATCAATCAAAATTAATCGATTGCCATCTTCAATAAGCAGACACCTTGCGGCTAAGTCGATTAAATTATTTTCGTCAGCAGGATTGGTTTTATTCCAAATGGTTTTGGGAACTACGCCAAACATCGCACCTCCATCGAGTTTAAAATTGCCTGTTTCTATGGGATATAATTTCATTGCTTTCGTATTAAGATTGAATTTACCCCAAATATATGGGATTCGACAGTAACCTTAAACTTTTTTAAGAGTAATTAAGAACGAATTAAGAAATTCAAACAAAAACAAAAATACCTGAATTCAAAACTGAATTCAGGTATAATTTAATTCTTAATCTCTAAAAATAATCTTTTCAATCTTTTCAATTTTGAATTTTCTTTAAAATAAAAAGGCTTCATTTTAATTAATCCGTTGATATAAGTTATTCGTTCTGAAGTAACTGGATGCGAACTTAAAAATTCTGGAATTGAAATAACATCTTCGCTTTGCAATCGTTCAAAAAGATTAGACATTCCTTTTGGGTTTACTTTATTTAAAGAAAGAATTTCAAACCCCTCCATATCAGCTTCATGCTCAAATTTCCTAGAGAAGGACAGCGATTGCAAACTGTTTACATTATCTCCTATTGTGGCCATAACCCCATTGGCATCACCCAAGATGGCGGACACAAATAAATATCCGGATAAATTTCTGCACAACATTTTCATAGAATGACGATGATTCACATGAGCCACTTCATGGCCGATTAATCCAACTAACTCGTCATAACTTTTCATGGATTTAAGTATTCCGGAAAAAACAATTATATTCCCATCCGGAAGTGCAAAAGCATTCACTATGGGAGAATCCACAACGGTGAATTTTAATTTTTTAGTGTTTTTTAAATTCAGCTCCTCGGCAAACAAATTTAATGTTTTTGTCTTATCAGTATCAATATCTCTAAAAAGCATGTTTTGTTCAAAAAAAGCGGTTCCAAGATTTGAATCATAATCCTCGGGTATAATCACCACTGCCTTTTCGGCTACCCAAGGTATCGCATAAAAATAACCCACTCCAATTATCGCAAAGATGAAAACTGTAAAAAGGATATGAGCTTTGATTCCCATATCCATAAGTTTTTGATACCAATTTAAGCTCCCTTTCTTTTTCCTGAAATGATTCATATTATTTACAAAATCAATATCAGAAATCTTTATGTTTTGAATAGGATCACTCCCATGCTGAAGGTACATTTGGTTTGATTTTATATCACAAGTAACTGCCTCAAATTTCCAACAATACTGATTGCCATTAATCGTCTCAAAAAGAAAAACACTTTTCTCTTTATCGAAAATTAATTCAATTTCTTGAGGAATTGCTGATATGCCGTCAAAGAAAATACCTATAGTTTTTTCTATCATTGCATTACATTACAAAATCCATATCTAAGAAATCACTAATATCCTCGCCCGTAGCATCCTTGTAATTTTCTTCTGTTTGAGTCAATAAATTCAAGTCGATGTTTCCTTCAAGTTCAATATTATCAAAAATATATTTCATCGTTCTTGTTACAACCCAAGCATAGCCAATTCCAAGTGTACCAATAATGATTAATATATTTACAATCGCCAATTTGAAAAAACCTCCACCGGTAACGGTAGAATTTAATGCAATTTCTTCTTTACCTTTATTTAAGCTTAAATTATTGATGTAATATTCGAAAAGTTCTTTTTGCCACCAAAAACCATAAATTCCCAAAGTAAATACCGTCAAAAAATAGCCTTTAAGATTTAACAGAAAATAGTCTCCCCCATCTCCTTCGCTATTAAATTCAACATCCCCAAATCGAATGTTGCCTAATAAATAATTTCGCATATTGATTGACATCCAAGAACCATATATACCAAAAGAAATAATGGTAAAGAAAAGCCATTTGAAGAAACTTAAGGTAAACTCATTACGGTCTCCTCTGTATCCAAAACGAATTCCTCTCCAAGATGTTCTGGACATCCTGTATCTATAAGAACCATGAATCGCAAATGGCAATATGGCCAAAATCCCAAGATAAAGTATCGCGATTCCCAAAAATGGTGTTTTGAGATAGATAAATAAAAAAAATACAGAATAGAGAACTGTAATTATAAGTAATGCTTTTACAAAACCTTTAAACATTTCTTTTCCGGTTCCATGAAAAGAAAAAGAATCACCATTCAAAGAAGTCTCCCCATATAGAAATTGGAGTTTCCTCGCCTTGGCCCATGGATAATAGATCCCCAAAGTAAGAATCGTTAATAGCCAATTAACAATAATAACGCTAAAAAAGTCATTTCCTTTACCATTAAATTCAAGTTTGTAATTGGTTGATGCCTGTAATGTTTCTTCCATAATTCGTTTTAATTTATTTAGTTAGTTAATAGATTATAAATATATCTTTTAAATTGAGAATTTTAATACTAATATAAACTTTTTCTATTCCGTTATAGTTATAAAAACGTTAGAGTGATATGGCAAAAAGAGAATATTATAATATCTTTGCGTATTAATTTAGACAAAATCAATATAAGGCCATGAAATGAGCATTCGAAAAGTTTGATACTTTAATCAACTTCTCTGTGCAAATTACATGTCACCAACAAAAAAACAAATAACATAAACACATGATAAAAGTTTCTGATACTGCCAAAAAGAAAATCGTCGATTTGATGACAGAGGATGGTTTTGATGCTGCCAAAGACTATGTGAGAGTAGGTGTAAAAAGTGGTGGTTGTTCTGGATTGTCATATGATTTAAAATTTGACAAAACAAAAGGCGAAGACGATAAAATATTTATAGACAATGATATAACCATTGCAGTGGAAAAAAAATCTTTCCTGTATTTGGCTGGAACAATCTTAGAGTTTTCGGGCGGATTAAACGGTAAAGGTTTTGTTTTCAATAATCCAAATGCGAGTAGAACTTGCGGTTGTGGAGAGAGTTTCTCGCTATAAAAATTAAAAAAAATAACATGTCAAAATATACAGAAGACGATTTAAAAATCGAACTCGAAACCAAAGAATATGAGTATGGATTCTATACTGATATAGAATCGGAAACCTTTCCTATCGGTTTAAATGAAGATATCGTTCGTGCGATTTCACAAAAGAAAGAAGAACCGCAATGGATGACCGATTGGCGCATCGAGGCTTTTCGTGCTTGGGAGCAAATGATTGAGCCTAATTGGGCAAACGTTCATTACGAAAAACCAGATTTCCAAGCCATTTCTTATTACTCTGCTCCAAAGAAAATAGATCCAAACAAAACACTGGACGATGTAGATCCTGAACTTTTAGAAATGTACAAAAAGTTAGGTATCTCTGTTGATGAGCAAAAAATGATGAATAATGTAGCCATGGATATCGTAGTTGACTCCGTTTCGGTAGCTACAACATTCAAAAAAACATTAGGTGAAAAAGGAATTATCTTTATGAGTATTTCCGAAGCAATCAAAGAACACCCTGAATTAGTTCGTAAATATCTTGGTACTGTTGTTCCTCAAAAAGACAACTTTTACGCTGCCTTGAATTCGGCAGTTTTCTCAGACGGGTCCTTCTGTTATATTCCAAAAGGGGTTCGTTGTCCAATGGAATTATCCACTTATTTCAGAATCAATCAGGCCGGAACTGGACAATTCGAAAGAACATTATTAATTGCTGATGAAGGCAGTTATGTTTCTTACTTAGAAGGTTGTACTGCACCATCACGCGACGAAAATCAATTGCATGCCGCAGTTGTAGAATTGATCGCCTTGGAAGATGCCGAAATAAAATATTCTACTGTTCAAAACTGGTATCCAGGTAACAAAGAAGGTAAAGGTGGGGTTTTCAATTTTGTGACCAAAAGGGGAATATGCGAGAAAAACGCCAAAATCTCTTGGACGCAAGTAGAAACAGGATCTGCAATAACTTGGAAATATCCTTCTGTTATTTTAAAAGGAGACAACTCGGTAGGCGAATTTTATTCGATCGCCGTTACCAATAATTTCCAACAAGCCGATACAGGAACCAAGATGATCCATTTGGGTAAAAATACCAAATCGACTATTATTTCTAAAGGGATTTCTGCCGGAAAATCACAAAACAGTTATAGGGGTTTAGTAAAAATTGGGCCCAATGCTGACAATGCCAGAAACTTTTCGCAATGTGACTCGTTATTAATGGGAAACAATTGTGGGGCACATACCTTTCCATACATCGAAAGTAAAAATCCAACAGCCAAAATAGAGCACGAAGCTACAACAAGTAAAATTGGAGAAGACCAAGTTTTCTATTGCAACCAACGTGGAATTCCAACCGAAAAAGCAATTGCTTTAATCGTGAACGGTTTCAGTAAAGATGTATTGAACAAACTGCCAATGGAATTTGCTGTAGAAGCACAGAAATTATTGGAAATTTCACTTGAAGGATCAGTAGGATAAAATAAACTAAGTATAAAACACATTCGAAAAATGTTATCAATAAAAAATTTACACGCCTCAATTGGCGACAAAGAAATATTAAAAGGAATCAATCTTGAAGTAAAAGCGGGAGAAATCCATGCGATAATGGGACCAAACGGTGCCGGAAAAAGTACTCTTTCGGCTATCATTGCCGGAAATGAAAATTACGAAGTGACCGAAGGAGAAATTCTTTTGGACAATGAAGACATCTCAGAATTGGCTCCAGAAGAAAGAGCACACAAAGGAGTGTTCTTATCATTCCAATATCCGGTGGAAATTCCAGGAGTTTCTGTAACCAACTTCATGAGAACTGCCATAAACGAAACTCGTAAAGCAAACGGTCTAGAAGAAATGCCGGCCAACGAAATGCTAAAAGTAATCCGTGAAAAATCAGAATTATTGGAAATCGACAGAAAGTTTTTGTCACGTTCTCTAAACGAAGGTTTTTCCGGTGGGGAGAAAAAACGTAATGAGATTTTCCAAATGGCAATGCTGGAACCTAAATTGGCTATCCTTGATGAAACCGATTCAGGTTTGGATATTGATGCTTTGCGTATTGTGGCCAATGGAGTAAACAAACTTAAAAGCGACAAAAACGCCATCATTGTAATCACCCACTACCAAAGATTATTGGACTATATCGTTCCTGATTTTGTACACGTATTACACAACGGGAAAATCGTAAAATCAGGCGGAAAAGAATTGGCTTACGAGTTAGAAGAAAAAGGATACGATTGGCTAAAATCAGAAAATTAGAATTAGTCTAAAGTCGAAGGTCATAAAGTCAAAAGAAAAAGTAAATGGGTAAATTTAATTCTTTCGAAGAAATTAATTCTTGGCAAAAGGCAAGGATTTTCAATAAAAGAATTTATCTCATTACTGAAAATACAAATTTCAAAAAAGACTTTGATTTCACTAGACAAATTAGACGAGCATCTATTTCGATAACATCAAATATTGCAGAAGGTTTTGAGAGAAATACAGACAAAGAGTTTATATACTTTTTATACGTTGCGAAAGCTTCGGCTGGAGAAGTTCGTTCTCAATTGTATTTAGCATTTGATTTAGATTATATCACAAAAGAAGAATTTGAAAAACTTTTAGAATCAGTAACAGAAATATCAAAATTGTTAAGTGGTTTTATAAAATACTTGAGTCCAAAGTCATAAAGTCTAAAGTTATAAAGAGAGTATTCTCATCTATATAACTTTCAGACCTTTCAGATTAAAGACCCATAAATAACATGTTGGTTGACAATCCAAAGTCTTTTGACTTTTGACTTTCGACTTTAAGACTTAAACAAAAATGGATTTAAAAGAAAAATTACTATCGTCTTTCATGGCTTTTGAAGAAAAAATAGATGTGCATACCGATTTGCACAATGTTAGGACTGCTGCCATAAAAAACTTTGAAAATAAAGGTTTCCCAACCAAAAAAGAAGAGTCTTGGAAATACACTTCGCTAAATGCCATCCTAAAAAATGACTTTACCGTATTCCCCAAGCAAGAAAATGCAATCGAATTTTCGGATGTAAAAAAGTATTTCCTACATGAAATCGATACCTACAAAGTAGTATTTATCGATGGTGTATTTAGCTCCTTTTTATCCTCCACCACTCACGACGGTATCGATGTTTGTTTAATGTCATCGGCATTGAACAAACCCAAATACAAAATGGTTATCGACAACTATTTTAATAAAATCGCAAGCAAAGACGAGAGCCTGACTTCTTTGAATACGGCTTTCGCCAATGAAGGAGCCTACATCAATATCCCGAAAAGCAAGGTTGTGGATAAACCAATCGAGATTATGTTTTTCTCTACAGGAAGCGAAGCTGCACTTTTGGTTCAGCCAAGAAACCTGGTTATTGTTGGAGAAAATTCGCATGTTCAAATTATCGAGCGTCACCAAAGTTTGAACGAAAATCCCGTGTTGACCAATTCGGTTACCGAGATTTTTGCCCAAAAACGTGCCATTGCCGATTATTATAAAATTCAAAACGACAATCTTGAAGCGAATCTAATCGACAACACCTACGTTTCCCAAAAGCAAGAAAGCCACGTTTCTGTTCATACTTTTTCTTTCGGTGGAAACCTGACCAGAAACAACCTGAACTTCTATCATTTTGGAGAAAGATTGACCAGCACATTGAACGGAATAACGATCATTGGCGAGAAACAGCACATCGATCACTACACCTTGGTGAAACACTCGTTTCCCAATTGCGAAAGCTTCCAGGACTACAAAGGGATTTATGCGGATCGTTCAACTGGTGTTTTCAACGGAAAAGTATATGTTGAAAAAGAAGCGCAAAAAACCAATGCATTCCAAAAAAGCAACAACATTTTGTTGAGCGACAAAGCGACTATAAACGCCAAACCTCAGCTGGAAATTTTTGCTGATGATGTAAAATGTTCTCATGGTTGCACCGTGGGACAATTGGATGAAACCGCCCTGTTCTATATGCAGCAACGCGGAATTCCTAAAAAAGAAGCAAAAGCATTATTGATGTACGCGTTCTCGAATGCGGTCATTGAAAACATCAAAATACCGGAACTCAAAAAACGAATCACCACCATTATCGCCACGAAATTGGGCGTGAAAATGGGATTTGATTTGTAATAAGTTTTACAATCAAAGTTATATAGCACCCCTTCAGAGTCTAAAACTCTGAAGGGGTTTTTTAGTAAGATTATTTCTTAATACTCGCAACAACATCCTTCAAAAATCCATTAAAATCAAATTCGGGATCTTCTTTCAGACCCATTCGCACAATTACTAAATCCTTGGATGGGAAAATAGCAACCATTTGCCCTTGGTAACCGCTGCAATAAAACATTTCTCTCGGTACATCAGGAAAATATCCGCCTGCGTTAAGCCAAAATTGGGCACCATAACACCCATTGGAGGTATTGGTGGGTGTGGCTACATATGTGGCCCAACTTTCATCAAAAAGTTGTTCGCCATTCCAGTTGCCTTTGTGCAAATACAGCAATCCGAATTTGGCCCAATCGCGAGTCGTTGCCCAACCGTAGGATGAACCTACATAGTTTCCCGCCATGTCGGTTTCGACCAACATCGAATGCATTCCAATTTTATCAATCAAAGCACCGTACCAAAAATCAAGATATTCCTGATGGGTTTTAAATTGTTTTCTCAAAATTCCCGATAACAAATTAGTTGTTCCCGAAGAATATTTCCAATGGGTATTGGGTTTAAACTCAGCTGGTTTTACAATCTGAGATTGTGACATGTCTTCGTCAAGGAAAAGCATTTTGGTCACATCGGATATTTTGGTGTAATCCTCCTCCCATTGTAAACCCGAATTCATGTGCAATAAATCGTTGGTGGTAATGGTTGCGCGTTCGTCATTTGCCCATTCAGCAATTGGAGCCGGTTTATAAATATCGATTTTTCGCTGTTTTTGAAGAATGCCAAATAAAGTTCCAGTGATGCTTTTGGTCATCGACCATCCCAAAATTTTGGAATCTTTATTAAAACCTGTACCGTATTCCTCAGCTATGATTTTGTCTTTGTAAATCACCAAAACCGAACGCGTTCTTTTTTTCAATTCGCCTTTACGGTCAAAAGCATTGGCAACGGCCGTATTCAGTTTAGCATAATCAATGTTCGCAAAAACAGTATCTTTCGGTTCCCCATTACCGTATGGAAAAGGCAAATTATTAGTTTCTCTTACTCTTTTGGGAACCAAAAACGGTTTCGAAACATCAAAATCATCGTTGATTAAAGTCGCTCCCAAACCCTCGCGATAAATGGCTTTTCGTTCTTTCAAACCATAAACCGAAGCGGATGCAAATCTTTCAGTTTCTTCAATTTTATTTTTGGACAAATCAATCATCTCGATATCATTGTCGCCTTTCTCAATCATATCCTGTGAACGATTATCAATAAAATGTCCCGAAGCGATACTTTTGGCCGAAAAGCCAGAAATCAAATCCAGTTTTGGATAGGTAGTGAACCCAAAATAAAAGATTCCGATAAAAGAGGTAAAACCAACAAACTTGAAGAGCTTTTTCATAGTAGCTAATTGTAAAACAATGCAATATAATTATTTTTTGGTCACGAATTCATGAATTTTATTTTAAAAAAAGCTCCCGAATTAATAGAAGTAAATTGGTTAATTCATGGCTAAAACAATTTAGTTTTTACTACTTTTGTATTTAGAAAAATTCTAAATAAAGAAATGTTAGATATAAATAAAATTAGAGCCGACTTTCCAATTCTTTCACAACAAGTAAACGGAAAACCATTGGTTTATTTCGACAACGGAGCTACTTCGCAAAAACCACAAGTTGTGATTGATGCGATTTCAAAATACTATCAAGAAATTAACGCCAACATCCATCGTGGCGTTCATACTTTGAGTCAGCTGGCTACCGATGCCTATGAAGATTCAAGAAATAAAATTAAAAACCATATCAATGCGAAGTTTGCTCATGAAGTGCTTTTTACTTCCGGGACTACACATGGAATTAATTTGGTGACCAACGGGTTTGCTTCCATTCTAAAACCGGGAGACGAAGTTTTGGTTTCAGCATTGGAACACCACAGCAACATTGTGCCATGGCAAATGTTATGTGAGAAAACGGGAGCTGTTCTAAAAGTAATTCCAATCAATGACCAGGGCGAGTTGATTATGGCCGATTTCGACAAATTACTTTCGGAAAAAACCAAAATCGTTACCGTGAACCACATCTCAAATGCGTTGGGAACCATCAATCCTATTAAATATATGATTGATAGAGCCCATGCGTTTGGCGCTGCCATTTTGATAGATGGCGCACAGGCTGTACCACATCTTAAACCGGATGTTCAGGAATTGGATTGTGATTTCTATGCTTTTTCAGGGCATAAAATGTGTGGCCCTACAGGTGTTGGGATTTTGTACGGAAAAGAAAGCTGGTTAAATAAATTGCCTCCTTATCAAGGTGGAGGAGAAATGATCAAGGAAGTGACTTTCGAGAAAACTACCTATGCCGATTTACCCCATAAATTTGAAGCCGGAACACCAAATATCGCTGACGGAATTGCACTTGGAACTGCGATCGATTATCTGAATGCCATAGGTTTTGAAAATATTCAAAAACAGGAATTAGAATTATTGAAATACGGAACGCAACGATTGTCGGAAATTGAAGGATTGCGAATTTTTGGTACATCGGAAGCAAAAACTTCCGTAATTTCGTTTAATATAGAAGGAATTCATCCTTATGATATTGGAACAATTATTGATAAATTAGGAATTGCAGTAAGAACAGGTCATCATTGTGCACAACCAATTATGAATTTCTTTTGCATCCCGGGAACAATCCGTGCTTCGTTTTCTTTTTATAACACCAAAGAAGAAATAGATGTTATGGTAGAAGCAGTGAAAAAAGCTAAAATGATGTTATCTTAAAAAAATATACCTATGAAATTTTTATCTCTTTTAATTCTAACTTTATTCATGGCCAAAGGTTGTCAGGGTCAAAGTTCCACAGAAATGGACTCAACCAGTATCGAATACAGTGCTGTTTCGAGAGGCATTTACCAAAAAGTGTTGGTGCAAAATCAAACTGCTTTTGTGACGAAAAACAGAAACGAAAAGCCAGTTGAAATAAAAATATCCAATGCACAATGGAAAACGTTGGTAGCTGAGTTTAAAAAATTAAATCTGGAAGGGATTCCAAATTTGAAGGCCCCAACTGAAAAACGTTTTTACGATGGTGCCGCTATTGCCAACATAAAAATAATACGTCAGGGAAAAACCTATGAAACGAACGGTTTTGATCACGGTTTTCCCCCTGCAGAAATTAAAAAAATAGTGACGATTTTAGTAGCATTTACAGAAGAATAAAATGACAATAAAAGAAATACAAGAAGAAATAATAGACGAGTTTTCAATGTTTGACGATTGGATGCAACGCTATGAATATATTATCGATCTAGGAAAAAATCTTCCTTTAATCAAAGAAGAACTTAAAACAGAAAATAACCTCATCAAAGGATGTCAGTCCAAAGTTTGGTTGCAAGGAGAACAAAATGACGACAAAATTGTCTTTACTGCCGATAGTGATGCGATTTTGACCAAGGGTATTATCGCCATTTTAATTCGGACTTTCTCGAATCAAACTCCCACCGATATTCTCGACGCTGACATGAGTTTTATAGACAAAATTGGACTGAAAGAACATTTATCTCCAACCCGCGCCAATGGATTGGTCTCGATGATAAAAAACATAAAGATGTACGCATTGGCATTTAATGCTAAAAATTAAACAATTATGACACAAGAAATAGACACAACAGAATTAGGAGAATCAATCGTAAAAAAACTAAAAACCATTTACGATCCGGAGATCCCTGTAGATATTTACGAATTAGGATTGATTTATGACGTTATGGTCAATACCGATTATGAGGTAAAAATCCTGATGACCCTTACTTCTCCAAACTGTCCTGTTGCGGAAAGTTTGCCAAGAGAAGTGGAAGAAAAAGTAAAATCGATCGAGTATGTAAAAGATGCTGAAGTCGAAATTACTTTTGATCCGCCATGGAGCAAAGATTTAATGAGTGAAGAAGCAAAACTAGAACTGGGAATGCTTTAAAATTAAGTTATAAAGTTGAAAGTCATAAAGTCTCAAAGCAGTGACCTTATGACTTTCGGCATTAGACTTTAAGACATAATTATGGAAGAAATAATCAACAAAGTAGCTAATAGTGTTTTGGAAGTTTTCGATCTGGAAGACTATTATCCAAAAGGAATGCGTGTGCAAATCGATATTTCGCAGTGGTTGCTTGAAGGATTTTTGTTAAAAGAAAAAGACTTTAGAGAACACTTGAAAAACCACGATTGGTCACAATACCAAGATCAGTATGTGGCTATCAACTGTAGCACAGATGCTATCATCCCGGCTTGGGCTTCTATTTTGGTTGCTATTCAACTGGCGCCATTTGCTAAGAAAATTGTAAATGGAACCATCGAAGATTTAGACTCATCGCTATATGAAGAATTGCTGGCTAAAATCGATTATTCCGTTTATGAAAGCAAACCTGTTATCATAAAAGGATGCTCCAAGAAACCAGTTCCCATGCGTGCTTATATTTTGGCAGCGCATTATTTACAGCCTTTTGCCAGAAGTATTATGTATGGAGAAGCTTGTTCGGCTGTCCCTTTATACAAATCGGCTAAAAAATAACTTACTTTTTAACTTCTTGAATTTCAGCTATTTATTCTTTTTATTATATTTGTATTAGAACTAATACTCTTACAATGAAAAAAATCATATTGTTAGTCTGTCTCCTCCCTATTTCGACTCTACTCCACGCCCAATCCTCTGAAAAGGATCTAATAAAAAAAGTGGATGATGCGGCCAAAACAATAGATGACACCATCAAAAATGGGTGGAAATCAAAAGGCAAAGTTACATTCCTTTTTAACCAAGCCAACTTTAATAACTGGATTGCTGGAGGCGAAAATAGCTTTTCAGGCAACTTAGGGTTAGACTATAAAACCGATTATAAAAAAGACGATTATTCATGGGAAAATAGAATTCTGGCTTCCTACGGTTTGTTGCAAACACAAAATTCCAATTTTGAAAAGAAAACAGATGATCAACTCGAAATCAATTCTATTCTGGCTAAAAAAACAAAAAGCTATTGGTATTATTCATTTCTAATAAATTTTAGAACGCAATTTACCAAAGGGTATCTGTACACCAAAGATGCGAATGGTGCCGAAATAAGAGAGGAGAAAACCAACTTTATGTCTCCAGGCTATTTGCTGTTTGGACCAGGAATGTACTGGAAAAAGAATGATATTTTCAAAATTAATTTTGCTCCGCTAACCTCCAAATTTACATTTGTCGACAATCGTTATACTTCGATTCCCGGATACGTGGATGGTACTTATTTTGGGGTTGATGAAAATAAAAGCATGTTGTTTCAACTCGGTTTTAATGTTACGACCTATCATAAATTCAATCTTATGGAAAACGTAAGCGTTGAAAGTATTTTGAATTTATATTCTAACTATTTAGAAAAACCTCAAAATATTGATATTAATTATACTTTAAATATAGTAATGAAAATCAACAAAGTGCTATCGGCCAATCTAAATTTTCAAGCCATTTATGATGATGATGCCTTTGCCGGTTTTCAAACCAAAGAAGTATTTGGTGTCGCTCTGAATTACAATTTTTAGAGAAATAAAAAAGACCTTTTAGCAATTGCCAAAAGGTCTTTTTCTTTTTTATTCGTTTTCTTCTTTTTCCTCTTTTTCAACGGCATCCTTGTAATCCGGATATAAAAATTTGTTGTACGGAAAACGGGTAATGTGAATTTGTCTTACCGCCTCATAAACGCGTTCCCGGAATTCTTCGAAATTCTCCTTTTGGGTAGCCGAAATAAATAAAGCATTTTGCTCTCCTACTCGGTGCATCCAGGTCTGTTTCCACTCTTCGAGCGTATAATGTCTTGGCGTTTTTTCGGTCATTAAATCATCCTCATCGATAGTCAAATGCTTGTAAGCATCGATTTTATTGAATACCATAATGACCGGTTTGTCATTGGCTTTTATGTCTAATAAAGTCTGGTTTACCGACTCGATATGATCCTCGAAATCAGGGTGTGAAATATCAACAATATGCAATAACAAATCGGCTTCACGAACCTCATCAAGCGTGCTTTTGAATGAATCCACCAATTGGGTCGGTAATTTTCGAATAAATCCAACCGTATCCGAAAGCAGGAAAGGCAAATTTTTGATCACCACTTTTCGAACCGTCGTATCCAAGGTTGCAAAAAGTTTGTTCTCTACAAACACATCGCTTTTTCCAACGGCATTCATCAAAGTCGATTTACCAACATTGGTATAACCCACCAAAGCCACACGAACCATGGCGCCACGATTGCTGCGTTGCACGCCCATTTGTTTGTCGATGGTTTTTATTTTTTCTTTCAATAAAGCAATTCGATCCCGAACAATACGTCTATCGGTTTCGATCTCCGTTTCTCCGGGTCCACGCATTCCGATTCCCCCTTTTTGACGTTCTAAGTGCGTCCATAAACCCGATAATCGCGGTAATAAATATTGACACTGCGCCAGTTCCACTTGCGTTCTGGCATAGGAAGTTTCGGCTCTTTGCGCAAAAATATCCAGGATAAGATTCGTACGGTCCAGGATTTTACAATCGATAATTTTGGAAATGTTTTTTTGTTGGGAAGGTGATAATTCATCATCAAATATCAAGGTCGAAATATCATTCTCTTTTACAAAAAGATTGATTTCCTCAATTTTTCCGGTTCCTACAAAAGTCTTGGGATTGGGGCGTTCCATTTTTTGCGAAAAGCGTTTGATTACTTCTCCCCCGGCGGTAAAAGTTAAAAACTCCAATTCGTCAAGATATTCTTTTAGCTTCTCTTCACTTTGGTTTTGGGTTACAATCCCGACTATGGCCGTTCTCTCAAAATTTATTACTTCTTTATCTAACATGTCTTTGAATAAGTTTACAAATTTAATGATTTGCTACGTACTAATGGGATTATCGCTTTATAAAATGCGCAATTGATTTTTACAACTACAGCCATTAAACCCTTTCAGTCCCGATCGCTATCGGGACTGAAAGGGTTATTTCGACCTAATTCGAGCAGACCCTATTTATCCCCAAAAACCTGTACATCGTCTACTTGGAAAGCACCATCCAAAGCCAGGTTCTTACCCGAACCCGTATATTTGAACGCAATATTTATTTTTCCTTTATAGGAAGACAGATCCACTCCGCCACTTCCTATAAACTGATACCAAGGCGTGGCTTGTTTAGGCAATACAACGGCAACCGGAGTCCAAGTTGCAGTTGCAATATTCAACCCGTCAAAATCGGTGCAGACATATACTTCCAAAGAATTCAATGGAGAGTCCACGTCTAAATGATGCTGTGCCGTTCTGAAAGTTAACACTTCATTAGCGTGTGAATCCATGTCAATTTTTGGCGAAATCAACCAGGCAATATTAGAAACCACTTTGGTTCCCGTGGTATTAAACTCCGCATAACCATTTCCGGAATACACCGTACCCTTCCAAAATATAGTTCCCTTTTGAACAAGGTTCGCCCAACCCGGAAGACTCAAGTTGGATTTATCCGCAACCGTCTGAAAGTCTTCGGAAAAGAAAGGAATCGAGCGTGCATCAGACATCATCACATCTTTTTCGGAGCGGGCCATCAATTGGTAATCGGCTCCGAATTTGGTGAGAACGCCTTTTACTTTCCCGCTTCCGTTGGGAACTAAATTACCTGCAAAATCTGCAAAACTACTCGTCCTGAAAATCACCTGATTTCCCATTTTATCCAATAAACTCCAATTGGTCGCGCCACCAACGTCATTGCTTTCTTCATAATAATGTCTACCAACTGCAGCAGCCGTAAACTGCACATCAGACAATTCGACTAAAGTGTTTAAATTCGAATCATTCAATAATTCCGGAATTGAAATAGGCCGAACCAAAAGATCTTCACTTATGGTTGTGCAAGACGCATTCAGTACTTTTTTATAATCATTTTGGGAAACTCTCCCTACCGCTCCTTCATTATTGGAATTCACATAAATGCTTCCTATTCGCAACGCACCAAAATAAATATCCGTGTATTGATCTTTTAGTTTGACATACACTTTATTGCCCAATCTAAAATCAATATAGGTATTGCTCATATCCACGGGAACGCTAAATCCGATGGCCGGAGTTGTTGCTGTTGCCAAAGTTTGAAAAGATATTGACTTGAAAAAATTTCCCGCTTCGTCACTCGAAACCACATATGCTTCTATAATGTCATCGTAAGGGTAAGGCGTCACAATCGAGTTGGCAGCTTCATGAACCGCTTCGACTGTTTGGTTTACGATCAGATCAGGCTGGTTACACGATAATTTTGGGACGCTGAATTCTTCTTTTACACAACTTGAAAAAGTGATGGTGAATACTATTATAAAAAATAAATTATTGAAGGTAAATTTCATAATCGTCTATTTTTAAATTTATAAATTGAGGTATAGATTTACGAAATACGTTCTTCCGTAACCATAAAAATATTTGTTTCCAAAATTGGGCGTTCCGCTGGAAACATCCTGATTGAGTTCCCTGAAATTGGCATTTCTGGTTTGTTCGTATCCGCCTGTTTTGTACGTGAGATCCTGCACGTTATTGACACTGACAAAAAGCCCCACATTCTTCCCGTGAATTCTCCATGATTTTCCGCCGGTAAGATTTAGCAAAGCGATTGGATCAAGCTTTTCCTGTTGCAATAATTCTCTGGCTCTTTCCTCCGTAGCCTCCGGAAAAGTGAGTCCGCTGGCAGGATTGATATAAAAATGATCTGTTCTGTAAATGGGAGAAACATCGATATAAGCATCGGACAGGTAATTCATATTCGCTCCACTCCACCAGTATTTTGGGTCTCGATATTCGATTCCAAAAGCATAGGCTTGTTGTGGCATTCCTGCTTGTCTGTAATTTTTTAATGAAGTCTTCCCAAAATCATAAACAGGATTGGGATTTTCCACTGTAGCATCGGCATCATTTACAATCATAACATTGGGATTACTGTCATAGATGTATTCACCAAAAGCTGCCGAAACAGTAGTTTTTAAGGTTGGGTTTAATTGGTATTCTAAACTGAATTCAGCTCCCCAATTTTTCTTGTTCAAATGGGTTAATGTTTGGCTCACAAAAGCATCCGTGTTCGAATACCCCGCACCGTCGTCAAAAATCCCTTCGGCATAAAAAAACGAAGTTTGCGTAGCGGCTTTTATCAAAGTATAAAAAGTGGTGAGTCGGGTTCTGAATTTTGGTGAACGATAATAATAACTGGCATCCAAACTGTTTATGTTTTCGCTTTCTAATCCGTCAACGATAGAATTATTCAAACGGGCATTCGGAAATGTGCTTTTCACAGTGGGCGCTTTAGTCAGATGGGCTCCATTGAAAGCCAACAACTGCCTGCCTGAAATCTTAAATAGTATTCCGCCTTTGAATCCAAAATTTTCGAATTGCACTTTTTCGCTTTTGCCAAAAGAAGTGGTTTCATAAATTCCGTTTTTATACAATCCTTCCCTTTGGTATTCCGTTCTTGAAAAATTTTGTGCTAAATAAAAATCGACTTTATTATAGCTGAATCTAAATTGTGCAAAAATATCAAAAACATTGGCTACATAATTATAA